>Ga0123355_10008923_pt1 | contig 15192 bp, 12 predicted proteins | sample TergutEmb28metaG_3_FD_89872 | JGI IMG/M metagenome (GOLD analysis project Ga0123355, IMG submission 89872) | Embiratermes neotenicus P1 segment gut microbial communities from Petit-Saut dam, French Guiana - Emb289 P1 | ecosystem: Host-associated > Arthropoda: Insects > Digestive system > Gut ... | reverse complement strand
TATCCGTGTGGAAGGCTTCAGCCTGCCACACGGATACCACCCCAACCAGCCACACCGAAACTCCAACACACATCGAAACAAGAACACACAACCAATGTGGTGATACAGTAGAAAAGTCGCAGGCTCCTAATGATGGGTGTATTAATGTCCGAAACATGTTGTGCACAGAAGAAGTGAAATAAAAACTTAATCAATTGTGGCATCTAGTTGGTCTCTTATTCTTCAACTATAAAATGTGTTGTTTTTTTAATTTATTTGCAAGGTTCGTCTGAAACATTTTTCATTGTTAGGATAATTGAGCTACATGACAAAAATACACTCTGCTTCACGTAAAGAACCCCCTATTCTTGTTCGATTTGAATGAAACTTGAGTTTTTTCGACAAAGTTTTGGAAAATACTAGAATGCAAAATTTCATGAACATCAATTCAGTGGGAGCCGAGTTATTCTATGCGGTCAGACGGACAGACAGACATGACGAAACTAATAGTCACTTTTCGCAATATTGTGGAAACGTCTTAAAAAGCTCAAGCCAATAAATATAGCATATAATCGGACACACAACGTATTTCAAGAGCGTGTAGTTCAGTTTAAAGCGTACGGATTCTCTACAAAACTATTGAATTTGCTGTGGAATCTCGAATTTCGTAAACCTGAACATTCGGGATTAAAAATCCATCGTGATTACTTATTTTAATATTGTGTTCCGACACTTCTTGACCGTTCCCGACGAATCCTAATGAGATACCTGGTCGAGTCAGTTTCTTTCATTCTCGCCATTGTGCAGATCCGTCACGTTTTCTATTAAGTGAAGTTAAAAGCATCCTGCTTTATGGAAAGAGACTCTTCTTCAAATGTGTAATTTGTTTTATGCTAAAAAATATTTGCCTTTTATAAAAATTAAATGTTAATCTTCTTCTTCTTTCCGAGATTACTTTTAGTTTCATTGCTGGAATTTCATAAATTATTAGAATCAAATAAGCGTTTTACAATGAAAATGTTTTCCGATATTCGTGCCTCCAATATTCGTCTTAGTAACTGACCAACTTAATGCACAAATTCTTTTTCTGTAGTAAGTTCATTACATTCCTATACATTTTTCGAGCACTGTTGTGCTCATCATCAGGAGTTAAAATTGTATTATACAGCATCTGGTATCGTCACACACTGTAAGTGACCGTCCGGTGTGCCTGCACACCAGACGGTCACCTACACAGTTTGACGATAACAGATGCTGTATAATACAATTTTAACTCCTGATTATGAGCACAGCAGTGCTCGAAAAATGTACAGGAATATAATGAACTTACTACAGAACAAGAATTTGTGCGTTAATTTGGGCATTTTCTAAGATTATACAGAAATGCACGGTCAACAAAACTTCAAAATTTCCAGTATTCGTGTATGTGTTGTCGTCCCCAGTTAATCAGCAACTTCGGGATGTTGCTGTGTAATGCTTCAAAAACTATAGCGTTCTATACTGGTGCAATCTTTTGATCAACGTCTGCGTGCAATCCGATTTTGAACACCGTAAGTGGAGATAGGCAAACATTTAGAAAAACCCCTGTAGCTACTATTTGATACTCTTTTGAACAAATTCAGCAATTCGTACACGAGAACCGTCGTGAAACTAAACTCCACTTGGACATTTATGATTATATGAGGAGATGTAAGTATAGATCATGATCTTTCAGTGTACAAGTAATGGTAATCCAGGCTCTTAACTTCCCATGCTAATCCATGCGTGTTTCCACGGTACAATTCAAGTCCGTTCGTTCCACTGGGTTGGACAACAGAAGAAACGGGTTCGATTTCCGATAGTGTAAGAGAATTCTGAGGTGTGCCATCTGAGGTGTGCCATCCCCGTTGAGTGTTGGTGAGGTGAATTCAGTCAAAAAACACAACCATAAAATATGGCTAAATGATGGTGTTTATTAGCAAGGGAAAAAACTACATGTTTAGGCCTATAGCGGCCATCTTCTGGTTCTGACAATTTTCTGCTAAAAGAGTTTTATATAATATGCCTAAACCGCGTGGTGATGTTGAGAATGATGATGAGATCTCAACATCACCACGCGGTTTAGGTATATTACATAAAACTCTTTTAGCAGAAAATTTTCAGAACCTGAAGATGGCCGCTATTGGCTGAAACATGTAGTTTTTTCCTTGCTAATAAACACCATCATTTAGCCATATTTTATAGTTTTGTTTTTTGACTGAATTCACCTCACCATATAGTGTAAGAGAATGTTCTCTTCTCCAAAGAGCCTAGACGATAAAAGACTTGCGAACCGTCTTCCGATTCAAGGGATACCAAATTCTACTTCAGTGGCAGTCAGGCGACCGGAGAAAGAAGATTAACCAATTAAATTAACATCGTGTAGACATTCGGAATGAACCTACACTCCACCACATAACGTAATGGCACTGTGCCTAATTGTGAAGGAAACAGATATCTTTAACCAAATGGTAGCTTTTCAAAGGCTTTCTAACAGGCATGCAGATGCAAACAAACCCAGTTTAAAGAATGATACTGTGTACATCGAAGTGGACTACGTCAGGAAGTAGAGTGAAGTAGATCGAAGTAAAGAATTAAAAGCAATATCAAAACAGCCAAACAACGGATAGGTATTTTATTTCTGAATTTTGGTAAATTACACTCCTAACCTCTACAGCTTTCCTGAGTGAAACACTTAAAAATATTTTCTATCCTGTCTCGAACTCTTCCTTATTTCCAATCTTTTCACGCGACGCTAATTTCAAGCGTTTTAAATTAAATTAATACTGACATTAGTTGTCCCAGATACGGACACGGATATTTTGTACCGCAGTACAGTTTGCGGGTCGATGGTCTCTCAGATCGCGCATCTCGCATATTTTTTAATTATTTTATTCACTTCTAAATTTTTCGTTTGGCTGACTGTGCCTGAAGGTGCAGACATTCAGTAGCAGTTCCGTTGGTTTTCAAGTATCCCTTCGTCCATTCCTTCATTCAGATTTTGACTAATTGACGGATTTCTTGATTTATATAAAAACACATCGTTATATCTTACTTACTTACTCGATGGTGCAGAGTCCTTCTTGAGAAACTAACTGTTTTGCAGGTAGTCAAGAAATTTCCCGCATTTCACGGAACCCGAAGGTTCGTTACCGCACTCACAAGCGTCCGCCACCTGTCTCTGTCCTGGGCCAGCCCAATCCAGTCCATATACCCACATCCCACCTTCTGGAGATCCATTCTAATATTATCCATCCATGTACGCCTAGGTCTCCCCAGTGGTCGCCTTCCCTCCGGTTTCCCCACCAAGACCCTATATACCCCCTCTCCTCACCCATAAGCGCCACATGCCCAGTCCATCTCATACTTCTCACATCGCTATATCTACTCTAACAAAATTAGGAATTGAATGGTCACGTCACACACCTTAACCCTTATCCTGCTAACGTGGAGAAGAGGGTGAACACCTAATAATGCCAGCAGATGGCATATGGGATTTAACTCGGCATCTAAATGGCTAAAGAAGTATAATCATTAGATAAAATGCTGTTAAAGCAAGCCGAAATATTCAGTGCCTAGTATTAACCCTTATCCTGCTAACGTGGAGAATATGGTGAGTTCCTAATAATGCCAGCAGTTGGCAGGTGGGACTTAATTCGCCGTTTAAAGGGTTAATCTTCTGTGCCACTCTTGGTGACCATTCAGATTTCCTGCTTCCTCAATTGCGCCAAACGCATCTTCTACAGAGTATTACTTTCTACCTTACTTACTTAGCCCATGGAGCACAGGCCGGTAACAGGTTCTCAGCCACTCAAGAAATTCTCCGTATTTTATGGAACGCGAATGTTCATTACCGCACTCACAAGTGCACATCGTATTACATGTCCCCGATATCAGTCCCCTTTAACTTCATTCCCAAAATATATTCTATACGAAATACGAATTATGGAAGTCGAGATGATCTCGGAAATGAATTAGGCTGTAGAATCAGCTTCACACGTACTAAATTTATTCTTTACGAGTTGAAAAATTATTTAGTGCGTAAAAAATTATTTCTAAAAACTACTTATCATATGATACACGGTACGTACAATATTAAAATCGGGAAAAAAAACCTTTTCATAATTCGCAGCATTGACTAACATTATTTTTATTTGGTCTATCATCACGAAGGACTCCCGATTTTTGAAATTCTATAATCTTTTCCTTACTGATGGTGGTAATGCAATTACGGCCCCATTTTCTGCCTATCCCAGACAAACAGCACGCTTCAACTAACTGAAGAACTAAGGGCTCAAAGACGACAAATATTACATGAAATTCTTTTTTCTTTTTCGCAGCTGAGAGAAATTCGTTCGATATTTTAACCTCGGATAACATTTTTGCGTAAGAAAAATCAACACGTATTCAAGGATGCAGAGGTGTTTGAAATGTGGACGCACTACGGTGAAGTTACATGACTTGAGGGTTTCTTGACCGTGCATCTTCCTCATGAAATAAAGTGAAATGCCAACTTGATGCAACAAGGTAATTTTATTGATGTATTCTTAGCTCGACATGTTTCGGGTACATACGCCCATCATGAGGAGCATTAGTTGTTGAGTTGCAGCATATGGTTTTCTGCACCGAGTGTTTGGATGGGTGGTGGTCTTGAGAGCCGCTGCGTAGGTCGTGTGTGCGGTGCGGACGGTGCTTCGAAAATCTGGAGAAAATTCAAATTTGATTTAAATCTGACAATTATAGTGGCTACTTAAATGAAAACCTATGTACATTTGTAAAAATATGTCGCTTAAGTCTTTTTAGAAAGAGTAATGTTTCAGAAAAATGTCGCGGAAAAAATCAAAACACACATTTTTGGCTCAATTGTTGTTTTATTGAAAATCGTGCCGTTTATGAGATCATGCGGAAAAATATCGTACAGCCGGACATTCCACAGATGACAAAAATACAGCCACACGGTCATAATGTTTAATACAAAGTGTTTTCCTAAGAGAAAATAAAAATGGTTACGCGAAGGCGCCTCTTTATTACATCATATATACATTGCGTCTCTTGTTGGAACATGAATTTTCATTAACGTGGCTCCTATCGTGAATCAGATGGCTTCAGTCCACAACTTTCCACTCTACCGTTTAAGACGTTCGTACAAACATCTGAACTTTCCGACCGGTGTCTAGCCTCCGGGATCCCCATCGAAATGTCTTATTCGCTTTAGTTTATTCATCCGAATATTACGAATAAAATTCTAAATAGTCCTTTAATAACAATAAGACACTGTAAGGGCACTTTAAGATCTTAACAAACACAAAAAATGAACTTCATGAAATCCACTACGCATTAACTTGATACCAGTCAGATATAAATATACGAAAGCATTATTTTAGCATGCAAGTGAGGGAAGGTTCCAATATCGAATGACCGTTTGAAACAAGGAATCCTAACTCTTCTACCATGTAAGGTGGAAAAAGAAAACCTCATATTCTCTTACACCATCAAATTTGTGTGTCGCTTAATAAGGACCAATTAGGGACACTCAGTTTGACTTTCTATCACAAAGCATTGCCGTTCAGTCCGTTGATAGGATACTGGCTGAGGTCAAAACCCGAATGGATACCTCCAATTGGTTGGAGTGTGGGGAGAGTTTGATTGAATGGAGAGAATTTTTAATCCATCCAATTTTCTTCCAGTTTTTCCTTGCTAGTTATAAACCTTGAATGCCATCTGAGGAAAGAGGGCAAGGCACAGCAGATGGCCAGCGACCCGTACGTTCGATACACTCGGACCAGACAACTACGCTACCTGATGTATAAACTAAAGCTTACCCACGAAAACGAGCAATGACTATCCTGTCAATTTGAGTCAACCTGAATTATGTTCGAATATACTTCGGAGAACATAACGGTTGCCTGAAATGTTTCCTAGTTACTTCCAAACTTACCAAGAACACGCCGGAATTTTACTTTGCAAAATGCATGACAGATTCTCCTACTGGTCTAACTCAAGTCCATTATGCAATCAGGTGTAGGGAATCTAAATCTGAGGGGTCACCCACTCAAGCTCCGAACAGCAAAAATGTCATCACAAACCGAATACATTTGTTACGAAAAGCACAATGGCAGTTCTTTTGTGAGCACGGCCATGAGCCTTCGAGTTCAATAGAAGTTTGTAAATCTCTCAAATATCTGTGCAATTATTACTGGAACATGTATTACCGTCAAATACAACAAACCTTTTGATAAAATCGTCTATAAATTGCACATGTTCCGGTCCTTAAGGACGACCGTCGGGCATTATAATACATTATTAACAACACAAGTAAATTTCAAAACATTTGCTTGCATATTTGTGTTCTACGGCATGTATTTTAATGCCTGATGGTCGTCTTAAGGACCGACACAAGTTGCGTTTATATGCGATATTATTAAAAGAATTTTTATACCTGACGATAATATATGTGCCAATAATAATACGTCACAGAAAAACGGGATGGATGTCATAAAAATCGTGTAATTATTACTTTATCTAAAATAACCATGTTCCATAAAATTTGCCCTTGTTTTGTTGTTAACAGTAATTTGTGGTAATTCCAGGGAATAAAGCGGAAGTTTATTTTTTATACACCCGGTAAGAACTATCCGAGTCCGTGCTCAGTGAGGGAAGCTAATACATCATCGTGTACCAATCAACCTAAATATAAACAGAGCTACTCAGTGGACCTGAAATTAGGAGACAATTAGGGAGCAAAGCTTGTATCTAACCCACTCGTTACTTTCAATGCATTTCGGGTTTACTGACAGCCATGGTGAAGCCGAGAAAAATCTGGGCGCTAGTAATAACCTAATATTAATAATGAGGCAGAAACGTAGCTACAGAAGGACATTAAAACAAAACTCTTATTTGGGAGACGATAAAATAAGAGAAAGAAGAGAGTAAAATAAGACAGAGGAAAGACGGTTTGAACAGAACGTGAGCTCATTTTCATCAACTGAGGTTATATTTTGGTAGGCAAAACTAGGGGAGAAGGGAGGTATCGTACGAGGGTTGATATAAAGGGGTGGTAAGTCTAATCTGATCACGTGCCTTGGTTCATTAAGAGTCTATAGTTGTCTTATACCAGTTTAGGGGGTGGCGGTGAGGTTCTGACTCGGTTCGGTGAATATACAGAATTGCATGGGGAAGTTAAAGTGTGCGTGAGGGCCTGTTGTAACTTTCCTATACATAATTCGCTTTCCTTCTCCCAGACAAAGAAACATAATTTTATGCTCCACAGGAAACTGGCAAAAGTTTCGGCACTGAACTGAATAACGCAACTAAATGTGCGATGCAGTGTATTTCTTGAGAAGTTGTTAGTCACGCAACCTGTCAAAAAAAAAGTCACTGTCTTCTTGAAAACACAATTAATTACTGTATTTACAGATTCCACACCTGGATTCCGTTCTAAGATACACAGCTCTTCAACTCCGTGAGTTCTAATGATATGCCAGTAACACATGCTTTTATTTTGGTGAAGTCAACATATTAAACGATTGTCGTACTCCAGTATATGATGCCATGTGGTCCGTCATTGTTTCTTCTTTCTTTCAGTAAACAGAAATATTTGTGACGCTTATAATATAATATTAATAACACCAGCAACATTCACACTGGTGAGAAGAGTTTTTATATGCAGTGACATCTTATATGGGAACAGAAGAGGGTAGATTACCAAAAGAAGTTATGAAATGGAACCCACCAGGAAGAAGAAAACGAGGAAGACCTAAACTTACCTGGGTGGAAGGGATTAGAGGACTGATGGGAGAAAAGGGATTAACGGAAAAAGAATGGAATGACAGAGGCAACTGGAGAAAGAAGATAATATAATTGTCAAATGGGCGCAGGAAGATGTGGAAATATTTTACAGCCTGCTAAATAAAAAAAAACCTGTATATTTCGGTCATTCCTACATGCTTCGGCCACTCATGTGGCCGAAACATGTAAACCTTGTTGCATATAACAACTAATTCACCAGTGTACATTTTGTTGTTACTATTGTGCAATTACACATTCAATTAAGTGCACGAAATACTCATCAAGTACGAGGATTATTCAGAAAGTAAGTACCATTTCGCTGTAAAAAGAAATCGAGTAAGGTTTCGTATACAATTTTATTGTTATCAGATTCTACATTCTTCAAACTATTTTTCAGCATATTCGTCGCCATTATCGAGGCAATTATCGTAGCGCAGCACAAGCTTTTGTGTACCCCCCTAATAGAATGCGGCCACCTGCGACCCAAATGACTACTGAAAATGTCATAGAGTAGAGTCCTTGAAATCTGACTAAAGTGCAGGGACAGATCAGAAACTGTGAAACGTCTGTCGTCATGCACTCTTTCGTTGAACTTACGCACCAAATAATCATTCATCAAAAATGGACGCCCACTTCGAGCCTCATCGTGCATGTTCTCTCGCCTTTCATTGAACATCCGAACCCATTTCCTAACCATGCCATCACTCATCGCATTGTCACCATACACTTGACAGATCTGGCGATGAATCTCACTCGGTAGCATATTCCTAGCTTCCAAAAAACGAATTTCAGACGGTATTTCACAGTCGGCGGCCCCTTCAATTGTCTTAAACATGTTTAACGCACAGAAACAAACATAAACATAACACGAATTACTCGAAATGGCGTCTGTGGCTTCTCAATTGATAGAGGAAATAAGTCACTGCACATGCGCAAAGTGACAGTCTCGAGGATGCGCGATAGATATGCGCAGACGGTACTTACTTTCCGAAACCTACGTACGATTGACGAATTTTCCACGCCTATTATATTTTCTTCTTATTCTTCTTCCTTTGCCTTATGGGTCAGTCTTTTTTCTTCTCTCAGTGTTTGTTACGACAAGAACATGCAAAGTCACAGTTTTCTCTATTTTTATCTTCCGTTTTTAGATAGCGGAAGTGGAGATAAAATATTTTGAAACCATGGCACCAGGCTTTAACCGAATTCAACATTCTCTCAATTGCTTTGTGAGGCAAAGAGACAAGCAATTAATGCTTACGTCGAAATGTGAACTGCACATTTCGGCGGAAGAACAGATGGATAAATATAAAAGGGTGTCAGAGAACACGCAATATAGAGTGTGCCACTGAGAACCAATGTGCAATACACAGGGTGTTCGTTAAAATTCACACAGAACATAAAGGTTGTCCGTGAAAATAACCTTCCACCCGTTGCAGAGTTTCAACATTACGACTACTTTGCAATATCTTAAGTCCTCACAGTGGTAAATCCGAATATTCAAGTCTTCAGCTACGTCGACTGGTATAATGATACCTGTTACCAGTCTACACGACGCTGCCTCAGCCAAAATGATCCAATCCACAACTCCCTATCCTATTTTACAATACAAATTAATTAGTACCCTCGCGTGTACGCTTCGGTGTGCTAATCGATATTTTTCTTTTAAAACTTCTTCAAAAACTTAGTTAGGACTTTTCACTTCTGCGTGTTACATGCTCATCAAACTTATATTCCTTGACATTATCTTCGTAGCTACTATCTGGGATGGACGTACTTAAATATACACGTATATATTGAGGCAGCCAATACTGTCATGACCAGCAACTGTGCTAACCTTGTAACCTAACTGACAGAACGTACTTGGAAACAAACATGAAGTAATATCTCGGTATAACTCGTTTAGAAGTAAGCACTAAGGAACAAGAAGTAGTGTTTCTAGTCAGTTCTCATCGCTTCAAGATATGTTTATAATCTTCCACTTTAAACGATCAACCATCCAGGTACTTACGGCGAAACAAGAGGCAGAAGAGACGTGTTATATAAATATGAGTTGCTCCTTACGATAAGTCACTACGTTAAGTTTAAGCACACTCCGTCCCCATTACAACGACCAACCAGTTATTGTTCTTTCGGGAAATAATCTCTCATTGTTGTGAGCAACGTATTTATGTAACTTACAAATACAGGGGAATGTGAAGCCTTCTATTATGTATGGTCACATGACAGATATCTAAACGACCGTGCTTTAGGTATCCGACGTTGTTAAGAAAGGAAAGTGGTATAGTATTTGTCCTCTAACACTTGTACTTAGCAAGCGCAGTTCCCGACGCATTACCGGTCTCCCTGTGTAGAATTCGTTATTTTGTGATTTACATTATTCCCCTTTACAAAAATGGGGCATGCGGTGGTGCAGTTGGTTGAGGCACTGCGCTACAAGACGGAAGGTCACGGTTTCGATCCCCGTGGAATTTTTCGTCAACATAATCCTTCCCAGTCGCACTATGGCCCTGGAGTCGACTCAGCCTCTGACAGAAATGAGTACCAGGAATATTTACTGGGGATAACGGTGGTCGGTGCCTAGGGCTGACAACCTTACCACCATCATGTGTCGACTGTTTTGAAATCTGGGAGCCCCACCCTCCTGAAACCCTCAGGGTCTGTCCAGGTCTGTAATGGGATTGCTTTACCTTTACCTGTACAAAAATACTGTAAAGTTTTACGAAATAGGCCACATCAGGAGTTCCCAAAACCGTTGCGATTTGCAGCACCATTTAATTATACTGATGTATTAACGAAATGCTGTTAATTACATAAAATTTGAGTTTTGTAATTTGATGACACAATTAAAATTTTCTGAATATACAAAACGTATGTGAAGGTAAGGTAAACAATCCTAATACAGGCCTGGACAAACTCTTAGGTTTCCAGGAGGCAGAGACTTCTAGAATTTCTATACAGTCGGCACATACGGTGATAAGGTTCCCAGCCCTACACACCGGCCGCCTTTATCCTCCAGGACAAACCCCTGGTACTCATTTCAGTTAGAGTTTCAACTGACTCCAGGGCAATAGTGTGGCAGGAAGGATTACGGGAATCGAACCCGCTTCCTCTCGACTTGCAGCAAACTGCCGCAACAATTTGCGCCAACTCGTAATGAAGCTACTTAAAGTACAGTGATACCTCGGCTAACGAGTGACCCTGCTAACGAATTTTTCGGCTAACGAAGATTTTTTGCTGTTTTTCGGACTCGTCTAACGAATATGGACTCGGCTAACGAATGTTTTAGTGGATGCGCGCGATAACATAAAGAAGCAAACATGAACGGTCGGGCCATTCCAGGAGCTTATCTTGGACTTACCTTGAATAAACTTTGAAAATTTTGAAGAAGAATAGTAAAAAGCTTGTGTAGATATTTTCAGTTTAATAGTATAAAGTGTACTGTATAATATATTTTCAGTATAATAGTGTAAAGATCGTCAATTTTTCATTCTACTTTCCATTCTCCTTCATGCAATTGGGTAGCTGTTCAGCTCAGCCTTTGGTGAGGTTTTGCCCTTTTATAGCGTGCTTTTTACTATTTTATGAAACTTATCTTTAAACACTGGGCAGCATTCAGAACGAATTAAATGATTTTCTATAGAAACCTACGGGAAATCACGTTTCGGCTAACGAAGATTTCGGCTAACGAATGTGATTGCGGAAAGAATTATCTTCGTTAGCCTAGGTATCACTGTACTCACACGATTGTGAATTTTGGGGGTTTTCATAACTCTTTCAATGTCACAGTTCTGTCCAATATGACGCCATATAAGGTGTAAGACAGGTGCCAGATTACCGGAACAATCCAATGCCTCCATCCTTGTGGCAGAATTGGTTCTTGCTGAACTGAAAATGACGGCAACTTATTCCTCCTGAACGTTGTTACCCATTCACCATAATCCGCTGTGTCACCTATAAGGACCATAATCTTTATACAATTAAAACTTCACGCCATTTTAGCAGAACGTTTAGAAAGCTCCACTTATGGTGTTTCTCACAACAGGTAAATGAGGCTGAATTCTATGCAGAAATAATGGACGTTCAAGTGTCCCTAACACAGCATGACCGTGCAAACATCACACAGCATCATTAGTAATGAAATTTTCCAACACAGAAAACGCGCGCTCGCTTCTGTATACAATATACACGCGTGTGTTTGTGTCACGTCATATCTGCAGCAATCCATAGAGCAATAATGACGCGGTTAGTCATCTGTGACTTAAAAAATGTCAGGGTAAATTAAGGATTTAAGTGCTGTTGTTAACTTCAGTTGCAAGGAAGGAGAAAATATTTTAGGAAATGTACGCATGGTGTAAAAATCTTGCTGATTTCGCTTTTTTTTTTTTTGCATACTTGTCTTGAAAACCGTAAGGGTTACAGCAAAAACATTAGACACAAAATATGCTCCATTTTCAAGTATACAGTTGCTTCGAAACATTTTTCACTTCAGTAGGTATTCGGAGATTTACTCTCGAGACGCATTCTCAAACACACTTGTCTTCCTGCAAAATATCGGTTTCTGGGACAAATTTTCAGTAAAACTTTCAAATGTCAACAGATGCTAGTAGACCACCTTAATACGATTTGAAGTAAATCCGATTGTTTTCCTTACCTGTACCAAGCAAAAAAATGGACAGGTAGTTTGAAAGGGCAGGTTTATTTTTTGAAAATTTATTTGCTACGGAGCTAAGAAAAGTCGGTATAGCGACTGACTACGGGCTGGACGGTCCGGGATCGAATCCCGGTGGGGACGAGATTTTCCGCCCGTCCCGACCGGCCCTGGGGCCCACCCAGCCTTCTGCAAAGTGGGTACCGGGTCTATCCCGGGAGTAAAGTGCGGCCGGGGCGTGCTGTTGACCACTTACCACCTTCTAGTGCCGCGGTCATGGAAGGGTAGAGCTATACATTTACCCACCCTCTGGGCCACACTGGGCCTGTAACGGGATCATTTTACCTTTACCACTACTGAGCCAAGAAAACGAGCGAACTGTTAAACCTGACACTGTCTTACAAATCAATAAGCACAAAACAATACACATTTGGCTCCTGAAAAAATTCATGGATGTGAATTAACATATCAGAAACTTCACGTACAAATATCTAATTTGTTCAAAAGAAATACAAAGTATTCCATGTTTCCTTATCTTATTTTTCCAACAAACCAACGAACTGAACAACCAATAATCGTCACACAAAATAACTGAATTAACCAATGTCTCAGGATTTATTAAAATTAAATTTGCAAATTTATGTTCACAAAATTCAAACATTAGATCTTATCGTAAACATTTGTATTTAACTTACATAATTTTGTCCCAACATTTTCTATCTCCATATTGTTACGGTCTTTCCGTTTATACTGGGATAGCGGAAAGATGTCCAATGGATGTGCGTCCGCCATATTTTCTAGAGTCGTTATATTATTCTCTCCACAGTAGTGCTCCATATTCTGCTCCAGCGATGTTTCTATTCTGAGCACTAAAAAGTTAGTTGTGATATCTCCACCACATGGCAGCTCTTTGGACATCAGAATTATACACACTTTAATATCTATGGAACACTTTTGACTAAATATGATTTTTATAGAAGCCACGGTAATGAACTTTTTGTGAGAAAAAGTAAATTAAAATATTTTAAAATATAACATGCACCCAAGATATCAAACAAGAAGAATATTTATAAAAAATATTCTTTGGTGATTTTCACGGAAAATAAACCCAACACAAATTCTGCATGACGATGAGAGAACATTAAAAAAGCAATTAAAATTATCTAAAATATAATTACCGATATCACTGTAGGGAAATATCCTTCTGAAACCTTCGAATTTTACCATCGGAAAAACAGTGTTCCACGAAACACAGTCTGATTGCCACATACACAACAATGGGTGCTAGAGAGATACAGAACTGTAGGCAGAGAGATGACGTCGTCACCCCCACCATTCACGACACTTCCTTCCGTGGCTTCAGCATAGTCTGTTATAATTACTTCTAGTGTGGATATGAGAATGTCCATCAGCTTGTTCTAACAATGCCATGTTTGCATTTGAGTGGCTGGTGGGTGGATTTAATAGTGGAGTGCTCTGCATCAGTGGGGTTGGCGTGGCTTATATTTCAGACAAAGTTACGTCGCTGTGACGTATTCTTAACGACATTATGACGATGGAAACCATTAGAAGATTGGATGTTAACGCTGTTCTGTTACGCGTTAAATCATCAAAACCATCAAATGAAAATATGCAAGATGAACGTGTCTACGTCTATATTCCCTTTAAGTTTATTTTGAATTACGAGTACACAAAGTCATTAAGTTAACTTTAATGTCTCAGTTTTGAAGGGTAAATTGTAGTTGGACCAATAGATATAAAGAGAATTTTATTTTTAATTTCATGTAATGTCGAGGCTTTTCTATCACAAAAAAAAAACTGAAGGAAAAAGACCACGTGAGAAGAAATAAATTTCTGTAAAACAGCGTTAAAATTAATTTTAGCACAAACTGGATACGATAAATAAACTGAACAAAACGGATTCAGAATAGGAACGATGGGGTTGTTTTTGGCGACGTGCTAAGGGGTTTTGGAGGTCCAAAATAGTAGGGGGATTTATTGTCCAGGTCAGTGACGTTTGTGACTTTTCTACTTAAATGAACAAATTTTCACCCCTTCGAAATATTGTGTAGTTGCTAATTTAAAAACAGTAGGCCTTACACAATCGTATATATAGCCATTCCCATAATCTATCAACATTCCAAGTTTTATGCTTCTAAATATAGTCAAAGAATATTAAATATTATGTTTGAACGTTTTATATTGTTCTTAATGAAGCGCCGTGTAGACGGAATGAAGAAATAAGGCAAATTGATACAGTTTATTGTAATCGAATAGTACCGACGGTAACTATGGTAACGTTAGTAGACGAACTGCATTGGCCTTCCTCTAATATGCGTGTCAGTTCTGTCCAATGTTAAGCAAACTTAAGAAATTTGTCGACAAATTTCAGTACCATCACACAATAAAAGAAGTCATGAAAATTCGTGCAGCGAAAGTCGAGTTGATGCATGCGAACGGACGGATATCCGGACACACATGACGAAGATGAAGTCTCTTTTTTGCAACTTCGTTAAGTCTCCTAAAAATTAATCAGCTTATAATTTCAATATTCGCCACGAACGTCTGTCTTCGTGCACAAATCGGCAACATAAAAACATAGTCAAAATATCCACTGCCTTGAATTTCTCTTGCCGATTATGCCAAATGAATCCCAATCTATTGTTATTATTTCTTTATTTTATATTTTGATCGAAATTCTAAATTATAAGTTCTCGGCCCGCAATTCATAACGGCCCTTTCACATTCATTCTACACCT
>Ga0123355_10008922_pt1 | contig 15193 bp, 9 predicted proteins | sample TergutEmb28metaG_3_FD_89872 | JGI IMG/M metagenome (GOLD analysis project Ga0123355, IMG submission 89872) | Embiratermes neotenicus P1 segment gut microbial communities from Petit-Saut dam, French Guiana - Emb289 P1 | ecosystem: Host-associated > Arthropoda: Insects > Digestive system > Gut ... | reverse complement strand
GGATGGACTGTTCCGAGTCAGACTGAAGCCTGCTTGGCTACCCACTCCATTCGCCTCTTTCCCCTTCACTTCTCCTCCCGTGCGTCGCCGTGTGCCACCAGATTCCGTTTCCACTCTACCAATCCAGGGTAAATGGTAAACTTTTGCACATAGTTTACTTGCTCTACAGCATTTCTGAAACTGATTTCACATTTGGTTTGTTAGTTCTTTAACTGTGTGTGGTTGTCCGTGTATTGTTAAATGTTCTTAAAATACGTATGAAGCTTTGGTAAGAAAGTGATGGTGGTAATAAACATCTTTGTTTCTGTGTGATGCAGTACCCAAAGACAGCGTAACAGTGTCCAGTGTGGAAGGGGTTAAGGATGAAGACAGTTCGGCACCCATATCAGAGGAAGTTGCAATCAGCGGTAACAGTAGTACTTCAGAAACACATAGCACAAGCAGTGAAGCAGAAACAGTTAGGCATGAAGGTGACAGAAGAAGTGCAATAGAATCAAGTTCGGTAGAGGTGGATGGAGACAGTAATAGTAGCAGCGGCATTAGTAGTTGTGGATCTCAGAGAAGTCTAAGAGGAATTATGGCTCCTCCAAAGTTTGTGCCACTTGGAACACCATCACTTCATACAGAAGAAAGGTAATTTAGATGTTAACTGCACTTTTTTAATCCGTCAGGTACAGTAAGACATTTGTAGCAAGATTTTATAACAGTATGTTACATTTGCTAATAATGTTCCCAAAACAAATGAGATGGTGGGCATAATGTGGAGTGCTGCTGCCTTGTGTCTAGGAGTAACTGGTTTGTTAGAGGGGGGATGGAATGGCACGGAGTGGTGACTGGTATGTCTACAGGTAGCACTTCACTTCCATGAAGAATAGATGAAAATATTTTAAATGTTTTACTGGTAGTGTTCTAAAGAAAGGCCTCTGGTGGGGGGTGACTTTGTCATTCTTTTAGGTTGACCATTTTCAGGGAGGTTCCTGAAATATAATTGCAATTGTAGTTTGTCATGGCACATACAGAGAGGTATGTGGGAAGATCAACTTCTTCTTCACAGAGTCTTCTGTTTCTCCCTGTGCCATTTGATCACCCTGACACCTTTGAACCAGGAACACTGACACAGTCCCACCCAACACCAACACTTTTATTTTCATCTTTATTAATTGTTAATTATATGTGTTACATTTTGTGATTTGTGTGTCATTGATTCTTCTGACACCATTTTCCCCTTAAGGTTTGCACATTGCACATCATGCTTTCATTCTTTGTTGGGATTTTCAACTACGTAACCCTGTGAATGGTGAGGACGTGCTGTATGCATAGACTTCCTGATTTTTAGAAATGTTTGTTAAAAATACATTCTGTTTACTGTTATAAGTGTTATAAAAATTCTCGTATCTCCATGGCATGTATCTTTATCCCAACAGTTTATAGTGCATTGCATGTACCTAGGTAGATATATATATATAAACAAAATATGCCTTTTTATTGCAACTCCAAAGGTGCATTTGCCAAATCTTTTTTTTTTTCTTTTTACCCCTTCCCACCAAAATCGTGACTCATTTGTTACAGTGTAAAAGCTATGCAATTGTCAATGTTTTGTGACATTGTATGACAGCTTCATGTGTGGCAAATATTGTTTTCAGGTTCATTTTACACATGAATGAGGGTCCTGTATATATTGAAATTTTGTTTGAATATCTCTCCATCATTTTAACTATATTTGTGTCAAACAGAATGCCCGTAGCTTCAGTAATTGTTCTCAACAGTGTTGATGTTAAATTAAACATTTTTCTCTTACCAAGTTGAATCCTGCAGTCACGTCCTGACTGCTGGCCAGCATTAGACTGAACAGTAACACTTACCTCTGCATGAACCTAGAATTACTCATTGTGAGCGCTGTAAGTAAGTAGTATTCAAATGAGTCATGTTTACATGAGTATACATTTAGTTTTAGGTTCATCTCATGTATGATGCCAGTATAATGTCATGCAGCATGTTCATTACCTGTTATTGTGAGGGGATATGGCTTGCCGTACTTTTATTGGTGTGTGTATGGCTTGTATGTCGAGTGTGATTCTGCTAAATTGTGTAGGTAGAAAATTCTGCTGTAAGTGCCCCATAGTCACAGTTTCAGGTTCAACAGGCATCCATATAGTGGGTAACTTATGGGCAGGTAACTTGTTTAAAAATGTTATATGCCTACTGAAGAGAAAGTATATGAAATAGGGCATAGATGACAGTCTTCACTTAAAATCACCGGTAGTCTTCTGCAGGAGACTAGCATGCCAAATGATGGGCAGTAGTAGTATTGGAAATGCTTGAACTGCATTCTTGCAAAATACCTGTCTTATGCTTTGCAAGTTTGTGACCCAGTAAACTTGATGAATTTTTACAATTCTTGCAGTGATTTTAAGTGGTGTAATTGTCCCTCATTTAACTTTTGTATCCATAAAGGCAGGTTAATATGCATTCAGTATGTGACATTCCTCTTTATAGTGCTTTGGTTTGTGTATGGCATGCAACAAACACTAAATTAATTACTGGGTCATTATTTATGTAATTCTGATATGTATATGAGGCTGATGTTACCAGAATTTTCCATGCAACTTACAGAGGAGGAGCAATTATGTGGGTGAGTTCAGTAGGATTCAGCAGTTGCCTATTATTTAGGCACTAAGATGACAGCTTCAGAAAGAGTGCTTATTGACCAAATAATAGTTGGGGTGTGTACTTGACATATTTGTGTGTTCCTACCCCATGAGATTTTTATTTATGGGTAGTTTGAATAACTACATATGCAGGATGAACATCCATATTGAAAAAAAGTTGAAAGATTTGGAGACATATTTCAAAGACTGATTACACAAAACTTGTTTGTGTGAACCTCAGCCTGTTCAGATGATACTGAGAGTGTGAGCAGTTATGGAGATGGCATTTTCACAATCTATATTAATAAAGCTTAGATGCTCTTATTCCTGTTATGGAGTGATTCTAGACTCAAAGGTCGCTGCCAGAGATAGAAAGTTAGAAAAACATTTTACATTATGCACTGTAGAAATAAATGCTTGCTTACTCTGTAAATAAAGAGTAAAATACTAGGTTTATCTTTGATGCTAGCAGCTTAATTTTATTTCAGTTCAAGTGCATATGGAAATAAGACTTCTGCAAGTACTACATCTGCTACCACAGTAACACCTTCCTCCAGTACATCTGCATCAGTGACAGGATTTGTGTTTGGTCAGAATTTGCATGAAAGAGTTGCTGTAAGTATCTATAGCAGTGGCTGTTCTGCAGCAGTTCTGTATTTACACTTCCTTAAACCCATGATGCCATGCATAAGAAACACAGTTTTCAAATTATGTTTGAGAGCAAAACCTTTCACATATTTCCAAGAGTCCAATAGTAATATCATTTAACCAGTTATTAATATCCATATTCACCTTATTCATGACTATAAATGCAGCAGTGTGAGAAGTGGAAAACTCGCCTGGGACACCTTTGCTGAGTGGGAAGGTGGGGCTGGTTGTATTTCTGCCAGTTTCTTGATCATCACACTAGCTGAAGCGAAGGCGCACTGATGGTTGGTCCATTTGTAATCTGTGGCAAGTTGTAATTTAATGCACACTTGAAAAAGCTAATTCATATTCACAAGTAAAGGGCTGGGGAATTTTCAAAAAAATATTTGCAATTTTTTGGTGTTGCATGATTCTGCAAGACCAAAATTGAAGTTAATGAACAGAGGAGAACTCCAATTTGATGACTGTCACTTTGATAGGTTTCTGTTATGCAGTTTCTAATATTTGAATATTATGTGTGCTGGATGATTTGACCAAAGGAAAAAGTTTGCTTCACTTATCTAGGAAGTTTCTTGAAAGCTCTTTTTTTTTTTTTTTTAACTGAGAAAATTGTGTTTCATTTTTGACATTAAGCCTTTATTCAGACCTATATCACTTTCATTTTCTGCAAGGCAACAGGAAGACTTGATTTCAGAATATTTACTTTGTAATGCAAATCTGTGATCACTGAGTTGTAGCCTTGCAGATGAACATTAAATTCATTCAGCAGTCCAGATTTGTGTGCCACATTGGTTCACACAGATGTAATTACCCACCCACCATTAAATGCTTTGATGATTATAATATATTGACATGCATTTCAGTTTTATAACATTATCATTATTGTCACTGTACCACAAGTCACACCATGCTTGTTCTACACTGTTTAGTCTGTCTTGTAATGATGCATCTGGTGTAGCACTCTTTCCTACAAGATTAAAATCACTAAATTTTTTATTGTTTACAGACTCTGAAGCTCTGTCTAGAAAATGCTCTGTACATTTGACCTTGTAATACACTCAATTGCATCGTCGTGATGTGTCATAAGTTTCTTCGCACATGTACACAAAATGGTTGTCATCACATGGCATAGTTCTGTTTCCAGCAGTGTGTCAACTGTTGTTGATGCAACCTGTTCATGTGGATCATTTTGCATTTTCATGATGTACCTGCTGTTTATTAGGCATTACATTTATTCATATAATAGTATGGTATGAATCATTTAATCTGTTTGTGACAAATTATAGATGCTGTATGTAAAAATACTGTGTGGATTTTACCTGCCTCAGACTCATCTTAATAATTACCAGCTACAGTAGAACATTTAATGGGTACCTTATCAGATTTTGGAATAAAGAAGTAAGAGCTGTAAGTTGGTAAACTCAGCACAAAGTAAAAGAGGAAACAGTACATAGAAGATGGAAGAACATTGAAGATTAAATAGGGCATCTGTTCCTCAGAGAACACATATACAGCCTTAGAAAATCAATAGGAGGGTATTCAGTTGACACATCTTATTTATTAAAAGGCTAGGCACATGCCTGTGATGTGATGGGCCACCATGATATTAACACACTTCTCCACCAAATTATTTTAACCATAGATATAAGCAAAACCCATTTCTGGTGCTGCACCCAAACCAAATTCTGTTACAAAGGTTCTATTTCCAGTTGCGGGTGTTATATTAACATACTTACCAATGCACATGGGTCTCATGTCACATGTACCGGTGACTCTTGACCTTGAGATTCACACATTTGGACCAGTGACGTGTCATCACTTCTCATTTGATGTTTGATTCATTATTTCTTGTATATGTTGTGACCTAAATATTAAGAAATACTTCTAGCAGTTTTTTCAAAAAAGATGTAATGTGTCTTTAATTGCACACAAACGCTTGCTGTAACACTTCCCTGAGTGCTACAACAGCATTTATTATTACTACTGTGTCATTTTAAACAGTTTTCAGTCACCAGTATTACTGACTTACTTGTAATGTGCCTGTAAATGTTTCCAGTAACATGTGGTATAAGATTGTTCCATACTTAGCAAGAAGATTCATTATTTAAAAAAATTCAGGCAACAACAACACTCAGTGTTGTGACTGTAAATTGTTTTTAGGCTGCAGCTCGTGTATTATGATAAATCGTTTTTGATTGCTGCAAATGTTGCTTATGCTGGAACTGGTGTGACTTGCCCACACACTCACACCAGTCATATTCACACACTGCAACACAGCCACTCTTGTCAGTCATTTCTTCACTTGTAGAATAAGCGAAACTTGTATCTCATTTATCGGAGTGCTGCCATCTGGTTGTGCTAACCTGTATTATATGCTTCATGCCCAACTGTTTCTTCAGCCTCAGTTCATACCTCATACAGAACACATGTTGTCTTCTGTATCATGTGATAGGTGCTTAACTGTTTTTTAACCTCAGTGTATGCTTTACAGAGAACACAAATCCATTTGGAAGCTGAACCCACACACATGGCAATACATCAGGCACAGCATGGCTTGCAAACTGCTAGTCTTATAGCCACATGTTTGGTTATTATGAGTTCCTGCTTTTTGGCTACACTAGTCAGAATTATGACACTGGTTGACACAGAATGTGTACGAAGGGCATGCTGGCAAGTTTCTATGTAGCTGTGACCTCTGATTTTTGGGTGTGTGTGTGTGTGTAGCAGTTTTTAACCCTTTGATGCCTAACGACCCCTATAGTGGTCTTACCTCACCGCTAACCTCTAAACGTTGCATTTCATATATTTATTCAACAAATATAGGTACTGAATATTTTAAACATGGTATATACGCTCCGTTTTTTTCTCTTCAAAATGCAGTTTGTTTCATAATTCTAACTTACTTGGTTTCTGTTTTATTCACATTTTATATACAGAGTGTGCTAAAATTAAAAAAAATAATTCCGGCACCAAAAGGTTAAATATGTTTGTGTGTGTGTGTATGTACAATTGCCATTATGCCAAACTTATATTCTTTCTTTTGTGCTGTGTAGAATTGGGGTGTCATAGTTTTCCATAGTTTTTGTGTCCTACAGATTGAGGTTCGAGTCGGTATTAACCTTTCCAAAGTCAAAAATTTGTATTAGGCTTTCAGCATGGAATGTAATGTGATACAAGCATCTGCAGTGCCTTATAGTGCCACATGAAAAAAGAAGATTGATTTGCCTTACTGTGATGTTGTAGTGAAAGTTTGTTATATTATTGTTTTGCTTTTTGTTACAGGAGGCTGTAAGTCATGAAACCTCTGATATGAAAAGCGGAACATCTGAGGTAACAGGAACTTCAAATGTAAGTTTATTCATGATGGTTCCTGTGATATATTGTTACTATGTGTCTGAGCATAGGACTTCAGAAAGTCATTCTGGAGATTATAATGATAAATTGGTTATTGAAGTGTTTTTTATTGGGGGGTGGAAGGGGGGGGGGAGTGGTGTCTGTTTCTTTTGAGTACCTTTGAAGTCCACATCTGCCAACTTTTGATAGTTTTTTTCTTTTCTTTTCTTTTCTTTTCTAGTGTAAATCCCACTGGAAGCAGGTATTTTTGTGCTGGGCTTCTTACAGATCTACCAGTGCCCCTTACATAATTTAATTTAGGGTTTGTTTTACAGATCTGCCAAGCTAATGTATTGGTGCTAGAATCTGTTCTCCAGCTTTACTTTGTTCTGTCAGGAAGCCTTATTCTTTGTACATTAGCTCCCCTCTCAGGATGAGGATAATAAGTTGAATTTTGGGTGTTCTTGTTACTGTTCATAATTGAGGTGTGGTATTTGTTGCAGAATGTGTCCACAGTATGTACTTCTGCAACAACAAATGGCACTTCAGATATGTTGTTTACATCTGTCATTAAACAGGACCATAACAACGTAAGTTTTGTGTTTATTAACCTGTTGAATTGTATGTAGTATTTAAACTGCACAGGAGTAATAGTGAAGGAATCATGTAGAGCAAGTCTGTCAAACACATGGCCTACAGTGGTTTATGATGTGGACCACCCTTGTTATGATATTTACAAGGTATTACGGTCGTCATTTTTTATTGCCTAATACACCATAGTAATCCTGCAAAATTAAATGCAAGGAGTGTTTTATATCCTTGTGTTTTTGGCATTGAAGAATTGACAAATGAATTACAAGGGAATGTGACATCATATGTTCTGGCCCAAGGTGTCAAGTTGGATTTTGAATTTGGCTCACAATGTTTGACAGTCCTTATGTAGCAACACTAGAAGTTTAGCTCCACTCATTATTAATAGTGGTAACAGTAACAGTGGTCAATTTTATTTGGTAGGAAAGTGGCCATAATAATAGCAGTAACATCAGTGATCATGGTGAGAAACGAAGCAAGAGTTTAAGTGAGGCAGCACGGGAATATGAAGAAGCAAGGGCAATAAAGAGGAAATATGAAGAAGTTACCGTAATAACTGGTGAAGAAGATGAAGTTAATATATTGCAGGTAAATATGATGACTTCTTAAACTTGTCTTTAAAGCTGTTGGGGTCCTACATTTTGTGACTTGAGACACAAATAATTTGCCATTTCAGAGCTAGAAATTGTGTATGTCCTTGAACTTTCTTGGTGGTGGTGGTATTCAGGAATATGTAGCCTTGATGTCAGTGTATCCTTAAAGTGAACAGAAATTTGGTAAGATCTGTGATTGTATAAGGAAACAAATTTGTTCTTTTAAGTACTGACAGAATATAGTGAAATTTCTTTTCATCACTTCCATATGCATCATTTTCCTACATGTATTGATCATTTCATTTTGTCCTGAAAAGTAACCCATTTTAGTAGTGTATAATTATATTGGATACATTGCTGCTGTAAGTGTTGTTTCACCATGTCAATCTTGGCGAATTCTTGGTCCTGACCTACAGTGATCATTTCTGAGGGAAATGTAGTGAAAGTAACATAATGTTTTATAAAATACAGTGGTGGTAACCCACTGTTAATGGTAATTACAGTTACAGCCACTATAGTACTTAACAAAAGGTGCCACACTTTGTCCAAGTAAGAGGAATGTGTGTGGAGTGGTGGGGGTGAGAGGGGAACTGAGAAGGATGTCAGTACACGTGAAAATTAATTTTACATCCACCAGTAAGAAAATTGTGGTTTTCCTGTGGCCAGTTTTTCTTAAATTTACAAATACACTACAGCACTATGTTTAGATCCCTTGCACCAAATATCACTCAATTTTGACAATGAATGTGGAAAGTATGCACGTAAATTAATCTATGTGATTGAGTAAATTGTGGCTTTCAATGCACCCATCACGATGAAACTCACAGTCATGCAGTACATTTGTTTTGAACTCTCCTGTACCGAGTTTTATCCACGTCAGGAAAGGAACATAGAAAATATGGGCAGAATTTTATTTACATCCCTAAGTTCACTGGGCCAATTTTTGTGCAACTGACACATGCTGTACGGCTTTGTGTAAAGCACTGCCATACCTAATTACATGAAAATCTTTGAAACAGTTTAGTCACTGATACTGGATGATGGACACATGGACTGCTGTGGTATCTAAAAAGACATTCTTGTCTTACTTCGTAAAAAATGCAGAAAACGTGATTTGCACACAGTGACTTTTTATTTGTTTATTATTTTGTAAGCCTAAGTGGAAAATGCACAGTTTCTTTTCTATCATTTCTGACGCATGAATTGCTTTCCCACAACTGCTGCTTTCTAATGTCTGTCATTTATTTGTGCAGTCCCCTCATAAAAAACAGACAGGGGTTTTACTGTGTATCCAACGCTGGCAGAAAGTAATATTTTCGCGTTAGAGAAGAAATATATTTGTTAAAAAGCAATTTTTGTTACAATTTTATTTCAGAGCACTTTTTTTTTTGTTCAAATGTAGTTTTGGTTATTTGAATTGAATGATTAATTTTTTGTGTGTGCTGGTGTGCAGCATGTTTATGATGCTGAGACAATGCTGTGTTTCAGCAGTACTGCTTTCTGGGGCAGTGTTTTGTGTTTCAGGAAATAACCAAACTTTAGGAACATACTTTTAAAAACTTTTTATCCATCCATTGCTGTAGTAATCAAGAGAATGTTGTTTGCTTTGGTGTCTTTGAAGAATTTTTTTTTATGTCATTCACAGATGTTGCAAGAATTATTTGCTTGAGATGTTTTCGGATATGATGGATCAGGGACACATTTTTATTTTGCAATAAGCAAGGGTTCTTGTATAAATACAATTCAGGCTCATTAGAATTGTAAATTTGGTCAGGTTTTCTTCTAGCATGAATTTCAGAAAGTCTGTACAAAAACAAACAGTACAGCCAGCATTGACACTAAGAATTTCCACTGCACAACTGTTCCATTAATGTTTTAACATGACTTCAGTCTGGTCAGACATGAATGAGGCCTTGTACTTCCTTTTCAAACTTACTGTGTTATGGAAGAACTCAGCATTCTCTGAACACATGGCAGCAGAGATGGGCATTCTTTCCATTCATTATATTGAATCCCCGTAGAGTGCAACATCAACTCTTTGTGTGTTGAGTGTTTCATATTTCTAGATTTAGGTCATGTCTTGTACTTATTTCATTCACATTTTTAACTCTTTGCCATAATGTTTGGCTAGTTTTGTCACTAAATCCACCTTCTTTGATTTTAGCAATTAGTTAAAGCTTCTAATTTTCACTATAACTGTCTTCAATTTATCAGCCATTGTGCAGTGTGTACAAATTATGATGACTTCTGCAGTAGCTGGCTTGAACTGTAGTTAGTAAGAGTGACAAATAATGGCTTTTTGCAGTAGGAAGATACATACAGACTTTCAGACATGGCTATTTGTAGCGCTGTCCAGAAAAATGTGCTGCAATGCAGAAACATTTTTTATCGTCTGACAAATAGCTTTACCAATTTACCATCACTCTGACTTGGTTTACATATTTCCAGTTGATGATACAATTTTGCTGTTTGACCACATGACAGTAGCCTAACTACTAATAATGTAAGAGGAGTGGTAGGCTTTCTGCTGTCTGTTTTGTAAACTAACAAGAATGAGCTCTTTATAGGTTGTATTCCAGATTATCATTACATCACAGAGGTAGCAAATGCAACTATTATTGTATAATGTGCATGTTTAATTGATCTGCTTAGACCAGTAGCTGGACCTGAAGTGACTCCTAGCATTAACAGAATAGGTGATAGTAAAAGCCTGCCTGCCACTTTTGCTTGTTAATCTTGATGCTCACACAACTAACACATGTCACAAAGACATTTCAAGACAGTTTTACCTGCTGCTTTCCTAATCCTGCCTGTAGTTATTTGGGTTGAGAGAAAAATGAAAGCGTAGTTTATCTTTGCATTTGTAACTCTGCATGCTGATGTAGAACAGATGGAAAAAATGAACCCTCTACTACGTGGGTGACATACTAAGTGTATAGTCTGTGGCTAACCAACTTGGAGGTTGGAAGCTTTCCAGAACTTTATAAGAAGCATTTGTACATGTAAACAATATCATATCTGTTATAAAAGTAAAGTTTGGGCAGTGCTACCTCATATTTGAAGTCTTGCTGTTAACTAAATTATGTGATAATTCAGTTCTTGTAATGTAATGTTTAATGTGTTATGTGATTTGTGCAGATGAACTGTAAGCTGTTTGCTTTTGACAAAGCTGGTGGCATGTGGGTGGAGCGTGGCCGAGGCACTCTTCGGCTCAATGACAAAGACTATGGACCAGAAGGTGGTGGAGTTCAATCACGAGTTGTCATTAGGACAACAGGAAGTCTCAGGGTTGTACTGAATACTAAGGTATGCTTCTAACATGTGTATGTGCAATTGCACCTTATATGGCATTAAATTGAAAGACACATTTTCTTCTGGGAGAATAAATTCTTCCTACAAAGTTTATAAGCATACCAATTAAAAATGCATACATTTTTTAGCAGAAAACATGTACAGACTCAACAATTTCATAAAATTGTTGAGTACACAGAGTGACCAAAACTTTTTGTTATGGTTTTGTAGCCTTTGTGCATAGGGCTTTATAGCACAGGGTAATATATTAAAAATAATGGCATATTGAATTTTTGTTTATTTCTTTCCACAACCTCCTTTCTGAGTGTTAATTTATGAAGTGAATGCTTTATTTTAATTCTTGGACATCAGCTATTGAAAGTACTTAACTGTGTATGGAATTTTATTTTGTGCGTAATTGTGATTACAACTCATGTCACTGGCCACAGACTGGGGTTTGAACACAGCAGGGCAGAGATTTTTTTTTTTAATTGGTCATTGCATCCAGACAACCTGTGGGATTTATCCAACACCCTAGCCAGTGGGTGGCATTTTTTACCTGGGAATATAGCAGGGTGCAAAGCTGACCAGTTATCTTCATGTAATGCAGCAGTTCTCAGTATGTTTTTCTGCCATGACACACTTGACACACTTTCGTGGGAATAGCACCATTTTTATGAACTAAAAATAAATTTGTATAAATAAACCATCTTTATTATAGAAAACTGCTCACCAATTGTAGTGTGATTGCTAGGACATTTAGAGGAGCAAACATGCTGTCACTGCACACATTTTTTAACTTCTGTGTTAATGAGGCATGACCAATGTTGGTAAGGTGTAACTCCAGTCAGAAAGCCTACCTACAGTAGTTTCAAAGACAGTATTCACCGTAAGTATCGAGGGCTGTCTGTAACCTTTGTAGCAGACACAAACTAGTCAAGCTATGTGTGTGCGTGCGCACGCGCGCGCGCGCGCGTGTGTGTGTGTGTGTGTGTGTGTGTGTGTGTGTGTGTACAATTATAATTCCAAGGAAATTTGCTTTCAGATCTGGGCTGGTATGTCTGTGCATAGGCCGAGTGCCAAGAGTGTCCAACTAACTGCAATGGACAGTAGTGGTCAAATTAAAGTGTTCCTTGTGATGGTAAGTTTTCTATATGACAGTCCAATTATACTTCCATGTCAATGCAGTTTGGTGATGAAGGTGTATAAATTAGTGTGTAAGATGTTAGATTTTGTGGTATTGTTTACATTGCTTGATTATAACAGCTGGTTTGATTGTTTAATGTCTCTTGTTACAGCAGATTAATTTTTTTGTCACTTTCAAATGCATTTGAAGTTTTTTGCTGTATGGTGTCCTCTTGTTGCACAGACACTGTGTAGTTAAATTCCAGGATTTAATGTTGTTTTGTACTTATACTCATGTTGCAGCATTGGCTTGCCTGTTTGTATGCTTAGTAACCCTCCTCTATCCTACACATTTACACATGTTAGGTTTGCTGCAGAATGACTCTGAAAATCACTGTCCATTCCTGTCCATCTTTCTCTCCAGCCTCCTGCCGGCCACCTCTCTGTCTGTTTACATGAATAACAACTTGAGAACCTTTGAAGTCTTTTTGTGAACTATATTGGAGAAATCTGTGAGAAAGTTAAGTTATTTTGTTCAGATTGGACAATTTGAAAGGTGTTAGGTGAAGGCCTGTGCATTTCTGCACACATGTGCAATTCATATTACACTGGATCATAGTGCTGTTGCTAGGATATGGGGAAACCACAAACTATCTGGAACACCAGATTTCTGGAGGTGTGAAGTTCCATTACTTTTTCTCCTTATGTTTATTTCCGGAGTTGTTTCTAGCAATGCGAAAACATCTTCAAGCAAGCAGTGCACAAGTCCTGGTTGCCAGATCGACTGGACGGCTAAATTTTGTGTGATGGCATCTTTTATTCTGGGGCCTCAGTATGGAACTTGTTTCATGTCAGTGTTCTAGCACCTAGAATTTGAAGGTGGCTCAAGATTTATGGAAAATTTGTGGACCCCTGTCTTCAAGAAATGCTGGATGTGCTGCAGGACTTGTTTGTCATGAACATATTTCCAGCCTGCCATTGGCCCAAACACATTAAATTTGTTTTAAGTAGTGGGGTGTATTTAACCACTTTGTAGCCCAGTTCACCTCTTACATTGTTACTTCATTGTAGACTAAACATGCTTTCTTGTAAGTGAAGTCTTGCGGATGTTCTGTTACTTCATTGTGCCTTACTCTTGGGTACATTTAGATGCCATAGAGCTTCTTGAGAAGTCTCACTCGATCTTTTCCACGTGTTTGTATGGTTATGAGCTTTTGAGTGGGATTTCGTGGCCATAATGGGTGTCACTAGAAGAAGATCTTAACATAGAGGTATAGTAGGCAGGTACTTATTGCTCTAGTTGCAAGGAAATTGTTGGGAATTACAGATACTCTGACTGTACTTGTTGGATTCTTTTGTGTAGATGAACGCTTGTGCTTTAATTGTGATTCTGTCCCATACAATACTGTTCCTGCAAATAAATAAAAAGTTTCTTTATTTGATTTGCTTTGCTTGTCTCCCCATGACTGTATGTCATCACATCTCACCTCACTTCATGTCATTTCACTTCCACTTCACATCACCTTACTTTTATTTACCTATAGGTTGCCACAAATATTGGATGGCAAGATTGTATTGTAATCAATAATCCCAAGTCAGTAATCTGTTACGATTGCCTCCAGTTAACATGTTCTTCAGTTTAGTGTTCAAATCCACTATCCCCAGAGGAAATTTAAATGGGGGTACCACAGTTTGTAACTAGTAGTAAGTTGATAAAAACCTTAATGATGGAATGCACGAACATGCATTCCATCATTAAGGCTTTTATCAACTTACTATTAGTTACAAACTGTGGTACCCCCATTTAAGGTTTCTTTGGGGAATAGTGGATTTGAACACTAAACTGAAGAACATGTTAACTGGAGGCAATTGTAACAGAGATTACTGACTTGGGATTATTGAAATTAAATGTTAAATGAGATAAACCTTTAATTGAGGAACATTGAAATGGAGTTCATATGTATTTGTAAATATGTGTGGTTGTCATTTAGTCTAGCCCAAAGGACACAGAGCAACTTCATAAGTCATTGGAGTACCGTGTACTTCTGGCACAGCAGGCATCTTCAGCACAAACAACACAGAGAGACCAGGCTTCTCATTCCCTACCGCCTGAACCTTGTTCTAAAAAGAGACAGTCACACAATGTGGACGATACAGGTCCTTCAACAGGTAGGAATGATATAGCATACAGAAGAAATGAACAATAATTGTCTCATTTGCATATTGTTTATGTAAAGTTACTTAATTCTTTTAAAATCTGTGTACACATTGACTCCAGTTTCCATACACCTTTAGCCCACATGAAACTTTGTGACAGTTCCTCATGATCCTCCATGTACATTCTCTACAGTTTAGGGACAAAAATGTAATGTTCTTCCATGTTTGTAATGATATTAAGCAAGCTTGTTAGGTTTGATAAATAAGTCTTGAATGTGAAGTTACAACATTCTGTAGCACATAATTCCAAAGTGCTGCATTTTGAGTTCTAAAAAATTTTCCTTCATTTCGAATTACTGGAATGCTGTAAAGTTTGGTCATATTATTAAGGACGATCATTCTTGTGCCAATTTAAAGCCCTGAAGTGGGACTTCCATTTGGCGTGCCATTTACGCCTTTTGGGTCATTTTGATTTTTGTTGTTTACCTTACAAAAATTGTATTGTCCAGTTTATTTAAGTTTGCACAAAGCATTTTGGGGTTATTAAATATATTTCTAAGTGCACAATAATACCCATGATAATTTGTCACGCTGATTATATTTATTGATTTGTTGTATGTAGCATACATGTTGAGGAAATAAAGTTCTGGGACTTGGTCTATATATACAGATACACATGAAATAAGAAGATACTGCCCCCCCCCCCCCCCCCCAAAAATCACCATTTTTTTACAAACAATTTTTTTCCTTTTTTAGGGGTGTAAATAAATTTTTTTTTTGTCTACCAAAGCAAAAAGATTTTAGTTG
>Ga0123355_10008921_pt1 | contig 15193 bp, 9 predicted proteins | sample TergutEmb28metaG_3_FD_89872 | JGI IMG/M metagenome (GOLD analysis project Ga0123355, IMG submission 89872) | Embiratermes neotenicus P1 segment gut microbial communities from Petit-Saut dam, French Guiana - Emb289 P1 | ecosystem: Host-associated > Arthropoda: Insects > Digestive system > Gut ... | reverse complement strand
TGACGTTGACCGCCCACCCCCATCTAGCGCTAAGGTTAAAGAAAGAGAAGAGCTATACATGTACTTCCCCTCTGGGTCTTCGTGGCCTTTTCTAGGGCAAAATTTACTTTACCGTTTATTCCCATATGTCTTCTTCAACTAAAATTAAATTTAGGGATATATTTACTGTTTACCTTATTGTTACTCGTACGAGTAACAATACTACTAGGCCTATTGCTGCAACTGTTTTACTGTAATCGCTCAGCAAACATCGACAGAACTCAGGCCCTTCAATTAACTTTACATTGCGCATTTTTCCAGACCATCTCATCTGAAACGACTCCACCCAGAGTCCCATGAAACGTGTCAAGTGGGCTTTCCAGTTGATGAAACAGCACATGGGTTTAAATCTAGAGATGGGATCCACCAACAACTTGACGTTCGCGCCCTGGTGTGTGGGCAAAGTTTTAGCTTTTTGTCGCAACTTACTGTTTATTATTATTATTATTATTATTATTGCGTTTTTTCAGGCTTACTGTTGTTATGCACTGGTTTCGTTCCCACTACTTTTCATTTATGTCTCCAGTAAGCGGTGGAATGACAAGAATTGCAGCTTAATGGGTTTCTAGAGTGATTCATTGTTTAGTCAAACGGATTACATGAAAATAACAAACAGCTGGATTGTTATCGGGGTCATTCGAAAGGTGACAAAGGTCTGCTACCTGAAACTTGTGGCACAGATACCGAAGTGACATCCTACCTGTTGGCTCACAACACTAATTTCCCCCCCTCCGTCCACTTCCATTCCCAACCCATCTCGAGCCGTCTTTTCCGACAAACACAGAGTTTCATTTCTGAGGTAATGGTCCGTGGCAGAGACATCAAACGCGCCGATGTGCAGATTGACGTGATGTCTACCTGTGTCCCCGGTGTCCCAGTACACCCGCCTGCCGAGTGACAAACGGTGTGCGGTCGAACTCGCAGAGGCAGGGGACCTGCAAGACAAGGGGTCGTTGGATCTCCTTCTCAGTTGTCCATCATATTTATAAGCCTCGTCCTTCTGCCGTACGCCTGGCGCCTGCTTCGGCTGTATTTTCTATACCTGATTTCTTTTCTTGTCCTCTTTTCTTTTAGATAACCTTCCTAACAATGGACCAATACAGCAAGTACAGTCAGGTTCTCAAAGAAACTCTGAACACGCCCCTGAAGTTACACAATCCACATCGCATGAGTTTCAACAGCAGGAAATTTACATATATGTGTCTATTGGACATTGTTGTGATGTGTACACTGCTGAGTTGGCCAGACACAATTAAGAAGGAGAAAGGAATTTCTGTGCAAAATGTGGTTGAATCAGAATGAAGAGGTAGCTGGGCAGATACTTAAACAAAGCTATATGTAGGATAAGTGGCTTAATAATCTTAAACAGCACATGTCTATAGGGAGAGGGGGCCACCACCATGACTACCAAGAATTAATCGGAACATGGTCCAAAGAAAACGTGGACTGTGCTCAATAATAATAATAATAATAATAATAAATGTTGGGCGTCGTGTGGTTTCTGTACCGGTATTTGATACACAAGCAGTCCGGGACGTGGCTTTGCTCCTGTTGTCGGTTAAAAGTAATGTACAGTTCATTATGTGGATTCGCTGTACCGAACTGATTTCACACATTCACTTGCATTCACTGTACCAAGATCTCTGACTCCAGGCACGATGTTTGTCGAGGTTCGTCACTGACAATTATGGCTTTACATGACTTCTTAAGATTTGCTGCAAACCAATTGAGCTGCTTTGAGAACGAAATTCAAAAAGGATCCGTAGTTGCTCAGTCAGTTTAATGTCTAGTCTACGCGCTGAATGGTTGCAGTTTGATTCCCGAGCAGACGATTTCCGTGCCACCGCCTACACACCAGCTGCGTGGCCTATCCAGCCTCCTATTCAAAGAGTAAGGTGGTTCTTTCCCAGGGTAAAGCGGTCGGCACTTGAAACTTGCAACGAACTTCCTTCTAAAGCTCAGGTTAAAAATATATCCACTCTCCCACTTGTCTTGATCGATGATGCTTGATGAAGCGAGTGGACCAATTTTATAGTGTTTGGATGTGAAAGAAGTGGTAATGTGACGGACAAAATTACCGTCCGTGTACGGTGAAAGTTCATGATTTATATTCATTGATTAATAAAAGAGAGAGATTGGTGGGACATGGATGAAATGAGATTTTTTAAAAAATTATAGTAGTAAGGCCTTATACTATTTGGGAGACGTGAGTGTAAGGAACAGGATAATATTAAGATGTATTTAAGGGATACAAAGTTTAAGGGTTAACTTATCTCGTCGCGTTCGTTATGCGGTCCATCGGCTGTCTTTTATGATCACGGTTATAAATTAGGTTCTCTGAAAATGGAATATTGCTGACCAGTTGAGCCTTTGTGGGCTAATATTCTGAGTCATGGAGTTGGGGTTCAAGAGGCTGTAACAGTTATCACTAAGGAAAGTTAATACAAAATGTGTGTATGGTATGGAGGATCATAAGCATCTGCAGTGGAACTCATTTCAGAAAAAATCTCATTCTTTAACGTATGTATGTATGTATGTAAGTATGTATGTGTGTGTGTCGGTTTCAAAACGTTGTTCTACGTTGTCCGACACCTAGACTCCACTGGTTCCTATCTTCCCACTAGCCTTCAATCTTCAACGTACTAGTATGAAATCTATATGGATGACTTATGCTCTCAGAATGCTTTTCTCTTTAGTGATTATATAACGTGGTGACACCCATGTAATATATGAAATTTCATAATATTACGCCGTGGTAATTCGTAATTTGTTACCGACGTTTTGCGGAGCTTGCTGACCTTTGTCATCAGGGTAGTCCATTTTTCTTCGGCTACCCTGAAGAATGAGGCAGGAGGCTCCACGAAACGTCAGTAACATATTACCAATATTATAACCAATCAGACGAACGTATCTTCAGATTACATAATGATGTGTGAAGTTACTGTTTTTGTAAGGGATTATTTTATCGGTTTAGAGCTTTTTTGAACTGCTCGAATATCAAATTTGGTGTAATCTTGAAAACTATACTTTGTTTTCATTGTTACAATAAAGTATTGACCTTGAATGTAAATTACATTGTAGTACTTGTCAATGAAACTCTGTAAGGAATATAATTCACCATTAACGGTTGAATATTGTTAATGATTGCTTTGCAAAACAGCCATTCATATTTATATTACTCTGTTCCTAATGACCAAATTCGGAATCGTCCCAGAATTTAAGTGGTAATTGTGAGTTCCTCTCTTTCAACCCTGTCCAATAAAAAAGTGTGATTTTTCACTACCAAGAAATTACTCGAGGCCTTCGCCTTTCTGGAATGTTTCGCTACGTAGATTGATAGTTGGTTACCGACGTTTCGGAACAGCCTATTGGCCCCATCTTCTTAGAATGCTTTGCCCTTGCAGATGGGACCGATGGGCTTCTAGAAACGTCGGTAATAAATTATACCCTACGGTTCGCAAAATCCCAGAAAACCGAAGGCCTCATTTACACCGCGACGGTAGCCTGAAATTTAAGAAACTGATGAGACTATATCGATAATCTAAATCCACGTCGATGTGGAATACATATCGTGTTGAAGGGCAGGATTGTCAGAAGACATACTACCATAGCGTTAGGTCTACCTGTTGGTACCCTAAGACGTTACAACTTTAAACGTGTTAAAGCATATTGATTAATATAGAAGAATGAACAGTTTGGTTGAAAGTACAGAAACACTGAATTTTGCGAAAGGTGTGTGTTTGTGTGCTTTTTATTATTCTCACAATGAGCAACAAAATTGTTCCCACACAAGATTGGTCTTTGTAATAGGAACACAGTGTGTTCTCTGTGAGGTAGAAAGTGAAGTTTTATGTAATTGAAAAAAAATTCAGACTTTAGTCAGTGTTAAATTAATGACGTTTATGAATAAGACTAGTATGACTATGTATATTTTTATGCGTCTTTGTTTTTGTTGGAAAATTGTGCAGGGAATAGTTCCCCCAAATTCCACTGTTTAACGATGCTGTTATCCCGACAGTCATCTGCTGTGCTCACAGGCTGTTAACTTCACTAAGAGAACGCTTTACTTTAGGACATTCAGTTTTTGAAAGTCATTCTTTTCGACTGTAAAAAATGGACGGTCAGAAAGTTTAATCTGATGTGTCCGATTTCAATCAACCTGTCTTATGGCGTGCTAGTTCCACGAAATAAGAATCACTTTCCACTGCATCACCTAAAGAACTACTGCTTTTTATGACTACAAGTTCAATTTAAATAATCGATAAAATCTTACAAAAACTTCCAGATCTTTCATGTTTCAGGTCAGCAACAGTTACAGCGTTTGCCCAATACGAGAGTTCGCCCGTTTATTGTGCATGTGGGGATTATTTCTGTTTATCTGTGTCTCCATTAACATGTGTTCTTAAAATGACGACACGACAACAAAAACAAATATCGCCAGCAGTAAAATTTAGAAATTTGGAAGGATTAAGAAGTAAGCGTTGACGGGTTTGCCTCTTTCAGAATATAAATCAAGAAGCAAGATAATTTTAGAGAGCGGGTTATCTCAAGTGGTGACGGTTCTGGCTTGTATTCGGAATTTGCTTGGTTCGAATCTTTGTCTTGCACCGCCTGTCTGGACAGAGGCTTCTTGTTCTTTCCCTCCGTCCCTCCAGGCGTGTAGACTTAACGTTTTCTAGACATTCCTTTGCGTGACTGACAGCATGAATACTGTTGCTTATAGCAAAAGTATAACAAAAACGTTTAGTGGAAAACCAGTAAAATCTTTCAATATGAATACACATATTTACAGCAGTATGAGATTTTTTTTGAGCTGCGTCCCAACGCGGACCATGGACTCCTCACTCTTGAGGTTTCTAGATCACACACAACAACACACCACGGCCTGTAGGACTGCTCTGGACGAGAGATCAGCTCGTCGCAGAGACCTCTACCTGACAACAAACAACACTCACAAGAAACAGACATCCTTGCCCCCGGCGGGATTCGAACCTACAATCTCAGCAGGTGAGCGGACGCAGAACGTCTTTAGTCCACGCAACCACTGGGACTGGCACAGTAGTATCAGTTTCGTAATTGAACATGTAGTCCACATTGCAGTAAAGAAATTTTTCGAATTCCAAAGAAATGCAAGGTATAATGCAGTCATAAAACGACTCAACAAGGAGACAAGTAGAAAGTCCGGATAATAATACTGGGACGCGATTTAAATTAACAGAGTTACTGAAAATTATTCGTTATCACCTGAATAACAGATATATAATCAACTACTTAAGATGAGCCTAGTAGTTTAATATACAAAATTGAATGAAATCACACAACCAAATGTCACACAAAAAAAGAAGAAAAAAGAACACTCATTTTTTACTAAAATAAATTACCGAATACATAATTTTATTTTTTAAGTATGTCTACAATAACTACAACTTTTCATCTTCAAATACAGTGGAATACATTTGATTATATTAACGTAAGTAAAAAATCACAAGAAAAAATCAAATATTTACAGTTTACGTAACAAAGGCTGTTGTTTCGTGGTTTTAATGCAGCAATATCATGTAATATATATCATATTAACGAACAATTCTGGGTTTCATAGAATTGGAGAATTAAAGTATTTACCGCGGATCTTTCACACATTCTTGCATGATGTAGCATTTTTATTTACAAAAACGGTTTTTATAATAAATGTTTTCACTGCTTTACTGTTGGTACTTAATAAAATATATTGCATGTAAACAAGAAGCTATGATGGAAAGTGTAAGAACAACATTGGTGTGCTGGTATGGCGCAGCATGCTTATCACTACCAAGCAGCAACATCTTGAAGGCTTGTGCAGTTGTAATAAATAAAGGCTGTCAAACAAATATATTTGGGATTTAGTGATGTAAGGTGTGTTCGTAGTGGATTCCGGTGTATAGCGTGTAACTTAGCATCGTTTAACATGCGTGGTTGTCTTTAGTCACTCTTTTATACTTAACTGAGCTTGTTTATGAGCACAGCAATGGCTTGTACACGGGCTAAAGTACCATAGAAGGAGAAGAGCTTTGTCATGAGGTTAGTACTGTGTCCATTAGTAAAACTAAATCACTGCTTGTGGTTATAGGTAAGTAAAATTTAAAAATCATAACACAAATCTTGGCCGTTCCGAATACTTGCTCTTTCTCGAACTGCAGACCTGTAACAGTGCTCCATTCCCAGGCGACCGGACGACATCGTGTTGTCCGTCTTGTAATTTCCCTTGGAATGTAGGGTCCTTTGCCTCGCCTAATATAATTTCACCGGGTAGTCATTAGTCAAACCTATTATTACGTGTTGCGACCCATGTCACAGAGATATAGACTGCCTCTTAAAAAAATATAAAGGTGTACCAACACTGCTGGACGCAAAGCTATACAACCAGAAAAGAACCTGTCAGTGGTAACAGGCCTTTACAGTAGTGTACCAGTACCTGCACTGAAGTTTTTTATTTAACGACGCTGTCAGTTGTTAAGACCGTATGACGTCGGTATTAGACGAATGGAATATGAATAGAGAGCATTGGTGGAATGATACCGACAGGAGAAAGCTTAAGTATTCAGAAAGAAACCTGTCTCACCGAAACTTTGTAACCAAAATCCAGCTTGGACTGACTGGAGGTCAAACCAAGGCCACTGCCGGAAATTTAGACTTAACTGTACATATACATTTTGTACTGTTCTGCTGATTTGACTGTTTTGTAGATAGTTGAATGGACTTGGATAACGAACGTACCTATAAATCGGCTGCTGGATCATTTCAGAGAACCACATGACTTAAGTGTCCTTCATTCATTCTAGGGTCTGACTTAGGACACGTCCATACCCTCTTCCAGAACGAGTTTTCCACGGAGTGCGATCTAGTCATTCAGCCTTCAATGTCCTTTTGTTTCCGTAAGGTAATCCAGTAGCTGCTTACGTCTTCTTCCCCGTTTTCCGTCACTTCTACCCTTTCTTCCACCTTTCCTTAAATAACATGTTTCAGAAGGCAGTTGTTACGCAAGATGTGACCAATGCAGTTGGTATTCCTTCTCTTTATTATGTCGAAAAAATGTAAAAAATTTTTTAACGGAATTGATTTATTACAGAGGATTTCCAGCTGTCAGGGTGGTTCGATGGTACGTAATTGTTGTTCTCTCGAAGCGGGTTCTACTGCAGACCTAACAGACATCCCTACTGCCTGCAGACCACTCAGCACCATTAGAAAGTAAAACACCGAATAAAACGGAGTGTAACTTTACGCGTATCGAGGATTTTTTTTTAGATTTCAGAAAATATAAGTAATGAAACCTGCAGTATTTCAATCTGTAGACTATTGTGACACGATATGGCCTGAACAGCGGAGGTTTAGTGTCCAAGGGCAGAGCACTATTTCTTCTCTATCCCGTCCATACCGACTCTGGCGTCCAACCAATTCTTCGTCCAATGAGTACAGCTGCTCCAACACGAAAGCACCATGATCATGAAGCTGACTGACACTAAAGTTAAAAGGTGACTGGACCCGTGTGCTTACTTCCCCAAACGGCTTTGCACAGAAAATATTTGTAGGTGCAGGGTATGATCACAGTACCGCTTTGTCACGCGACACACCGGAGGTCCCTCAGCAGTGGGTAGTAAATCCTGCATCGTATTTGAGATGTCACGTTTTAAAATTTTGGTTCGGAAACCTGTTGACTTAACTTTTATCAGGGGTTTGGGATAGTACCGAAAATCAATTCACTATGCCTTCCTCCCTTATTCCTTCCAGTCTTTAACTCATTATTTTGCCAGTTCTTCAACACTGTATAATTTGAGGTGTTAAGACTGTCATTAAATTAATATCAGACACGATTTTTTAAGCTCATGGTTCCGTACATCATAACTCATGTTAAATAAAAATCCAGCTAGATGCAACAGTATGCGGTCTGATTTATTTTACTGCAGAATCACTCTACATGTTTCGGGTATCACCGCACCCATCATCAGGAGTACTCAAAACTGTACACCTACTTCCCTCCAACGTGGCCAGATCGGGACTGCAGTCCCGATCTGGCCACGTTGGAGGGAAGTAGCTGTACCGATATTATGCCCTGTACCGGAGACTGCGGTTACAGTTTTAAGTACTCCTGATGATAAGTGCGGTTACACCCGAAACATGTAGAGTGACTCTGCAGTAAAATAAACCAGACTGCATACTGTTGCATCTAGTTGGATTTTTATTTAATCAGACACGATTTACTGATCTGTGCAGTCTTGGGCTTATGCCCCGCTTAGTTCATAGGTGCATGCAGGTTTTTCATGAATTGGAATATACTAAAAAAAAAAAGTATGCGAAAATCATACCATTGGGAAGTTCACGGTTGTAGTAGATCCATGGAGAAGTGTGCTCTTGTTCGACACCTCTAGTCCTTGTTATTGCAGTACAAGAACGTCAGGCACTCTGTGTACTGCCGACTGCACATAACATTCTTCAGACCATAATATGGCATAAAGAAACTGTTCTGTATAAAGGGCTGGAGGCTAAAGGTTGCCAGTTTCTTCAGCTGCCCCCTGTGACACTAGGGTGCATGCGATATTACACCCCACAGCACGGTTTATCATGACAACTAATGCGCGCACTCTGAAATATAAACACAGTCGCTTATTATAAAGGTCTCATCCCTCCCTAAACCTCTTGATTCCAGGTGGCTTTCGACAGATGGCATCTCGCACGGTAGGGGTAATATAAAATTAAATAAGTTTTCATGGTACTGGTGAAAACAGACGAAAGCAAAGTTTGGTTGGCGCCATGTCTGAAGAAAAGACAGGAAGCTTTACGAGAGCAGAACGTTCGTACTTGGAACACGGATGCTGTTTGCGAAAGTGAATGTGCTGGTTCTTTGCCGTCTTTTCGACACTAAAACTGGTGAGACTTCTTAAATATGCGGCGTATCCAGAATTTATACGGTGTGGAATGTGGCCGGCAGGAAGCATAACATAGAAGTGCCTCTCGACAGAACTTTTCAAATGCGGATTGTTCTGTACGAATGCAGTTGTGCTGTGCTGTTGTACAGTTTACGTCAGATCTGACTAAGAAGCGTGAGACTGGAGGCAAATGTGGCACGCATGAGGATAGACCTAAAGGAAAGAGGTAAATTCGAAGACCTGAACGAAGATGAGACGGTAACAATGAAACTCATCTTAAAAAAATGGGATTGGAGGGAGTGAACTGGATTGATGAGGCTCAGGATGGGGACAAGTGGCGGGTTGTTGTGCAAACAGTAATGAACCACTGGGTTCCGCAAGATGCGGGGAATTTCTTGACTCGCTCGGGAACTCTCAGCTTCTCAATGAAGACTGTGCGACATGGAGCTATATGCATATGGAAGTACTCTTCCGTTATCTATTGGAGAATGCATGTAACTACTGCAGCACTTGATGACAAGTCTTAAGTCTGCTTAAATTACTTATGCGTTTTCATTCGAAATTGAAGTTTTTACCTTAATGTTGTGAAAGGAATTCAGCTGATTAATTTTATTGACGTCATAATAGGAAAGTTTATTTACTAAGTAAAAACAGAGTGGAAGCATCCCTACAGAGAAATTGTGAAGCATTTTAAATTGGTCATTAATCTTCCAAAACTTAAGCGCTGATCTGTAAGAAATAAAGACTTTCAGCTTTCGCGGTAACTTTTCTTCTGAACTGGTGCGGCTGATCGACTTATAGCTTTCGCAAGAAATACAAGTTTTTCCACACCATTTAACTACTGACGGTCAGATTCCGTTTCGAGGAAAAAGGCGCAGTCAGCATCAAATTCGCAGAGGAATACTTCTCTGCTTGAAGGAAGACGTGGACACACGTTTCCTTATTCAGTTTCACTTGTAAACACAGAGCAGACTCTTCAGCTGTCAATATTTTGAGATCATAACTTAACTTTTCGTGGTGATACGCACTCAATCTGCCTGCTATAAATTACATTAAGTCATACCAATAAAACTGTTATAAACAATTTGATGATGTTAATTTTCTATACTACATTGACCGTATTTTTATTTACTGAGTTATAGAATGATGACATAACCGTTTTAAATACGATGTTTGATAGTTAACCTTAAACTAAAACAACGTTTGTAAAAACGTGTAGCGAATTCTGATCCCTACTGCTGAATCTAATAACAAAAACGTGTAATTATTGTGATGTAAATCATAAATTCAATGACCCGAATGTCTGCTATTATCTGCATATGACCAAAGTTCCTATCCATTGAAATGCTATGCTGTATTTTAGTTTTATATTACAGCTGAACTTTCTGATCGGGGTCACCTCTAACTAACTTCATTTTTACAGAAGACATTAAGGTTTTCATACGTCACTGATGTAACCGGTACGCTTATCGGCCATTTACTTTACTCGCTTTGGTCACACAAAGAACACAGCAATGATTAACAGTAACATATTCCACGTGTCAGTAATACAAGAGATGCCATATGCCAGTATTAATCGCAACAGTTACAGTGTGCCAATATTAACGGCAACAGATACCACGTGCTGGTATTAAAAGTAACAGAAACGACGTGTCACTATTAACAATAACAGATGCCACGTGTCATTATTATTAGGTGTAACAGCTACCGCTTGTAAGTATTAACAGTAACAGCTGCCACATGTCAGTATTAGCAGTAACAACGGCCACGTGTCAGTATTAGCAGTAACAACTGCCACGTGTCAGTGTTAGCTGTGATAACAAGTGTTAGTGTTGCCACTTGTTTACCTCTGAGAAGTCAGTATTGCTTGTGTCGTCTTCCTTGTTTTGAGCAGCCGGAGTACAGTAGTCAGTACGGTGGCTAGGCTGCAGGCTGGGCGATCCGGTGTTTGAATCTCGGCAGAGGCAAGATGTTTTTCTCCTCCAAAACGTGCACACTGGTGCTGGGGCCCATCTAGTCCCTATTCAATGGGTACTGGGTTTTTTTTTCACGGGGTTAAAGCGGTCGGGACGTGAAATTGGCCACTTACCTCCAGCTAGCGCCGAGGTTAAGGATAAATGGCGCAATTCTTCTGCATGACCTTATGGCATGTGCAGTGACAACTTTACTGTTTGTCCTAAGTTTTGTATCAACAGCGCTACTTGTATCGTCTTTCGACGGATCGGTTAGGGTCGTAACAAACGTGGATCGAACAGACACACGTGAAGATGCTTATGGTTATGCTTTCCTTATGCAAACTAGGAAATTTATGGAAAGACAGTTTTGACTGTTCTGTTGTTTACATTGTTAAAGGGACATCGAATTCAAGCGGCTGTGTAGCACGAGGCCTACAAAGTGTTCTAACATTCAGTCTGCATTTTGTCCAGAAAGTGAAATTGAGTTTCGTATGGTTCTCAGGATACGCGGCAAACATTGGATCAGCCGCTTGATCTTTGTAACGGAAAGACAATGTTTTTAGTTCGAAGTACTGTATCAATGATTTTTACATATCATTTAACTTAAAGTTGCTTCCAAGAATTAATTATATAAAATCATAAGTTATCCACTCGATACAAAGGTGATAGTGCAGCGACGGAAAAATTAAAGTGAGTATTAGAAACAATGAAGTGTGATAATATACAAAGGTTTCAGGTATTTTAGGGTCAAATCCTTGGGCGGGCTCGTATGGCTCCTGTGGCTTCGATGAGGCGTTTCAATGGAAGATACGCGCTTCAGCTGCACTTACGGCACCAAATTGACAAACAGTACTATTTTAGCTGTTTGAGATTTGAGTTTCTGAAGGCAGTGACAACAGAACAATAAATTACCCTATTCCGGCACGCGGTACCCTGCAGTCTGGTAGAATTTAGCAGCGTTTTAAGGAACCTGCTGTTTCCATTTTCAGGGCAGAAGAATATTCTGGAGGTGGAGGCAAAAGGTTCATCCGAAATGTTTGTAAATATTTACCAGACTCTGCGGTGTCACATCCGGAGACTTTTATATGCGGATTAACTAATAAATTCGTATGACGAGAGCAGAATTTGCTTGCTAGTGATTTAGCGTTGCAGACTGTGGCGGAATGAAACCCTGAGCAAAGCTGCGTAAGATTCTGTGTCTTATCACAAGTTCCATAAAATTATATTCTGTGTGTCATCACAGGCTTCATAAAATTAAATACAGTTTATTTAGCAATGGTCTCAGTTGCTAAGATTGTATGGCGTCGGCAATAGGTGAGTGAATGCGTGTGGAGCACTGGTGGAACGATATTGATACAGAGACAACCAAAGATCTCGTGTAAAATCTCGTATACATTCTGCAAATCTGTCCACCATAAGTCCCATGTGGACTGGCCTGAGATAGAGCCTGGGATCCAGGGTGAGAGGCCGACAACTGCCTGATTCGTGGCCCGGCCACCATGCATAAATTGAACACTTTGAATTGAGCCTGACTTCAAGGAATATGTTCGAGGCAAATACCACATTTGTACCTTGCCTCATTTAAGTAGGGCGTAGCACTGTGACCTGTGACGTATTCAATGAACGTTAGTTTCTTTGTGGGGATATTTTACATTTTAAACATGGCACAACAAAACTTGTTTGCTACCTGATCAACGGAAGAACGAAGATCAATTTTCGACGGTCGTTGCAAAATTTAAACTTAACAACAGTCCATTTTTATTTTATAAGTTGCCCAAGACTTGCACTTTGGCCTACAGAGAAGAAGGAACATGCTGTACAGTTAACAGAACAGCGTGATGAGGTCATTATGCTTTCCGCTTTCGCTTTTTGCTTTCAACAAGCAGTGATGCCGCTCATTTGATCTCCACCATATAAAGACACGACTGTATCCAAAGCAGCGTAATGGTTTCACACTGTCACCGCTAGCCGCTGATATGAGGTGTGATATTTTCATTAGCACTTCTCTCCATTATGAAATGTATTAAGAAAAAGCTAGCATGGCGATGGAGGTGTCGGCGTAGTTACCTTTTATAACACATGTCATGGAACCTTTTAAAATGTCGCGATAAGATCGCCTCCTTGTAATGGCTTGTCTCCAGACATAGCTGGAGCAGGCACGGACATAAAGGTCAGGATCATCAGAGTGGTTGGTAGTCGCTCCTACTTTGGAGTCGATCTGCAGCCCCACGTTGGTATGTCACTAAAAACCGAGACAGTGGATGAACACAGGGGCGATTTTAGTGGTACGGATGATGAGTTGAGAGCTAGGTTTGTTCAACATGACGACATAATGATATTTTATAACTTTAAACAAATGCACTCATAGAGGGAACATAAATGTAAATGGTATTTATGCTTTCATTTTCTCTTGCATATTTATGTTAAATTTTGTTCTCAACAACCGTTATTACAACACCGTCCGTGTTCTTTAGTGTACGTTGCTTACTTAAAAGTGTAATAATGGAAGCTGAATAAATGTTGTTCTTCGTCAGAATCGAAATCGAAGATAAGAGGACTGAAACAGGACGACTTTTTGTCTTCTGTTCACGAGTGTTAAAGGCACGATGTAGGCCTGCGTAGAGACTTTTGACTCAGTCACCATGTTCCACCAATAATAACTGTTGGCAGACTGAACTTCTTCTAAATTATACACGGAACTTTTGTTCGTACCTCGCCGACAACACATCAAAGCAATCAATTAATATTAGATTTTCAGGTAATCTCACGGCATCATTGCTCAGATTATGTTGTGGCTTCTGTACGGTGTGGTACAGTGGGTTTTTTTTTTTTGATGTTTGGAGGCAAGGAGCTGCCTCCGCCTGCAGAGTGACAGAGTTTAGTTCGGGTGAATGCTGAAACATGTGGTGTGCAACTGTTAGTACAGTTTGAAATAGCCATGAATAATACTGTTAAGGTTATGCTTACTACAGATAAATGACACGAGGATATCTAAACATGTCTTGTTCAACGGTCATAGCAAGGAAAACTAATTGTCTTTATTCGAAATGCTGGGTTGTGTGATTTAAATACCTGTTTGAATGGAGAGAAGTGAAACTTCTGGGTCGAAGATTGCATCTCAACTGAAAGTCGTCAGGTGTCGGAATGTTGAAGTCTGCTGGAATATTAAACCGTGCCAACCGGTAAATAGTTACCGGCATTTCGGAGGAGTGTTCTGCGTCCATCCATCAGGGCATAGCGGCCAACTCATCGGGATAACATCCCAGAACACTTCAATCTTCATCATCACCACTATGAAAACCCCAGATCTCGTTCTGTGTCAGATGTCACCCCTCAGAGTGCTGAGAAGTTATTTCATTGAGCCATTTACTAAGACAGTTCCACGTCAGCTGTGCTGCCGGTACCAGTTTCGGTCTTTTAAACAGAAATGTTTCCTTAACCTGTTCTGTCCCTACTGCGAAATATGTGGGTGTATGGCTGAAAGCATAGAAGTAAACCAGCCAAATATAGATCTCCCCCCCCCCCGCCCCTCCTTAGTATGTTTTGTACGAAGTGGAAAAAAAAGTCTTGTGCAGAGAACACCTCATTCCATCCCTCCATCCATTTATGACCTGCTGTCAGCGACTAAAGCATTTGTCGGATCTTCGTGCTATTCACTGCAGGAGTTGATTACAAAAAGCTGTCGGAAAATGTCAGTGTCCTGATTGTCTCAGTGACCGTCACACCTTAAGTAGGGGTGTAAATTGATTACAATCCGTACTTTCTTAGCCGACTTGGTTGACACTGGGCACAGCAGATGTCCACATAATGTCGTTAGGTAGTTTGAGTTTCGAGACAATCATTACAGTGAAATGTATATACTTCGTCCGAATTGTATACACTTTTCATGCTATTGGAATAAAGTTAATTAGAGGAGATATCCACAGAAATTGATTGATTGGCTGTTGGTTTCGTGAGAAGTGGATACTGTGCTTAGGAAAGTAAATGGATTTATATACGCACTTTATGTATTTATTTTCCTATTTGGCTGAAATTCAGTATGCTGAGCCTCCGTGAGTATGGTGAAAATCGGCACACGGAAAGCCGTACTTCTCTTATAGGTGAATAAAGAGAGACCAACTTGATGTCACTTGCTTTATTATTTCATTATTTTATGCTCAACATGTTTCGGATGAAAATACATCCATCCTCAGGAGCTTGCGACTTATTTGTTGAGTTATTTCATGGGTTGTATTGCTCTGGTTCGATGTGTGTTGGTGTTACGTTGTGATTTGGCTGTGGTGGTATGGTATCCGTATG
>Ga0123355_10008920_pt1 | contig 15193 bp, 2 predicted proteins | sample TergutEmb28metaG_3_FD_89872 | JGI IMG/M metagenome (GOLD analysis project Ga0123355, IMG submission 89872) | Embiratermes neotenicus P1 segment gut microbial communities from Petit-Saut dam, French Guiana - Emb289 P1 | ecosystem: Host-associated > Arthropoda: Insects > Digestive system > Gut ... | reverse complement strand
TGATAACTAATTTAAATGTAATTTTATATTTGTCAACATGCTACACCGTACACATAATTGTACTAATATTCTTTATGATTATGCCATAATTAATTGTTAATACTTATGTTAGTTTAATGTATGAACTTAAAAAAACTGAACAAGTAAATTTGTTGGGACCGGGCCCTCTTCTTATGAAAAAAGAATTTACTGGGCCGCGGTCTCACAAAGGTTGAGAAACACTTGATTAGAATACTTGAAGCCACAAGTACAGAGCAGTAGCCATGTTGTCACATGCAAATATGAGTGGCTGCATTCCTTCAATCATGCATGGTCTACCACGCATAAGCGTTTGCACGCGCGTATGTGTGTGTGTGTGTGTGTGTGTGTGTGTGTGTGTGTGTGTGTGTGTGAAATAGAGAGAGAGAGAAAGTAAGCGACTTCCTGCCGTCTCTCATGGAGCACATCTTTGTAGAAAAGAATTTTTTATTCCTCGCTTTGCCGGCATGGGCTACCACCTCCTGTCCTGTCGGCAAGATGTTTTTTTAAGCCTGGCGCAGTCTGCCATGTATAGCGGCCTGATAACGAACCGTTTCTAGAAGGCATTTTGTAATGAAACATGATATTTGAGGTCGGGGTTGTTCACCTCTGATTGGAGGATGTGGTTGTTATGAGGGGCTGAATGCTGTTATTGGTAGGTTAGGGTGAGAAGGAGAAGTAATACGAATCACAAGACGGTAAACAGCTGCATTCAATAGTTTAAGAGAAATGTCATTGAATGGACCGGGCTATTTGCCTGTACAAAACATTGCTTCTTGAATTCATCAAACCAATCTTGCATGCACGGAAATGTGAACACAATAGATGCACAGTCTCCTACATGTTTCTCGTGAGTGCTATCATCAGGGAGTCTTTGTGTCACTTAAAGTTGTGTCCTTCGCATTGGTTCGTAATGTGAGTCACAGTCACTCACAAGCACACATAATAAAATTTGATTAAAAAACAAGAAATGACACATCACAGAATGTGCGCTATTAAAACACTCTGTCACTGACCCTGCCTCAAATTACGGACCAATTCGCAAGACACAACTTTAACCGACGCGGTTCCCCGATGATGGCACTCAAAGAAGTTCCGAAACAGGTTGGAGAGTGTGCAGCTATTGTGTTCACATTCAGTGCACGTTAGGCTGGTTTGATAAGCTGAAGTTTGCATAATGCATGGTACGTACACTTTGCTCCTTGATTCGAACCCAGCACACCGAGCTGTAGCCACTGTACAGCTTGGTACAAGATTTAAGGCTGTTGCCCAGATCATAGGCTTCTAGTTATTACTCCGTTTTCCGACATTCAATATAAACGTTCTCCGTCTATCTTCAGGGTCACAACTTGGTTCAAGTGACTGCTAAAAAGATCTTGGCCAATCAGACCTACGGAAATGAAAGTGGAGACAGATCTTGTACCGAACCATGTTGTATTTTAACCCTCTGGCAGAACGTTGCCCAGTGAAAACAGTTTTATTGGACAGACACCGCGATAGACATACGCAGTTACGAACTGTGATAATTTACAGCGTTTGTTCAAATATTAAAACTGGATTTAAGTAACCTAAATAAGTGACGAATATGCGAGTGGGTTAATTTCGAAAACTGCATTTCGATGTCCATTAAAAGAAAGTACAGTGGAACCCGGTTATAACGACATCGGTTTATCCGACACCTCGTCTATAGCGTTAGATATTCTCTAGTACCAGTTACACGCGTCGTTTAAAAAAAAAACACTCCTTTATAACGACACAAAATCAGTCACTTGTAAGACGTTGTAATTTGAAATGAGTACAAACCTTCAATCATCCCACCAGACTAACAGTTTGCTTATACGCGATCGAGTTCCCAACGGTAAGGCATTGCAAGTCATTTATAAATATAAGTAAAATACAGTCAAGCACAAATCAGTTAATGATTTTTATCAAGATATATTCTTCGGTGGTCTAGGGGTATCGTGCTGGCCTTTAGTACCCAAGTTTGCAGGTTCAAACCCGGCCGAAGCCGTCGGATTTTTAGGGCAAAAAAATCCTCAGCACGCCTTCCTTCGGAGAGGAAGTAAAACCGTCGGTCCCATGTCGTAGATTTGCGGCACGTAAAAGATCCCTAAAATTTACGTGGAAGTCGGAATTCAGGCAAAATTACTACCAGACATCTTTCTCGCCCACAGTTCCACCTTTCGCTGCTAGGATCTCTCGCGTCGTTGCGGACGAAGGCACCTGGTGGCTAAAGTGGGAAAGTCTAAAGGCGGGGGAAAGCAATGGCAAACTACCCCCAAGAACTTGCCCAGGATGCACTGTGCCAGAGCCATACCGGTCACATGACTGGGCTCTGGTTTCTGCCAAGCCCGGCCTTCAAGGCTGAATACTAATGAATGAAGGAATATTCTTACGTTGTTTTATCAACTACAGGTTTCGGCGCTAGTTATGAGCCATTTTCAGGTTGATTAGTTATTCTTAGTAAGGTAAAATATACAATTAACAATGCTATTGTTGTTGTTGTTGCCTAAGAGATCTCGTGTGACATGTATAAAAATTTGAAGTAAAATTGGTTCCACTGTATAATAGTATTAACATTTAATTTAGTGGAATCCAAATATTATTATATATATGTATATAGATTACATTAGATTGCAGGATGTTATAATCATGGAATGTGGTGCGGATACCTAACATTATCACAAGTCATTGCTGATATTTTCCCTTCGGGTCCCTTCTGAAGACGGAAAGTAATAGTCCATAGTTCGTTACAGACGTCCAAATCGTATACACAAGCTGATTTTTATTCACCGATACGTTGTGACCAGATCTAGACAAATGTGAATTTCTCCTTGCAGTATATCTCGTAATGATAAATTGATTAATATTAACCCGTTGGCCCTGGAGCTGGACATTTACAATTTAGCACACTATTTATGTAAAATGTGAATATTTTATGAACCAAGAAGGGTAACATACACGAAATTTTGTGGAGGAATAAACGAAGATGGTGGGAGAAAGTCTAAAAAATAATTAAATACATTTATTGACTAAATATATAAAAAGCGTACTCTGGGGAGTAGCGGTACGTATGTCCTATATATAGGATGCATGGTGCCTAAAAGTTAAACATCACACACGTAATTATTTGATACATGCAGTGTATCAGTAGGTGTCTGCGATCACTAAAGAAACTTTCGCAAGCTGTGCTACAGAATTCAGTCCTTCGTATTCTACACGTCATCCCACAGCCATTTTAAATGCAAACGTTGTAAGATATGTAAAGCCTTCGATAAACATAAAGCGCTCTTTACAAGACACATCCACGTTCAGAATTATTGCGGGAACTTATTTTCTGTGAACAGGGACGTATGAATGCGCAGTAGATACAAACAAAGAGGAATATTGATGCAGAGTCGATTTCTGAATGGTTGCTCAGCCCGAAAGATGGGGTGAGGGTGGGGCGTGTGGACGTGCTTTAGTGGGCAATCTGTAATGCTGTAATTCGTATACATTGATAGACATAAGGCATTTTGCAATTTACAGTACAAAACAGGTTAGCAATTCGATTTCAGTTTTGGTTGGCTGGGAACGACGATTTTCCAATCGTTATAAAGAAAGGTTGGGCTGAGAACTTAGACCTACTGGCATATTTGTAGGAGGTAAGAACACACAGGTAACGTGAGGTTCTTACAGAGCTTTTTGTATGGAATTACTTGAATTAGTCAATTTAGTTACATTTTGTCCATCCATAAAGCCCTGTAGATCGGCTAAATTCGTAGATTTCTTTGATGAGATATGTGGAACGTTTGGAGCAAAGTAGTGTTAACGTCTGTGTATCAAACCTGAAGAACACTGGGAACTGCAATGTTTCTATTAATATTCTTTCAGTAGCTGTTTATAGTAATCGTGTTTACTTATTTACTTCATCATTATTGAGTTACATTACAGTTTCACTTGGTATTACATGTTGATGGGTAATTTTTCCATCAGTAGCATATGAATTACCCATTACCTTGATACAAATCAAGTGGTAGTTATGGGCACAGTTAGAGGGGTGTCTAGTTGGTTTATGCAATAGAAGTGTTCGTTAGCACGGTCTTCCTCCAAACCCTTGATAACAAGGACTATTAAATTATCGGTTACTTCAAATCGTTTTATAAAATACAGGGAATTTTGTACACGTCTTCATTTTTTGTACCTTGTTTGATTATTATCGAAAAGCGCAATTACGTACTCTAACAATCGCTGATCAAGAATTTGTAGGCTAATAATAACATAATATACCACTTCCTACTGTCGTCGGTAATTTTGTGCTTCATCTCAAGAATTCGTTAATGGTATTGTCAGGCGTTCTTGGCACTGCTGTGCGCTTCACACGCAAGATTTTATCTAAAAACACAATGACTCCGAAATCTTACAACATTCACACAATTTCCAATCCCCCGATTCGACTCAATTCATTCATTTAATTTTTCAGTTAAATTAATAAATTTCCGAAATCTTAATTATTAATTCCATTCTGTAGTCCTGTCTGAGGAGTTTACGGTTGTGCTGTTAGTCAAAAAATATTCTGCCATTGTGGAAACCCAAATTACGGTGGTTCCTGTGTTGAGCCGGATCACAGAGCACATTTTCGGGTAGTACATATATATATATATATATATATATACTTCATCACAAAAAGCAGACACTTTTGAGCAAGTCACAACAGTTCTCCCCGACGATGGTGAAGGATGCGCCGAAACATGGAGAGATTTGATAAATTATATATATATGGGGACCGCGGTAGCACAGTGGTTAAGGTGCTGTGCTACAAATCGGAAGGTCACTGGTTCGATCCCAGCTAGTGTCATTGGAATTTTTCATTTACATAAAATCCTTCCAATCGCACTATAGCCCTGGGGTCGACTCAACCTCCAACAGAAATGAGTACCAGGAGCATTTCCTGTGGGTAAAGACGGCCGGTGCTTAAAGCTGACAACCTTACCACCATCCTGTGCCGTTGTCACACTGTTTACACTGTGTGACACTAAGCATATTATCCGAATAATAAAGCATTTGGTTTGTATTCAAGGCGACAAATAAAGGAGTCGAATCTCCGTTCGGCGACCGTCTGCCCTGAATTTTTCCCCATAATTTTCTTAATTGCTTGCAAATGAAAACGTGAATCTTCCAACAAATAAACAGAGTCAGTTTCGCTTTAGTCCGTCCCGTTTATTAATTTTTAACTATACCAATATTCGACGTAAGTATATTATTACGAATTGCTTGAATCGATAGGGCTGTGTGTAAGGTATGTTGAGGTCTTGCAGGACACACTTGTCGGGTCACTGAGGTATGTTGAGGTCTTGCAGGACACACCTGTTGGGTCACTTGCGACGAATATGCTTCCATAAACTCTTCAGAAAAGAACGCAGACCGTTCGCTTGATTGACTGGAGAAACATATTTTCTGTACAGTAAGACACATCAGCTGGTTTTGACCTCTGGTTACGATATTCCATCCCGGACTCGTCCATACTAGACACTGATCCTTGTTTAAAGGCGTTACAGGAAACCTACCTTACCGATCACAGACTTTTCAAAGAAGTGAAGCTCTTATAAACATCTTACTGAAATGACAAGGAAAATTTATTTTTCTTGTAGTATTTACGCTGAAGATGGGGACAGTATATTACTCCGAAACACTGGTAATTGTATGATTATACTTTGTAACGAATCGAAATAATTTATGGAAGTCTCTTTCAGGCAGGAGAACCGCCGTGTGTAATTACGTCAATGTGAGAAAATTACTGCGGAAAGGAACATTTATTAGCAGGCAAATCCATCTGCTTGTAGGTGCAAGAAGTTTACGAGAAACCGCTCTGGATCTGATAATACAAGTTGTATAATTTGTAAGTACATATAGAGCAGTGTTTCTCAACCTTTGTGAGACCGCGGCCCGGTAAATTCTTTTTTCATAAGAAGTTCATACATTAAACTAACATAAGTATTAATAATTAATTATGGCATAATCATAAAGAGTATTATTACATTTATGTATAAGGTGTGGCATGTTGACAAATATAAAATTACATTTAAATTAGTTATCAATCACTGGACTAATGAAATCTTGTAGCAATTGTAGTTTCCTCAGGCCAGCATCTGGGTCTGAGTTTTTCGACACATTCACAAATATTTTTCTCCTCAGAACATTTCCACAATAAAATATTTATTCATGAAAACTGTTTAGAAAACTAAAATGACAAATTCCAGGAGAACCTCTCGCTGCCCGGTATAATTGATGCCAGGGCCCGGTACCGGGCCGCGGCCCGGCGGTTGAGAAACACTGATATAGAGTAACTCAGCGCTACTAAGAATGTGAGCTAGTGGGAGATTACGAAACAGAATGACACGGCTTTTATAACCTGTGATACTGTAGTCTTCTCTGTGTGCCTCCCATTTCACAAAGATAAAAAGCAACACTTCATACCCAATCATGACTACGTAATAACTCCATTAGTTGTCATGGGACTGCCTTCTATAAAAATTCCCGTGTTTTAGTACAGATTTCACCTGATTTATTGATATGATGACAGTAACGAATAAACATTTCAGTTTAGTCAACTTTAAACCCACTAATCAGTAACCACTTTATAGCATCAACTGACAGAAATTGGAGGAGGCACAGTAAAACATGCTTCGTTATAAAACACAGCATTATATGGCTGTCGTTCAACTTGTCACTACATGCGGGCCAAAGTATATTGTAATGTAAAATTCTACAATTTATCTTGTGGTTTTATCTTTGTAGATCAGCCACAGGTTTACCGAAGTGACATGTAAATAGGCTCTGTTGGTCGCGAGTTATAGGTATAGTTCACCCTATAACAGGCTATAAAAAAGGCCCAGAGGGGGAGTAGAAGTATAGCTCTGCTTTTCTTTAACCTCGACACTAGATGAAGGGTGATGGCAAAGCCTCGCCTAGACCGCTCTATCCCCGGGAAAGAGACCGCACTACCAATTGTACAGGTAGCTGGTTGAGCCCCAGGTTCGAATAGTTCTTGTATATTTTTACATATATAAGTTGTATAATTTACTGTCATTCTGATGAAACTATGTCCAAATTTACGGATTTGTAGTAACTAACACTTTGGTACTACAGCGGAGCCCGAAGTTTCAAAACTGAAAAAAAAAGCATGTATCAATCAGGTCCACTCCTCTTCTTTATAACCAATGACGACCTTATTTTTATTCTCCAGTCTTTAATTTGGTATTCCATCGCGGGTTCGATTCCCGATGGTGTCACTGTAATTTTTCATTGACATAACCCTTCCGGCCGCACTATGGCCGTGGGGTTGACTCAGCCTCTAACAGAAATGAGTACCAGGAATATTTCCTGGGGGTAAAGGTGGCCGGTGCGTAGGGCTGACAACTTTACCACCTTCATGTGCCTCTTGCCATGAAATCGGGGAGTCTCAACTTTCCTGGAAACCTCAAGGCCTGCCAGGCCTGTAATGGGATTGTTTTACCTTTTAGGGGTACGCGGCGGCGCATTTGGTTGAAAACTGCGCTACAAGCCGGAAGGTCGCGGGTGCGATTCCCGATGGTGTCACTGGAATGTTTCGTTGACATCCGTCCGGCCGCACTATGGCTCTGGGATTGACTCAGCCTCTAACAGAAATGAGTACCAGGAATATTTCCAGGGTGTTAAAGAGAGCCGGTGCGTAGGGCTGACAACCTTACCACCTTCATGTGCCGATTGTCTTGCAATCTGGGAGCCTCAGTCTCCTGGAGCCGTCAGAGCCTGTCCTGGCCTGTAATGAGACTGCTTTAACTTTTTATTCCAAATGGCATTTTCCGAAATGATTTCTCACCAAATTTTTTATGGGATTTTTCTCCCTTTCTTATCCGCACACTCAGCGCCTTGCAGCTTCCTAGATTTTACTTCCCTCACAGTAACAAGAACAGTGATTATTTCTCAATGTTCACGTTGTTCGCCCACTTCGTTATTGTCATGTCTGCGCACATTGTTTCTGACGTCTTTGCTTTTTGTTCTATCTTCAGGGTAGAAGAACTCTTCCCTTTTAATCTTCAGGTAGCATTATCGTGTGAAGTGTGCTCCCTTATCTACCAAACTACACGATACCAACTCCCACAAGACGTAATTTGAACAAACAGTTATTTCCAGAATTTATTCACCTGCTAATACTGTCATTTATGTTAGTCAGTTGTGTTCCCAGAGACTGTCATCCATCATCGTCACTGTCCATCCGTAGGCTTCCAGTTCCACGCTGTCCTCTCGCCAAAACGGTGATCCCCGCGCCATAGTTTCACTCTAATGAGATATCTTCCTTTAGGCATGTCAATTACTGCTTTCTGGATTGAAGCTTATGCTGGACATGATTAAGTCATTTCCTGAGGAGACTGTTCAGTGTGATTTCAGTCCCCGATTTGTGCTGGGATATAGGCTAATGCAACGTTCGTTGCGGTATTTACTTATCGCTGTCTTTGGGTGTTGAATCATATACTGGAATTTCAGCCTGGAAACAAGAAGTGACAGGTTCAGATCTCATGATCGACTGCTCTCCCATGTTATTTGCAGAGTGATTTTAAGAAAAAAGGTAATGTTCACGCAGCGTAACACTTCCAGTGCCTTCTTGTCTCTTATGGGACTAAAGGCATTTAGCGATTGATGCCGTTGGTCCCCAGCCGGCGACCCGCCCGCTTTTATTACGCGGCCGGTGACCACATTTGTAAATTATGTGCATACTGTAAAAATTTTACAATAATTTTATCGGCTAGGTGTACCACCTACCGCCTGTGTCATCGCCCAGCAATAGGCTATCCGTTCGACAGCTGCTCATTGCGCTTTCATTCCCACAAGGAAACTGGAAAGGATATGTAGCCAAACACAACTATGTCAATTAAAATGTTTTAATGACTATACTAGACAACTACATGTTTCGGCCTTTAATGACCATCTTCAGGTTGTCTTATAGAGAAATTATATATATATATATAGTAGGACCTTAAGTTCTCTTGAAGACAACCTGAAGATGGCCAGTAAAGGCCGAAACATGTAGTTGTCTGGTATAGTCATTAAAACATTTAATTGACATATTTGTGTTTGGCTACATATCCTTTCCAGTTTTAACACATACAACGGGGATGACACACTTCCAAGTTTCAGACCAAATGGAAAATTTCTGGCGCATTTAAAAAATGATATTGTATTTGTTTAATTTTTTAAAACTATTTCTTAAATGTAAAATGTCGTGACTTTAAATTGTGCAAGTCCCGGGGTATCTGTACTTTTATACTGCAACATTCGTGAATTCTAATGTTTTATGTTTTCTTATAGGCTGAACAGCCTAAAATGGCGTTTTCAAGCAGAAGCACTAATAAATAAATTTAAACATGGCTTTCCATTTTGTGGAAATTTCAGAGTATTTGAATTGAAGGAAACCAATTAAATTTATGCCGGTTAAGCTCCAAGTAAATACAAAGTGGCAAAACTTAGTTGCTACACACCATGAAGGTGTGTGCGGGAGTGGAAATATTACTTAGCTTATGCTTAATCGAGCCAGTAGATGGATGTGAGTAGTCGACTTCAGGCTCCGGTCGTTTTATCACCAGAAAGGGCCCCCGTATTCCCAAGTATTTCGCCCAGTATTTTGTTTGTAGGTGCTCAAATAGGTACCTGCAGTAAGGCAAGAAATTGGGGTTTCCGTCTTTATTGGGCTTAAATTATGCGTTGTTGTACTGAAAGTAATTTTGCTTTCAAATAATATACGAGTTACTTCTAATAAAATTATACGTTCTGGGCTTCATTGTTTGTCTGTGTGACTGGATATCAACAGTTGTTTTGATGTGGTTCTTTCAAGGGAATGCTACAGAAAACCTTTGATCTGTAGTGACAGTGATTGCTTTTTTTACTCGTATTTTATATTGAAGTCTGTTTAATCCTGTGACGGTGTAGTCAGTGTAGAGAATGATCTCCGGGCATGTCATCTAAGGCAGCGTTTCTCAACCGCCGGGCCGCGGCCCAGTACCGGGCCCTGGCATCAATTATACCGGGCCGTGAGAGATTCTCCCAGAATTGGTAACTAATTTAAATGTAATTTTATATTTGTCAACATGCCACACCGTACACATAATTGTACTAACACTCTTTATGATTATCCCATAATTAATTATTAATACTTATGTTAGTTTAGTGTATGAACTTAAAAAAAAATTGTAAAGGTACTGACGAATATATCTGTTGGGACCGGGCCCTCGTCTTATGAAAAAAGAATTTACCGGGCCGCGGTCTCACAAAGGTTGAGAAACACTGATCTAAGGAATCGGAGATACAAGAGGTTTTTCTGTTCTCCTTATTTTCCAGGCCGGCTGTGTGATTCATATATCTTATCTTCCTATTGAAGGTTCCCAAGGGTTCATCCCTCAGAGGTGATGTGACAGGAGCGTGGAGCTGACCACTCATATCCGTCTAGTGGAGAGGTTAGGAATGAGTGGATCTCTACATCCACTATACCCCATGCCTTCATGTGTCACACGGAGACAGCGTTGCTGATTCCTCACCCGTCAGATTCATTTCATTCCTTCAGTTTAATTCTTATTTTAATTTAAGGCTGTCAGTTTACTCTTTCCAACGTTTTTGCCAGTTTCTACAACGCTCTAAATTTTGATATCACTGGTAATATTTGAAGTAACGTTTCATAGTTGGTTATTAATGATTTCTTTAATTAACTTCAATCCGTACTGAAGCTGTTGCACCATTTCTTTCGCGTTGAATCTTCAAGCATTCGGTAATTTTGTTCTTGTCAATAAAATGTTTAATTTTGGTGATTATAAGCAGTAAATTTCGTTTGATTACGACACGTACAATTTTATCTTGATTGAATTTTGTATTTGTTTGACTGGAATATCTCATAGTTATATTAGAATCATGCCTTATCTTTTTATTAAGTACATTCCGTATGTTATTGGTTGCTTGGTGACGTACTGAGTCTTGTAATGAGTTTATGTTTTCCTCATATTGTATGTAGTAATTACCGTCTAATTCTCGAAATTATACTTATGTGGTTTCACGTGTATTCTTTCGTCTTATACATTTAATTGCCTTTGATAATTATGTATTCTATGTTGGAAGAAGTTACACGGGCTCAATTCCCATTTTCTGCCGCTTTTTGAAAGATGTGTTTGTGGTCAAGATAATTACTTTCAATTAAAATTCCTGTGTGTTTTCTTGTTCGCAGTTATTTTCCTTTCATAAATATGCATGTTAGCTGTTTGTTTAAACATAAGCAAATTTCTGATCAAGATTCTACACTAAATGGCCTTGCGCATGTCTGCGATCCTTGGTACCTTTACCTTCAATTAATTCCCAAGAATCCTTCATAATGTCAACAGATAAATCCCAGATGATGTAGTGCTGCTTTTACACTATATTGATTAAACCACTTACCAGAGTTTAGCGACGGCCCAAACGTCGAAAAGTGTTTTATATTGTAATAATCTACCGCTAAGTTGAAATGCAGCAGGGGGAGAAACACTGCACAAAAGTCATTTCGTTCCGGACACTTATGGGAACAAGGTGGGGATTTGATATATTGCACGTGGAAATTGAGATGCGATTACCCTATACGGTTTTGTAGGGACAGCAAGACTGTCACTCGTTGGTATGGAATGCAGTCTCCAGGGCCTCTTTTTGTGCCTATTGATGACTCTGGCATGAAGAAAGCCACTTTTTAGTGCTGCAGTATGGTGGTTGCATACAAAACTCCTCCCGAGGGCCTGGCTACAATAATAGGGAAAACGTTAGGCAGCACAACCCCCCCCCCCTCCCCCCCGCGGAGCGGTCTCTATAGCAATGGGTTTACTTGGGTACTGCTTTCATTGTTCCTACTTCCCGACTGTTTGGTCTGTAGCCCCAGAGTTTGTCTACGCCTCGTGCTGAGTATGTTTTGCTTTTTGCTATAAAAAGGGGCCAGGCCAGTCTACCCACAAACCCCGTATTTTCTTTACGTTTCTGCTTTCGACTTCAGTCTCTCTTTTTTTTGTAAAAGCCAAGTGATGGCAATTTTTATGTCCTTTGGATTACACGGAATCCCATTCTGATGTAAGATTTTTATCCAGGATTACGTTGTAATTGCGGGATGTAAATATTCCTACAAATTGGGTGTTATTTTAAAAATTGCAGACAGATAGACATAACCATTGTTTACCATTCAGTGAGGTTTATCAGTTCTGTTGTCGAGTTTAGAGCAGGCCTGCAGATGTTACTTGTAGGCGTTCATTGCGATTGTCCTGCCAAACTAATCTTGTTCATTATTGCTGTTAGAAATATATAAATTAGGAATAATATTATTAAACAAAAAAATTAATGTAGTAAGGTCTCTTTTAGACGATATTAAAACCAAACAACTTCAATGGTATGGCCATGTTCAGAAAATGGAAGAGGGGAGATTGCCAAAAGAAGTTATGAAATGGAGCCCACCAGGAACAAGAAAACGAGGTAGACTTAAACTTACCTGGGTGGAAGGGATTAGAGGACTGATGGGAGAAAAGGGATTGATGGAAGAAGACTGGAATGACAGAGGCAACTGGAGGAAGGAGACAATAGAATTGTTAAATGGGCGTAGGAAGATGTGGAAAGATTGTATAAACTGCTAAATAATGATAAATATATTGTTGCAGGTACAAACCGATTACCTCCTTTCCAATCACACTACAGATATCACAGTTCATAAGGTCGACGGTGATTTTACTCTAAATCTTTTTCAGTACAGTCAATGTAAGTTCGATTTGACGTTCTTGCTGAGTAAGAGATGAGTTAGAAAACCTCAACTGGAATCAAGTGCGTTAAAAATAACATTAGGCCATATACTGTATATTCCCGCTTCGAATTCCATAATGAATCTGACTTATATTTATTATGTTTGGCCACAATTAGTCCTGATTTTGTATGGCCATGTTCACCCTAGAACAGGCCACGAAGGCCCAGGGGAGAGTAGATGTATAGCTCTATTCTTTCTTTAACCTCTGCGTTAGATGGGAGTGGGTGGTCAACGTCACGTCCCGGCTCTTTTCCCTCTGGGAAAGAACCTGTACCCATTAAGTAGGACACTGGGTGGGCCCCGGGGCCAGTATGGACGGGTGTGGAAAATCTCACGCCACTGGAATTTTGTCTCATGACTTTAAGCCAGTAGCGAGTCGCTATACCGACTGAGCTGCACCGGCGCGCAACTATACTATACCTAACAACAACAACAACAACAACAACATATTATTGTTGTTATTATTATTATTATTATTAGCAACTAATTCCAATTCCGTACTTTGTTGAAATGTTAGCCAACAGTGACAAATCATCAGTCATTAACAAATTCAGCAAGCACTAATGAATTTAATAATGCACGTGGTTTTAAGATTCATTAGTGTTTGACACAAATAATTAGGTTAAGTGCAGTTTCTCCACTGAACTGCCAATTCTGCTGTACGCTGACCAAGCATATTGAAGCTTTCACTTCTGCGAACTTATGTCTGGTGAATTCGGAGTGCTAGAAGTTTCTTTTCACTGTTCTCCTCTCGTTCTTTTGGGCTCTCTGAACACTTCTTTCTTTTCCTTTTGCATTTTTCGAACCAGCCCGCCCCACTCCCACTCTCGTGGAGTTTACAAGAGCGGGTAATGGAACATTGGCAAGAGGGCTGAGGTGTGGGGAAAGTGAACCTCTCAGCCCTCGACACACGCACGCACACAACACACACACCTATCCTATGGACGGTTGATAGAGTACCAGCAAGTTTCTGGTGACTTAGGGGGATGCGCCCTATTGGGAAATCCAACCCTTGTCGCTCTTGCACAATTCTGCACCCTTATGCAGGCTAATGACCAAAGACTGTCGTCTGACTTCAAATTCCTGGAACACACTGCTGTACTGTAATAGTGAGGGCATCATGCAACATGCATCAAGACGGTCTGCGTCATCTTTTCCTTGACTGGGAATTCTCCCCTGCTTAATCACACGTATTTTGGGGAGTTATGGTCAGTTCTGAAAATTAAATTAAGGATTTGCAATTGTGAAAGAAGGAACAGGAACAGACTCGTAAGAGGTTCGAGCAGCCCAAGCAGCACGAATGGCAGCAGCAGGAGCGCACCTGGAATTTTTCGTTTAGGGTGGGGTTGGGAGGTGACCTTGAGACTATGTAAAATTTATGTTTTATTTTAAAAACCATGTTCTAGTAATCATGCCATCATCATCAACTGTAACATGTCACTGTTTGCAGCTGCACTTGTATGTGTGTGTGTGTGTGTGTGTGTGTGTATATATATATATATAGCGACATGTTCCGTGACTCATTCACTGAATTTAAATCACAAAGTCTATTCTTCTTTGTTTTTTTAAGTTAATCTGGGACTTTCTTATTTATTTTAGTTTATTTTTCAAAATTCCAACGTAGCAGTCACCAGTCCGTTTCAGTGGCTGATTACGGCTGAGTTGTAAATCGCGTGAAACGTTTGATAATATCGTGTTTACAAAATCTGTGTGTTTCTAAAATTTCTGTTTGAGGGGTGGGCTGTACCACGGCGACCCCACTTTTGGGTGCGCGCCTGTGCAGCAGAACTAATTTCGTACGGCAGAAAAGGAAGAACAGCTGGACAACCAGCAAGTCTAGCGCATTGCACTGTTGATTGCTATACAAGAAATATTACACTTACCTTAAGTTTCAGTTTAACTGGACATCATTTCAAAGTCTTGAAATTTTTTTTTAGATGGCACTGTCTTTTGTTTGCAACATGTCTTTTAAGGGTTACTAACCCACTGGTCAAGAACAGCTATGTTTTTCTCATCATCATCACCATCATCATCATGTTCCTGAAAGGTTAGGCGTGTTTCCTGTTCCTTGATCCTCAAGATGCAGTTGGTCCCTCCATCTCCTCCTCGGTCGTTCTATGGTCCTTCGTCCTTTTGGCTTATATTGTAGTGCTTGTTTTGGTAGTCAGTTTGTGTCCATCCTCTGTACATGTCGTAGCCACTTTTTCTGGTACTGTTTTATTTCCTTTGCTATGTTCTGTGCTCCCGTTTTTTGCCTAATACATTGATTCTTTTCTTTATCTAGTTTTGTTTTTCCAAGTAAGTGTCTCAAAAATTTCATCTGTGCTGCTTCTAAACGTTGTTCCTCTCTTTTCTTCAGTACCCAAG
>Ga0123355_10008919_pt1 | contig 15194 bp, 7 predicted proteins | sample TergutEmb28metaG_3_FD_89872 | JGI IMG/M metagenome (GOLD analysis project Ga0123355, IMG submission 89872) | Embiratermes neotenicus P1 segment gut microbial communities from Petit-Saut dam, French Guiana - Emb289 P1 | ecosystem: Host-associated > Arthropoda: Insects > Digestive system > Gut ... | reverse complement strand
ATCTTCTCCTTGGTTCGGGCAGCGGTATGAGGACGCGCGTTGTCATGGAGGAGGACTATTCCGGACGACAGTTTCCCGCGCCGTCGATTTTGGATCGCACGTCTCAGTTTGGTGAGCGTTTCGTAGAAATAAATCACGCAGTAACAGTCTCGGTAACGGAGTGAGTTGAACGTGTCATCTTCACGTTCTAGTAGTACTGGGCAGAAAGCTCTCGATATCCTTGCGGGTGCAGACTGGGTGAGACCACGCGGCGGTGAAAATAAAATTCCCAGCTTGTGCTGGGAATCGAACTCCGGTCGTCCATACTGTTGCCACCACTTTGCTTACTGGTATTGTACAGCTCATCATGCTTTATTTTTTAAACTACTGGACGGAGTTTGAATTTAATACCGAGAATCCTATATAAAGCTTAGCGAACGAGTTTAATTTTTGTTCACAACGGTCTAATATAAAATGTATTTCTACAGACCATCGAAAGCAACTTAGCCTGTCCTCAAAAACTGCTCATCTTACGTAACGCCGGTACTACTGGCTATACATGTCATTATAATCTAAAAATGTCATTGGAAACATTTTTCGCTATGATAAATATTTAAAGAAATATGACAAACTTGAATCTTAAAACGAATCTTCCAGCTATGAAAAATTTAAAAAGGATCCATTCATGAAGTGTGTTTGCTATTACAGTACGCTTCTCCACTCTTGCTCGAATGTGGCAGTACACTGTTAAAAACCACAATACGTCGAGCTCAATAGAACACGAGTAAAGCGACCGATTCGGTTACAGTAGGCACTCGGTTCGAACACCGACTACAGACGAGTTATTCACAGACTCTGTGGTTCCATTCAGTCACAAATTACCCACAATTAGATCATAAATGTTTTCTCCCGTACATCTTGAATTATAATTTAGAGCAATTCCAAGCAAAAATTTATTCAACTCACATAAACGCATAATCATCTGACACACCGCCTGCCTAACATGCATGGCACGCTTACCGAAGCAGCAACATGCGAAGAGAAACTTCTAAGTATTTTTATTCGGCGTTCTAAAATATCAATTACACAATGAGCCCCTGTAATTCTCCTTTCTAAAACATCACTTCCTGTTCTTCAACTTTATGTAAGTAATTCTTTACACACAAGAAGAAAGCTGAAAATCCACTGACTTACGACTACAACACAACTACACAGAATAATGCATATTTGGGTTTTAGTTCATATTTAACCCTTTGAAGAGTTATTTTTTTCTGCATTATATAGGAAACATCTAGGTAGTACCTAACAGAGAAATTATTGTGTTACCATTAGAAAGACGGGTCGGTGAATGCTGGATAGGGTAATAATAGTCATTTATTTTCGGTGTCATATGGAGCACGTAAATTGAATGTTAGACAAAATGTGGAGTTTTTAGTGAAACCTGACGATATAAGTGTTAATCAATAATTAAAAGGTTAACAGACCGGTCATTTCTTACTCTGCTCCTTAGTCTGCCCTGCGTGAATTATATCCCTGCACGAAAATTCTTACTATAATTACGTTTAGGGTTTTCGCGGATCACAGTAGCCATGCTAGCTAACGGAGTACGGCCCTATACCGCTCGAACTTCTGTCTGTGAATAAGAATTCCATTCGGGACCTGGAAATACAAACATTTATCGCTTTTTCTGTGTGGTGATGTACTACGTAGACGCACGCCATACGATGGGCCGAATCTCCATGCAAGGATTCATACCAGTTGTCCGAAAGACATATTTACCCAAAATCAATTTTGATTGCATCAGGTCATCCATTAGAAGGTGAATATGAATTATAATTCCTCCTCCACTCCGCAAAATATCGTGCAGCGGAGTAATGGAGTAAACTGTGGTCCTTCTACAGTGCAGAGTATTACACGAGACAGGTTTGAGTTTATACCAAGACCACTACGAGGAATAAATTATAAAGCGATGACGAGTATCTTCGGATTCCATAGTAATTGTCTGGTCACGTGTCTAACCCTTGTTTTTCTATCGGTTATAATTATTCGTACAGCATATTAGATTAGTGGGTTCGAAAGCCGGTCGGGGCATGGATGTTTATGCCTCTTTTTATTTTATTGTCATGTCGTGGAGATTTTCATAAGTACTGATTTCCAGTCCTAAACCGCATCTCAAGAGTTAAGCCTCGTCACTAACATCCAAGCGGGCCGAATTAGACAGAGCAACAGTAATGATTAGCAACGTGACTACGTGCTACGCAATTGGGGCTCGAATCGAAAAAGAGAGAGATTTCTCTTCCGCCAAAACGTCCAGACTGACTGTAGCACCATTCGGCTCCTGTGTAATTGGTACAAGGCAATACAGCTGCTGGAACGTAAAGCCTACGACTCATATCCATCGAAGATATGGAGGCTGGTCAACTATAATACAAAATTTACTAGCCATTCATCAAAATGCTGGACGATCATGTTCCTGCAGCCCTGAGGACAGGTTTGCCCATGTCCACTCTTTACCCGCTCATGACGTGGTTCTTAAACACAGGAGCGTCTGCACGTTTCCATTCTTACTAGATGAAGCACAGCAGTTAAAAAAAAAAGAGGGGGTGAAGCGAAGACGTTTCGTTTTATGCGAACAGTTTCGAGATGCTTCCAGAAACCGTGTATTCAATACATACGTTTTCTTGTTTATTTTAGGAGATTAGCCTGGAATTTACTACAGTCTGAAAGAAACTGCTGCGATGGTGATAGACGTTTTATTTCACGACGCCAACAGCTGAGATCACATAGCCTCGATGACAAATGAATTAAATATAAATATGGATCATTGGTAGAATGAACTGACGGGGGAAAACATAAGTATTAGGAGGAAAATGTGTCCCAATACCACTTCACCCACCAAAAACTCCACATACACTGGCCTGGGATAGAAACCGATGCCCAGCGGTGAAGACGGCGGCTAACCGCCTCAGCCATGGGACGACTCACGATTTTGATGACGTTGTGTAGCCCTACCGTGGAATGAAAACGAACATTCTAGGTAGCCTCTCACCGAAAAGGACAGGGTGTGAAACCAGCTCCGACCGCGTGGAAATTGTAGTGAACATAGTGACAAAGGGGCAAATTTTTCTCCTAGTACTTCGGTTTCCCTTGTTATTATAATTCCACCAATCCTATGTAATCAAATTTCATTAACTTAGCACCGACGATATATTAGCAATGAATAGTGTCATTTAATAAAACACTATTGTCCATCACGAACATGTAAATTAGCCTCATTACTTTCGCCCAAGCCAGAATCATGTACCGTAACATACCATGTTAATGCACTCGTGGTTTATCTTATGTACAATACAATGAAGTTTAAGCGAAGGTAGGTCTACCAACCACATGATCATAAAGGCGAAAGGTGCATAAAACCTTTAAGGACGATTCCCTCATGGCCTAGACATTACGAAGAAGGAGAAGACCCCGTTACCCCTGATTGGAATTGAAATTATGCCTCGACAGTCCAGCAAGTAACCTAGTCATTGTGACTACCCTATTCCGGATCCCCATTAGCCAAGCGGTACTGACTGAAAAGGAAGAGAACTTCAGGATCGTCATTGTCCTGGCAAAGATGCGAGCCGGGCATCTTCCAAGTACAAGTCAGAAGCGTTGCAGGAGTCTCCTTTTATAATGAAAGGCATCCAAGAACATCAGAGTTACGATAACCGATGTACATGCAAAATGAATAAATACTGAAAAACTAAAAATTACACCATTCTGTACAGAAACTAATTCCATTCAACCACCCTTGAATAAAGATTGTCAGCCATTACATGATTTTAAGTGCACATAGGTGTGCTTAATTTCTGGGTCATATTTGTCGTTCGACATAGTCCAATATTTTTAAAAGCGTTATAATTTCGTTTCAACAGACCTCTCAGCTACAGACAGTTTTATTTCTTGCATACCGTACATACAAAAACATGTATGTGACCTACACTACATAAATATAAAACAATTATTTATAAATTTCGTTGTTTCTCGCTTAGGAATTTTACTGTTCGGCTTCTCTTAACAAAGTTCTGCGTAACAGTAATGTCATCAATAGAAGTACAAATCGTAATTTTTTCAAAGGCGCAGATAATAGCGACGATAATTACTTCTCAATACCGTGAAATATGATGTTATTCACAACCCAGCTGTCTTTAAGTTTAGAAACGCATTTCACAACCTTTCGTTATAGTTTATTTTCAGAAAAAAATATTAATTTTGAGCTCTGTTCACCTACTTTACTGCATAGTTTACAAAGTGGGTTGAACGCCGAGCGTGTATATGCTGCAGCTGTAATAAAATGAACGTTAGACATTAATATGGTTAAAAGTCCTTGCTGGACAAATAGCTGTTTCTGTACTTACCCTTCTCGCTGTCGTGTTCCTCGCAGCTGGTGCACTCGGGGGTCGATCTCAACTCATCGTCAGAGCTTGAGAACGATTGTTGCTGTGACTGCTGAAGATGCCTCGAAGACGCCACCAATTGTTGCTGAGATTGCTGTGAAGCGGTGGAAGACGGATGATGCGCTTGCGCCTTCTTACCAGAACCGCTTCTTCTGTGTTTCTTATTATTTCCTCCTGGCATCATCATCATCATCGACGCACTACTTCCACGCATCACTGCAGTAGGCTGACATGTCATCACATCCATGGAAGAAGACTGTTCCGAGCTCAAGGAATCGTTCCTAAAGCTACCACCCGCACTTACACCACCACTACCACCAACCCCATGAACCATTTCACTCCCGTATAACTTGTTACCGTGAAGAAGCTGATACGCCTGTTGTTGTTGCTGTTGTTGACTCCGCATCAAACCCTCCAGTTCGTTACGATAGTACCTCGGGTCGTCTTCGTGGTACTGTTGTTGAAAAACTTGTCCACGCTCTACAGAAGGTTCCCTGGCCCTAACTGTATGTCTCTGAGACGGTGAGATCACATCCACGCCACTGTCACTCGCTGACATACGACGCCCCGACGTCGTCGACTGTTCTTGTTGCGAATACTGACGCCTTAAGCCACTTCCTGAACGAGCTAATGGCACATTCTCTTTTTCGGCAGCGCTGTGAGCTCTCTCGAGTTTCGGACGCTTGTCTATTGGTGTAGTAAGCGTCGGTGTAATGTCTTCAGACTGATGATGAAGATCTGCCTCTATCCGGCGCATGATGGCGTCGCCGGATGCCATTCCCTTGTTGATCCACTGACCCGTTTTACTTAACAGTTCCTGTTTCTTTCGACAGAGAATACACACCCAAATCACCTGTAAACAAGAATAAGCAATGAGTTACCATGTGAAGTTTCGATACATACACATATAGGCTACATCACACAATACATTAAGAGATTCACTCCAACACTGAGACAGGCGCTACAACCCAGTCTCACTGTCACTGTACAGGGCATCCCCTCGTCCATCTTTGAAAACACGATAGGCCTGTCTCATTGAATTCAGCCACGAAGCTCAAATAAGCCACCAAATTAACGAATGAAACACGCGTCGTCATTTCCACGCGCTCAGGCTTACACGTATTTCCCTGCAGATTTCTGCAGCTTGTAAAAATAAAGGAAATGTTGTCCCTCTGCACGCCACGAAAGCTTATGGGACAGTGAAGGTATGTCTTCAGCATTCTTAAACTTCGCAGTAGATAGAGGTTAGCGGCAACTTCGCACCTCTGATCCTTTACCCGTGGGGAATGAGCCCCAGTACCCACTGAATATGAGGTTGCAGTTTCTGGTGTAGACACGATTTTTTCTCGGGCTACTTACTCCTTAAAAGGGAGAGGTTGTTTAAATAATGTCTTAAAAGTCCCTTCTTACTTCGGAATTAACAGGTGCATACAGACATATCTCAAAGCCCTGTCACGCTGTTTAGAGAAAAAAAAAATACTGTTTGTTAGAAGAACAAAAACAACCTCCAAAATACAAACTGTTCCGCTAAGTAAAGTTAAAAAAATTGCCCACCGTTATTATTACACTACACTGGTTAATAAAGTCGAGTGGTATAATGTTAACATCAACAATTGAAGTGTGTGTGGAAGGGAGCGATTGTGACCAACTGTACAACAATTTCAGTGGAGGCCGACGGAAAACCATGAAAGCTCATAACAACCAATCTCAAGCGCTAATTCAAACCTCGAAATTTGTAATAACAAAAAAAGGAGCAATTTGTTAATTTGATGTTATTTATTCCGTGCATTGTCCTTACAATTAATCACACTTACCGACAAATGCACACCACAGGATTACAAACAGTACACAAATATTAAAAACTTCTACATGGTCCGGCGCCGAGAAGCTATCCTCAGGATATCTCAAGTACAAAGGAGTACAAGCACCAAAATTTCGATCCGCATTGCACTTCAGAAGCTGTTGTACTGGTTACCGTCATGTAATAAATGAATGCCTTGACAAACATGGCATTAGCTCACAAGAATTTATTTGGACGTTCGCGTTAATAACAAACTTCGAATGCCAATAACATTATGCAGTAATTTTTAATTAGCCCCATTCCTGGACAAGTTTCGACAGACGAATATTAAGGTGACCGGATCGTCAAATTAAGGAAATGTGAAATCTGTAGCCAGAAGGCACTGGGGTGGTGGTTTGTAAAGGTTGAAGGAACTAAAACTCGAACAAAAGTCTAGCACCAGGGAAGACAGAAAAGATGGAGATGAAGATTACTTGTTTGCTGTCTTTTGCATAAAAAGCATAAACTGAAGAGACAGCGTGTCTGTTTATTCGGGTCATGTTTCATCACTGGTACTTCAAAAGAAATACCATGAAATTTGGGACCCGGTGTCTGCGCCAGAAGTTGTTGGCAGCGTTACATTTTGATGTACAGCTGTCAGTTAACGTGTTTTAGACTGATCCAAAACTAAACATAAGAGTTTCCCCAAAATAGCTTAATACCTTGTATATAATATAGAAGCCGAATACGTTAAGATATAGAACGTTTATTTTAAACATTCTTCATGTTGTGACTATGTGACGGAATACAACTTATACTACATCCACATCCACTTTTAATTTGATCATGCATAAAGCCAACGCTCTTCGCGAATGGGGTGTCATAAATCTTATACGTATTTAAACCATCTCAGAAATCTCACCCGTATTTATAAAATCACTATATAAGTCCAAGCTTGCAACAACATATAGGACTGTCTATTTCGATCGAAATCTTCCCGCTGTGCCGTGACAAATTAAAAGTAATTTATATGCTTCCGTCCAACATAACGACTTTATTAAATCTAACAATGCATGCTACCTGTTAATTTAATAAATTCTTTGTGTTTTACGGCAATATTTAAATTACTACCAATAAAGGCCTGTTGCCCATGAACATAATTTTTTCGCAAATTATGATGTTCCCTTTCATTTCAGGGACGCATCCTTCGCGCATACGGAGATATAACTGTAGAAATATTTGTTTTCAGACTATTTCAGCGCATAAGCTAGCGGGCGTATTTTCGTCTCCTATCGGTTTCAAAAATTGTTTCATTGAAAACTGTCTTCATTTAATGTCGTAAAACAGTTTCGAATGCTGCTTCATACCAATACACGAAGTCGGCGAAACAAGCCGAGAGCGAGAAAGTTGGTTACATGTCGCTAGTTCAATTGACGGTGAACCAACCACCATGGCCAGATAATCCACATTTCAACTGTCACGAAGCGATAACAATGTATCCCGCAATGCATCCCCGCCCTGACAGACTGGTCCACTTAGTCGCGCGACGTCATGGACCAGGATATGACGCAACGTATTGATCTCTACAGATGTACACGCCCTCTATTCCTTGCCATTCGAACCCCCCTCCCCGGCAAAACAGATTCCAGATCTGGATCACACACAAGATGATGGTACTGACTCTAACAAGGATTGGCCTACAAATGTTACAAAATACTTGTTTCAATTATTTTCTTTTTCGCAATTCTACTAGCCCACTGGCTTGCACAGACCTTGAGTCAGCGTCTTCTTACGACACCAAAACAATATGGTAGGCCTAAGCTTTATCATGTAGAAATTGTAAGAGCGGAATTTTCTTTAATGGTATAATATTTATTTTATTTTCCTAATGGGAGGTACATTGACTGTTTATTATTGACCTATGCGACCAATAAAAGTAAAACGTTAACATTACAGTATAGCTACTAAAAACATTAAAAGTAAATATGAAAGTCCTAATGATAAGGAGTAGTCATAAAAATAGTAATAGTAAAAAGACAAAGCCAATTTTCCATCATTTTCGTCCTAGCCTCCCAGTTTCGCTCACACTCTGTCCTATTAAGTAGTGCGGTACATTGTCCTAGGTGGTTTCTGTCCATGGGTTCGCGGAGGCTGCATAGCATGCAGTAGGGATCAGGGCGGATTCCCGTGCGGTGAAGACGGGTACCCAAGCAATCATGCCCAACGCACAGTCGAAATTCTGCAACTGCCTTTCTTCTAGGCCATTCTGGTATTTTGTTTATTTCTTGCTTCCACGGTTCATGGGATAGTCTTGCCTCTAGTTCATGTCTGTATACACTTTGGAACACCTGTTTTAAATGTAGTTTAATAGAGTGGTAGTATGTTTCTCTAAAATGCGTTTTTGTAATTTTGGCGCCCTTTTTAGTAGAAGTAGATCCACCTCCTAGTGGTGCACCCTGGGCAACGTTCTATACAGCTAAGTGATCCACACTCTGGCATAACGACACAACTGATTCTTTAATGGTATAACATGACATAAAATTTGACATTTTTTAATTTCAAACCGCGACTCTGTATGAGAAGAATGCTACTGAGGTCATTAGCTCTTGGTAAATTTTATCGCTCAGTTATCAATAGCATTCAAATTAGCGAACTTAGAACTAAAACAGCCTAAGAAACATTCTACAGTATGTCGGATATGATGCAGTATGATGATTACTAATTGAAAGATTAATATATTGGCTTCAATTCAACTTGACAGAAATAAAATATTTGTTACCAGCCAACATACTTTAGTTCATAACATAAAAATAAATCCTCGAAAATTACATTTGTATCTAAATGCGAACAAAAGCGCCTCTTACGGCCATCTTAAGCATATGATCAAAATTGCATGACATACTGTTGGTCGTGGAGATTTTGTACTACAACACCAGGTATGGTCGCTTACCAGGCAGATCAGAGAGGAAGAAACAGAGATTTTATATGCAAGACGTTAGAAGAGTCAAGACGAGCTCGAAACGTTTCTTACTGCGCTCTTACATTTGCGTGGAAGGTCAGAAAAAATTATGAAAAGTCAGTAAAAACAGTCGCATTCCATACGGCATTTGAAATGTTTACCGCCATGCCAATTTGCTCCGTGCCTAGTATATTTTGCTCTTTTGACGTCAGTGCGTTTCATGCCAGAGTTATTTTGCAGTGGGATCTCAAACCAGCACTGCGTAAAGTGAAATTCAGTTAGGAGAGATGACGTGAAGTGGAATGGGATCCAGTGAAGTATGGTGACTCAATGTGAGGTGGAATGAAGTTTGGTGAGAATAGGAGGGGTGTGATGATTTTGAATTCGGTAGCAGGGGTACGATGAAGTTCATTTTATGAGGCAGTCAGTGTCTTGGATTATAGGCCTGGTACACAGTAGAACAATTGTTGAATGATACGAGGTCTGTCCGGAAAGTATCCGTCCATTTTGAATATCTCGAGAACCGGTCGCGTGGCCTTGATGTAACCTGGCAACCAGTCAGAGGAGACCTTATTTTCCATCTGTGAAAAGTCACTCTCCCGTGGGGCTAGTCAGTCGGCAGTGTAACGCCGTTGACTGAGCTTGTGTACTGTATGACTGTCGCATTTCACAATGACTGAGCGAGCAAATAAGTGAATTTGCATCAAGTTTTAATTCCAACTTGGACATTTGCCCGCTGAAAATATTCGAATGATTAATACGGCTTTCGGGGATTATTCATTGAGTGAAGCCCAGATAAAAGTGTGGTACCGACGCTTCACAAATGGCTGGGAATCCGTGGAAAGCGATCTACGTTCTGAAAGGCCTTCAACAAGCAGAACATCCGAAAATGTTGAACGCGTGCGGGCTGCAATCAACGAAAATCGGCGATTGACAGTGCGAGAATAAGAAGAAGCACCGGGGATTCCACGGGCAATAACTAAGGAGGAGTACAGTGAAGTCCTTCGACGGCTGAGGGATGCAGTAAGAAGAAAACGACCGCAGCAGTGGGCAAGATGTGACTGGCAGCTTCATCACGAAAATGCGCCTGCCCATTCTACAGCTCTCGTGCAGGATTGTTCTGTAAATCTTCGCATCACCCAGGTCTGTCAGTCCCTCTACAGCCCAGATTTGGCTTCCTGTGACTTCTGGCTTTTCCCAAAGCTAACATCGCCTTTGAAAGGGAGGATATTTGTGAATGTGGCGGTCCCACAGCACACAAGCTCAGTCAATGGCGTTTCGCTGCCGACTTACTAGCCCCAAAGGAGAGTGACTATTTATGGATGCACAATAAGGCCTCCTCTGACTGGCTGCCTAGATACATCAAGGCCAAGCGATCGGTTCTCGAGATATTCAAAATGGACGGATAATGTCCGGACAGACCTCGTAAACTGAAAATTATTTAGTAGAGAGTTTTCGCGGCCTAATCGGGACACTACCGTGGATTTTTTCTGGAGACACCGTGGAACGAGAGCGCTACCGCCACACTAACCTGCTCGGTGTACTGAGATTTTGTTAATTTGTGTTAGATGAGACGGATCATGATTAGGTAACGTCTGATGAGGGGATTTTGCCGAGTAATGTCAAAAATTTTTCATTACTTTAAAAACTGCATTAGATTGGAAAACCATGTATCCTAACAAAGTAGACCTTTTAGCACAAAAGCTTTATCCAAGGAATTACGATACTGCGATAGAGCAATACGAACTGCTGTAACTTCCGTCTGGTATCTCAAGAAATATACATGCTCGCAAGTTTATACAGTTGACAGCATTCAAAATACTTGCAAAATAAGAATGATATGGGCTGGGTATGTGGCACGTATGGAGAGAGGAGACGTGCCAACAAGAGTTTCGTGGGGAAATCTGAGGGAATGAGACCACTCGGAAGACCTAGGCGTGGATGAAAACATAATATTATAATGGATCTTCAAGAAGAGGGAAGTGAGCGTGGACTGGATTCATCTGGCACACAACAGGGATAGTAGCGGGTTGTGAATGAGGCAATGAACATCCAAATTCCATAAACTGTACTGAATTTCTTGACTAGGTGAGGACCTGTTTAGCTTCTGAAGTAGGACTCTGCTCCACATAGTAGGTCAGTAATACTTGTAATATAGTGTAACAGTACAAAAATAACGCAAAATGAGAAATTGTTTCAGTAAATTATAAAAATAACACGAAAGAGGTAGCGGTGACACAGGGCGTGTGTGTGTTTGCGTGCTTGCGTGCTTTGATGCACAGCGACAAATCTCTCTTTCATGTGCAGTGTGCTGTAATTTATATGACACTCCCGGTAAAGTTTCTTTGTTACCCAAAGTGTGTATGTTAACTCATGGATTTTAAACGAATGGGTTGTTTTAAAATTGATGAGTTCTCAGTGAAGACCTTCAATCGCTGCACCTACGCAGCCCAGTATGAATACTGGGAATATCTTTTAAGCGTTGTACTTTAGCAGTTTCCGAATTCGAAAACTTTCTTTAATCCGTGGAACTCGCGCAGAAAGCTGCCAGAACATGTCGTCATCATAATACAGGCGAGCTGTTGGGCTGTCATATGGCGGCGCACCCTCCAAACTTGTCGCTAAATGTCACATCATACTCGCATGCGCAAACAAAGCTTGACGATTTTATGCGCAAGCAGATTACTTACTGAAATGTCCTCGTACAACGAAGTTCCGTAACAAAACGGACAACGCAGAAGTAGCGACAATTGTTCTAGACTGGTATTCATTACGCAAACAGATAGAACGAGTGATACAGGCAGAAATGAACACTTTATAATGAAATGTGTAACAATACACGCAACGTACATGTCAAACTGTTGAATGGTCGTTCAACACAAAAGATAAACGTAACACAGTTCAGTCAGATGGAGCAGAAAGCGTTTATTTTTCAACGTAAATGATTCAGAAAGATGAATAATAAGCCAAAATAGAGGAGAAAAATTACACAATAATAATGATAACAATATTTTGTTGTTGTCGTCGTCTTCTGCCAACAACGCCGTAACAAAAATATTTGGAAATAATGGCAGAATTTAGGATTATTAACTAATAGCGACGTCAACTACAATGAGTATGGTGTGTAGCTATGATGGAAGAGATAATGGATGCTTACAGAATTTGATGACGGACACCTTAAAATATCACCACTCCGCCCCCCTAGCCTTATAAGACCCGTACATTACGAATGTTCTACCGAAAGCACAACTGCTTTCGGAGATTTCAACGCTAGAAGAGGAAGGCAGTATGTTTCACACATTTACCACAATACAGAAAGAGAGTTTACTTGAATTTAAGTCATGTAGGTGGTAGACGGAAAGTGTTTCCACATCACTATGTGTGTGCAATATAAACATTTTAATGTCTAATGAATGAATGAATGAATGAATGCCACAGAGAACCAAATGGACGACGCCTTATTACTCATGCAAAATAAGGTCCTGTCAGAGATGGCTGTGAAGCTGACCGCGATGTCGTAAATGCTAAGGAAGAAAAATATTACGGAGAAATTGAAAAGACTGATATTAAAACACCTTAAAGTAAAGGTATTTGACGAAGCAGTAATTTTCAGACAGGAGAAAAGCTACAAAATTCGAAATGGCCAACGACAACAAATCTACTCTTTCACATTACTGTTAATGTTACTCTCTACGGCAAAAACCGCTTTCACAAACGAAGCATTTATGACCGGGCATCGTTTGTATAATTTTACACGTGGTGGAAACTAATGATTCCTGATCTTTCGTACTTCGTCTTTCAAGCTGGTAATTTCATAACCAGATGTTCGTCGTTTCCCACGCTGTCGCGGGTAAATTATGGGACAGCATGGCATAACTGATCGTGAAAGCTATCTTTTACACGTCTGCTATTCACCTTTCATAACGTCCCGGTTATGCGACACTAACGAACATAGCTGAAAAATTATCTTCAAATTAAAGAAGCTAAATCAAAAACAGACTGTAAATTGAAATCGGAATACCCGATAAATATCCCTCACAGAAAGGTTCACTCTAACAATCTATGGTTAAAAGAAAAAGCTTTAACAGGACATTTTCCATGCACTTATAAGTCACAATTCATAAATTAAAAAGACCTACCTTGTGTGTAGGCTTACAGTACGCTCACAGGCAGTACATGTTTAGTCCCCCCCCCCGTCTGTATAAATTTTCTGTCCATTCCATAGCCCACAAAACTGTTCGTTAGACTAGATATGTCTGCTACGGTATAATTTAATTACCCCAAATTTTTAACGGAAGTGTCCTTCTGCAGAAAAATTACAAAAAGTTGTTTGTGTGTGTGTGTGCGCGCGTGCGTACGTGTGTATATATATATATATATAATATTAATAAAAAAGTCCTAAACGAAACTGTTTGGACTGGCACGAAAAAGATTGATCAGCTAATTGCGCATGGTGCAGAAGTACGGCTGGGCCAACGGCAGACAAGAAGTGTGAAGAATGGGGGAGGAGCTAGACACGGACAGGCCTACTGTTTGTCACCTATGCCATCCAATTTGTAGAGCGAATACTTTACCAAGAAAGCTTTCGAAGGGTTTCGAAACTCAAAATAGAGGGACAAGTATTACGCATTGTGAAATATATAGATGACCTTGTGCTACTGGCTAATGACGAAGCGATGCTACAGGGCATGTCGGATAGACTAAGAGAAATTGGAAGATGCTGTGGAATGGCAGCGAATGTGGGGAGAAAAAAAAAAAAATCAGGTAATGAGAATTTCAAGGCAACCATCCCAAGTAAAAAAATGGTAGATCAAAAACAAGAGGGTAATGTGGAATAATTAAAAAAAATGGGTAGCCCGATAACAAATGACGCAAGATGTACACGTGACAGTAAAACCAGGATTGCCATGGCAAAAGCAGCACTCGTCAACAAGGAGACTCTTTCACCAACAAATTGGCCTTAAAAGGAAGAATCTAGTGAAATGCTGCGTTTGGAGCATAACTTTGTATGGTGCTGAAAATTGGACACGTCAGGAAATAGATGAGAAATAGCAGGAAAGTTCTGGAATGTGGTACTGAAGAATTATGAAGAAGATCAGTTGCACCGATTGTGTGAAAAATGAATAAGTATTCCATAGGATCAAGGAAAAATGGGTCATCCTACACAAAATAAAAAGAAGGAAGGCTAACTGGCTTGGTCACATCCTGAGCAGGGAACTGCCTTCTAAAACACTTATGGAAAGTAAGATAGAAGAGACGGATAAACGAGGAAGAAAATGCACGCAGCTAATGGATGACCTTAACAACACGACAAAGTACCGAAAATTGAAGGGGAAGCACTAGATCGCACTCTGTGGGAACTGGCTTTGGATAATGCTACCGACCTGTCGTAAAACAGACTACAGACTGAATATACATAAAAACATACATACACGTACACATACATACACACATATATGTGTACCGTATATATGCAGGCTATTTTCCCTTGCTTTTATTTCCAGGCATTCTGTGCGAAGTACAAAAAAACTATGTAGAGGCCACTTCCGTCCGTCTCTCCGTCACCGCGTCCACCTAATGTCTGATGGTAACCTAGTACCAGCGACAAAAACGTTTGACGGATTTTAACGAAATGCGGTACAAGAGTTCTTTTTACAAAAAAAAGGTCACGCAGGTACCTGTTTATTGATAATAGGTTTAGTTACAGTCATACCTCTCTTAGGGATGCAAATAAATTTACACCCGTGACTTCCATACACATTAACGGATCTGGGTGACCTACGGTATGAAACATCTCCACGTAATTAATTTCAGTAGTTCCAATGGTTTGATGAAGAATGTTTAGGTTTTTTGGATCGAAGGAAGCGGGCTAAACTGCAGTGGATACAGGATCCAAGACAAAGCAACGTAGATATAGATATTCTGAATAATGTAAGACGTGAAGTTAGCAGACATTTCAGGAACAAAAAGAAGGCATATTTGAGAGATAAAATTGAGGAACTTGAAACTAACAGTAAGATCCAAAACATTAGGGACT
>Ga0123355_10008917_pt1 | contig 15194 bp, 7 predicted proteins | sample TergutEmb28metaG_3_FD_89872 | JGI IMG/M metagenome (GOLD analysis project Ga0123355, IMG submission 89872) | Embiratermes neotenicus P1 segment gut microbial communities from Petit-Saut dam, French Guiana - Emb289 P1 | ecosystem: Host-associated > Arthropoda: Insects > Digestive system > Gut ... | reverse complement strand
TACATCATCGGCAAACAGTCCTTGAGCGCCACCTGTGTAGGTTACTGTGAACCACATATCTTTTGTACGTTCCCATGTTGCTGTAAACACTATATCTTCGGTTACTGTTGTTGCTGTTGAATCGGTTACCCAGTCTACAAACTCCCAACCAGGATTTGCATCTGTTAGATCCACACTTGAACGTGGTCCTGGAATTGGTGAATCTTTTAATATATAGTCGTGTACATCATCGGCAAACAGTCCTTGAGCGCCACCTGTATAGGTTACTGTGAACCACATATCTTTTGCTTGCTTCCATTGGGCTGTATATGTTACATCTTCGGTAACTATTTTAGCTAGCTGCGGATACCAACCATCAAATTCCCAACCATAATTTCCGACTACTTCCAGAAATTCAGGTGTATCTTTACCGTGACCTCTGACGACAATCTCTCTTTCTTCGAAATCACCTTGTGAGCCCGGGGCGAATGTTATGGTATATACCGGAAGAATCGTAAAGTTGCCGGGAACCACCGTAACGTTATAGTTCGGGTTGTCTCTATTATACTCTGCAACCAGTACGCCCTCATATGATTCATCAACTGCATTTGGTGCATTGACACCGGCATTTGTTCTAACGACTCTAACATTCAGGTCTTTTTCATAATCATTGAATAGTTCATTACCATGTGTGTCTATTTTCCATTCAAATGTGGGATCAAATTCATCATCTTCATACTTCGTAGCATTACCCACTGTAATCGTCACAGGTACAGAGGTGATGGTTAGTCTGCCTGTACCGAGACTGATATTAAAATCAGCAGTAACATCTTTGTCACCATTCCAAATTGTAACATCAACAATCGTTAATATGCCTACTTCACCAAAATTCGTTGCACCACCTTTGACCTTAGCAGTTACTGTGTAACCTTGTGGCAAATCTTCAACAGGCCAAATTTCGTTTGATGTTTGCTCTGTTCCGTTAAACACCCTGCTAACACTTCTGGGTCTGACATTGATCGCAGTATTACCTGACGCTTGTTCATATACTGCTTTGAATTCCCAGTTTTGTGTTAACTCTGATGGCCACTCTCCGGGTTCCAAATCATCACCCAACACAACAGTCCAACCAACATGAACCCAGCCGGCTTTTGGTGTAACCTCCGGCACCCACAAAGGATTCCAAGGAGTGCCTCCTTCTTCTCTTATGCCAGCGTGGCTTAGTGTGCCTTGGTCGCCAGTAGTAAATCTGACTGTGTATAGGCTTTTTAAATAATTGCCTTCATTTAGCTGTATCCCTTGGCCGCGTTCTGTACCATTACCAACCCAATAAACTGGATTGTTTTTAATATCGTGTAGTTGTACTGTGCCACATGATGGACAAGTAACTTCAATATATTTGACATCTCTGCTTAACGTATCAAACCATACACCTGTAATATTTCCAGTTTGGAATACATCACCGCAAGAATAACATTTTGAGTTGTTTCCGTGATTCGGGTTATTCTCGTTATAAAACAACGTAACTGAGGTGTTAGGTACTTTTGTCAAACCTTGGAAAACGTCATTAACTTCGCCTACGATTGGTATTCTTCTGAATTGTGCTTCTATGTACATAGGCCTTGTTACAGAGGTTGTAATATCAATGGCATTTGCTCCAAGAAACCAACCTATGAAGTTGTAGCCTTCTCTGTTAGGGTTAGTTGGCATAATAGTTGAAATCGGTGTGCCTTCAAAAACATGCATTACATTTTCAAAACCATCGTAGAAAATAACTTCTGCTGTATATCTTGCATACAATGTGATGTCATCGTTTATAGGAGTGTTGATGAAGTCAAATTTTTCTTCTGATGACTCACTTCTAAACCATCCGGCAAAGTCTAGGTTGGTTCTTCCGACCGAACCAGGGTCGTATGCTCTTCCACCTTCGCTTACTGTTTGAGTAAGGTTGTCTATTATTTCGCCGTTTACTTTAAATGTGACTGTTGCTTGCCCTTCGCCATATGCATCTAGATTATATGATAGTGCACCAAAGCCTTCATAATCATCTGCATCGTTTTCTTCAAAATCATCGTCATCTTCATTGGTTGCTTTCTCGAAATTTTCATATCCGCCTGTCACCAATGTTGAGATGTTGATATCTTCTCCTTTAATTCCTATTCCTGCGTCTTCTAATTCGGTATCGAGATAATCTTCTGATGCAGCTAGTACGCTCATTGGTAACATTCCGATAATCATTATTATTGCTAGTACTAATGCTAAAAGCCCTCTAGCTGATTTGTTTCTAATAACCTTTTTCATGATCCACGCCCTCTTTCATAATAGATGTAAATGTTTTTATTTTGTACATTTGCCTCTTTTAATCTGGAGTTGCGGTTCTCCGTGCCCCTCCTCTCATGGGGCTTTTTCAGTCTCATTTTCGTTGAGGTCGAGATTCCTCATTTTCAGCCGTATTTTGGGGAGTTACGGTTCTCCATCTATCTGTAGTCTGCTTTCCCTTGGTTGTGGTCACCACCATTAGTTTTCAACATTTGGTGCCGCTAGTGGTACACCCGGTTCTTCTATATCTATATATAAAGGTTCAGTCGCACTTTGTGATATCACTCCGGTGAGGTATAGCAATAATGTGATTAATGCTACTACTGCGATTACGCCTGCTCCTGTCAACAAGGTTTTGTACGAGAATCTGCGTTTTTTGCTTTCGATGTTTGGCTTAGTGCTTTTATGTGTCTTGTTGTTTGAAGATGCTGATGTGTTGAGTGTTTCGCGTGCTGTGTTGTTTCTGTTCTTCCAAGAGTTGCCCCAGTGTGTTATAAGTTTGTAGCTTCCCTTTTGATTGTTCTCTATCTGCATAAACTTGTTTCCTGCTGTATTAACTTGTGAAACAAGGTTGTTGAGTGATGCTTTCGCATGGCTGATGCTTGCGGTTTCTTTGGATGTTCCCCATGCTATCTTATATAGGTCTTCAAAACTTATATATTCGCCTTCATTTGTTGCTAGTAAGTCAAGTGCCTCAAAATCCTTTGCCTTTAGTACAATCTGTGTTCCCATTGCTGTGTCTGCTTGCTTTGTTCTTCTATTAAGATTAAGAGGACCTGCGATGTATCTGTCTTCTGTATAAGGGTTTGACATTTCGTCAATTTTTCTATCCAACCCGCTCCTCATCACAGCCCCCCCTCTCTATATCAGGATATTTCTGCAAAGCTACCCTCCGTTTACTAAGTGTAGAATAGCACACTAAAATTAAACATGTTCGAAGGTGTCTAAAAGTTAACCTTATTTCAACAAAAAGGAGCACAGGGGATCAGATCTCTTGTGTCGTCATTGCGGACGGAGCCTGCCCTGAACTTGATTCAGGGAACCGCCAATCCCCTAAGTATAGCATCGATTCATGGGATCCCGGATCGAGTCCGGGATGACGAAAAGGACACAGGAGATCTGATCCCTTGTGTTCCCTTGTGCTCTCCATTATTCACCATAAAAGTAAAAAATGAGAGAGTTTTCACCCTCCCACATTGAATTCATATTCTATTTTCATCGAAAATTGCCATTTCGTGGTCTAGATATCCCTATATGTAGTCTTGCGACCATTAAACGCGGTCTTTTGTTTTTGATGTTTTCACAGCCCCATACGCGATCAGTGGCTGATGCAAGATGTATGGGGCTGTTCGCTGACGGTAATACCCACTTCGTATTGGACAGTATGCACTACTCCAATCGCTCTAGGTAATACCCCTCACCCCGTGAAGCAGTCACCGCATAACCGACATCCGCAAGCTTCGTACGCAACTTCGACATCGCAACCTTTAGCGAGTTATCATTCTCAAGCATCTGCTGACCCCACACCTTTTCATAAATATGCTCTGCAGTCATTATTTTATCCGGTCTTTGAACAAAGAGCTGAAGTATTGAATACTCTTTTTGCGACATGACAATATCTACACCATCTACAACTACCCTTCCTGCAGCCGGATAGAGCTTTATCCTGTCATATTCCAGAGTTTCCGGCATCGCAGCGGCAGTACGTAGCAGAGTTTCAACACGCAATAGAAACACAGATAAATCATAAGGCTTTGTCAAGTAATCATCGCCACCTGTTTCAAAACCACGAATTATATCGTCTGTCGTTCCTAACGCAGTTAAAATCAATACAGGGATGTCGGCAGTATCGCGAAGCTCTTTCAAAAACTGCAATCCATGCCCGTCAGGCAACTGGAGATCAAGGATTATACCCTTGGGTTGCTCTTCAGCTATTCGCTCTCGAGCTTCAGCAAGGGTAAAGGCTTGCCTTACATTATACCCGCGACGTTGCAAAATCTTTTTGTTATTGAGCTGTACTGCCGGTTCATCTTCAACCAGCAATAAATATCCGCTATCAGTATTCATACAGTCTCCTCCCTATAATTCGCTGTCGTTCTGCGCGTAGTCGCAGAATCTAAAGAAATTGTACTTGTCGGATTCTGCAACTTCGTGCAGAATGACGTTAGTTTTTTATGAACCATTTGACACTACCGCTCAATCGTAGCTCGTGTGTAACGGCTTCTAATTAGTCTCTCTACAAATCGGAATAGTTAATGTTACTTTTGTGCCTGTGCCTTCCTCGCTCTCAACGATTATCGTTCCACCCAGCTCTTCGATGGCTGTTTTACAAATAGGAAGTCCCAGACCGGTTCCGGCTTCTGTTACTCCCCTTTCGAATATCTTCGCCAAAATTTCCGGCTTGATGCCTGCGCCATTATCACTGACCGTCACAATAGCAAAACGTTTGTCATCGTTTCGTCCGGGCACTTCATCTTCCGCTCTCGCAGATACGGCAATCTCTCCATATTTTGTAAAACGGTTAGAGTTCGCAATTAAGTTTGAAAAAACATTTAAAAGTGTGTCAGCATTTCCATACACCTTTGGAAGCTCGGACGGAATCGAAATTGAAAGAGTGTTCTCGCGTCTCTCAAGAAACGCATCATAGGTTTCCGACACTCTATACAGTAACTGTGCTAAGTCAATCGACTCTTTGTCATGATGATTGTCATGCAAAGCCGCATGCTTTAAAGCACTGTCAACAATTCTTGACAGTCGCATGATTTCACTTTGAGCAATATTTAAGCTCTCTTTTATCTCTTCTTTGTCCATATCATAGTCTAGCTCATCCATTGCATTTAACACACTGGTTGAAATTACAGTCAGCGGAGTCTTGAAGTCATGGCTCATATCTTGGAAAAAAATCGTCTTCATTGTACTAAGCCGGTTGAGCACTTCATTTTCCTTTTTTAGAACACTTGCTCTTACGCTCTCCTGTATTGCACGTTTTTCAGTTCTTCGATACCTTGCATACAACAAGATTGAAAGAACTACGAGCGTGACCAGCATCACAATGAGAAGTACTTCCCATAATAATATCCATCTCAGTTGATCTTCCGTCAGTACGTTTCGCACATAGTATACACCTTCATCGGCGTATTCCTGCACGTAGGTGGTGTATATGCAACCGGAAAGCACAAGGGTGAGCATTATGATTATCATCACAACCATCACAAATTTTGCTTTCACTTTTATAATATTTTTCATCACTCTACACCTCAATGCACATTCGTGCATTTTTAATCGTACGCTTTTGTATGTCATTTATGATAATTAAGATGGCATATTTCAATGCAAGTAAAATGCATCCCTTAGTTGTAGATTATACTCTAAATTCACACAACATTCAAGGCTTGACAAACGCAAGACTTGCAACATATTTCGTAATTTAATTTCCCCTTGACTTAAGCATCCTGAATATGACATAATTAATCGGCATATCATCATCATCGGAGCCAGAAATTTGAAAGTGGGTTATTATGTCCAGAGCTAACTATTCGTATCGATCTCGTAAAAGAAGAAGATTACCAGTAATGTCCGTCATTTTGATTGTAGGCTTTTTTGGTATTATTCTTTTTGCAATAGGTTCCGCGTTATTTGGTGCTAGCTCTGATTCTGTAGCATACCCATATTCATCATACCAATCTGCAACTGTTGCCGCTTCCGACGGCACTGACGACTACGATTACGTAGACGATGATTATCCTGAAGAAATTCCCACTATAACGCTGTATAAGGATGACACAGATATTGGTCGTGGGAATTTAATACTAATAAACCCCGAGCATGAGTTTATTATCCCTGATGACATTGATTTATTTACTGTAGCTAACTACGAAGTTGAGGCGACCACGGTTTACTATGATGGCTTCCAATTGTTACGCCACATTATAGCTCCACTTGATAGAATGAAGTCTTCCTATGCATCAGAAACAGATCCCGGCAATGTTGCTATCATCTCTGCTTTTCGCAGTTTTGAAGCACAACAAGAAATGCAGGAAAGACGTGGTCATTATGCAGCTGACCCCGGTTACAGCGAACATCACTCCGGTCTTGCAATTGACTTAGGTATTTGGGCAGAAGGTTACCTGGGTAGGTTCACCGGCACTGACACTGCTACATGGTTTGCCCAGAACTCCTACAGGTATGGCTTTATTCTTCGATACCCGGAAGATCGAACACATATCACAAATACACCATATGAGCCTTGGCACTTTAGATATGTTGGTCTTCCCCATTCTTATGTTATGTTTCAAAGAGACCTGGTGTTGGAAGAGTATATTGATCTGCTCAGATCGCATACTATATATAATCCTTTAATAGTTGAACACGATGGACAAACATATGAAATCTATTTCACAACAGAGCGAGTAATTACTTTCCCAATGGACACTGTTTTCGACATATCCGGCAATAATGTTGACGGATTCATCATAACCATTATGCATCAATAGATATCTGTCATCATATTTGCTAATAAACTGTGTGATAGCTTGCATCAAACCACCATATGTGGTATGATTGCGGTCATAATACTATGCTCAAAAAGGAACCCATTGAAATATGAAATTTGTAAGTAGGCGCGGCTCGAGAGAAAAGAAACAACGCGCAGAAAACACCTCTCAACCATATGACCAAATGCATCCAAATCGCCCGAAAGGCACACGGTCTCCATCTGATGAGGCGGCCCGGCAACCTTTGCCACCTCCGCCAACGGAAAAGCTCATATATCCGGAGTCATCGCTTAGTGCCAGGCAAATGCAGGCAATCAATAGTGTAATCCGACCATCAGAGCAAGTTCCGGGTCAAATGAGACTTGACTCAATGGATGATACCGGAAAAATAAGAACACCTCCTGTCGAAGCTCCGGGAGGTGCTAAACGCGTTTTTAAAATTATTTTTGTAACCATCTTCATTGTGGCTGCCATCGGTGCCACTGGTTATGGAGCCTGGTATTGGTGGTGGACAAATCATGCGACTTTCAATTACACAGTTCAACCTACAGTAGCACTTTATGGACAAGATGTTACTCCAAACGACTTTTTGGAGCACGGCCCAAGTGGTGTTGCTATTGAGTTTCTGGAGTCTGATTTTGAGCCGCATGTTGGCTTGCAGTACGTCCCGTTGAAGTTGACATATGGACTACGCTCTGTTGAAACCAATGCCCGACTATATGTTCTCACCCCATATGACCGCGTTGAGCGAGAGTTTGGCGAGGATGGTATACTTATGCCGGCCGACTTTATTAGCAATGTCGATGTGGCTGCAGCGGCTTCATTTGATTTATATTTTATTGAAGAACCGCTACCTCAGGAGGACTATCAGGTTGGTGAGTTCACGATGCTCCTTGCATTAAACGATACTCCATTTGAGGTCACCTTAATAGTTGCAGATACAACTCCGCCTACCGCAATAACAACTAGTTTGGAAATAAATGTCGGTGAGGAAATTTTCCCTGAAGACTTCATAGAGGAAATTTTCGACGCCTCAGATATACAAAGTGTCTTCTTCGCAAGACCGCCGGATTTCTACAACTGGTACCCACAGACTGTAGAGATTGTAATTGAAGATATCTACGGTAATATCGGGACTGTTTTTGCTGAACTTACGATTATTTTTACAGCGGCACCTCCTGTAGTCGAAGGAGTCATTGAGGTCATTGAGGCACAGGTTGGCACTCAGCTTAACTTTCTTCATGGCGTTGCTGCCTTTGACTATTTTGGTAGAGAAATTGAGGTTCATGTTGATAGTGATGATGTAGATGTAGATACAGCGGGTTCATATATTGCTATCGTGTGGGCTGAAGATTACGCTGGATTCAGAACCGAGTTTGAAGTTGCGGTTCATATACACGATTTCGACCCTGAAGAGATATATCAACAAGTTGATGACATCCTTGAAGGCATAATTGACGATGAGATGACCCAAGCTGAGCAGGTTGAAGCCATTCACGAATGGGTTACGGAAAATATTACCAGCGCGACATCCGATTTTGAGTCACAGTCGGTAGTTGCCGGTGCTTACAGAGCTCTTGAAGACAGAGACGGTAACGCCCTTATATTTTCTGCGATTTCCAGCCTAATGCTCACACGGGCAGATATCCCCAATATGCTGATTGAGCGTACACCGGAAGCCGAATACGGACATCGTTGGAATCTTGTAAACCCGGATGAGCGCGGATGGTTCCATTTTGACTCATACCCAACAGGTCTTGATTTAAGTAGCCAAACAAGTATGTTTACAAATGCGCAAGCACGAGACTTTGCACGTAGAATCTACGAAAATGACGGTCCGGAAGATTACTACACATTCATTATCGGCCTATTCCCTGAAATAGTGATAGCGGAAGAGGACACTGAAGATGATGAGGACGAGGATGACGACGAAGCCGAAGGCTAGACAGGGCAACTCGAATTTCTTCAATGGTAACACTAAAGGCACGGGAACTTCCCGTGCCTTCTAATAATTTCAACCAACTACTACACACTCCCTGAGTTATATGTGAAGCCTTTGCCGTGTACTTCAGACACGCTTTCAGTAATCATAAAGGCATCTTCATCATTCTCCTTAACAATATCTAACAGGTCACGGTAATTCTTTGAATCCATCGTGACCATTATCATGTCCTTTTTCTTTCTTTCATATGCACCCACAACCGGAATGAGGGTCACACCACGTTCAAGTTTGGATTGAATTTCATTGGTTATGGTCTCCGATTTTTCGCTGATAATGTAGACCTTTTTTCTTCTGCGTATGCCGGATTCAATGTAGTTCATCGCAATTGCAGTTATTGCGATCGACAACACCGCATACAAGAATGGCTCAGTACCAAATGCCCTCAACGTAATCAAAATAATAGCACCATCAGAAATTAAAAGACCGATTGAAGTACTAATTCCGAAATATTTTTTTAAAATTAGCGGAGGAAGTGTTGTTCCACCGGTAGATGCGTGATTTGCATATAGTATTGAGGCAGAAATGGCAATTATGATGCTACCTGTTATAACTGAAAGCATCACATCTTCGACCAATGTTATCTGCGGAATTAGCCAGATGGCTACCGGGAGCAGTAGTGCACCAACTACAGTGTTAATAAATACTTCTCTGCCGAGAAATATCAGCGCAGCGGCTATAATCAATCCATTTGCAATAAATATTGTCAGTGATCGATCAATCTCAAACATGTAGTCGAGTATGATTGCAATTCCCGTTATTCCTCCTGCAGCGATTGAATGTGGACCAAGAAACATGTTTATAGACACAGCGATCCCGAATACTGCAACAATAATGTATGCAAACTTTTTTATGTGTTTTACCATTTCAATTCCTCCAATTTGAATTTTTTCAAACTACGCACATAAAAAGACTCTTCGCGATTGCTCACAGAATGATATCCCATTTTATCATCCTGTGAGTTTTAGTATTTCATTTTTGAAATACATACTCGAAGAATCTTTTAGAACATTTGGCTACCGGTTCCCTTCTCTAATCAGGGTGTCAACTACTTTTTTTCATCATTCTCACGCCTTTAATCAGGCGACCGTTTAATGCGGTCAGCAGTCCCTCAATGAGTTCCGGAGGCAAATCTCCCCCAGCCATCATCCGCAGACTCCTAAGAGGCATATCATCTAACATTCTGTTAAACATCTCTGCAATGTCTTCCGACATATTGCTCAACTTTTCCTGTGCTTGAGCCTTGAACTTCTTCACAAACACGCGACCTATCCACTTTTCTTGAATTTCGATGAGTGTGGAATTTTCATCAAACAACTCATATTTTGCTCTCGTACGCGGTGGTATTGGTCTTCCCAATATAGCTACAAACTGTCTATCCGATAGACTGCTTAGCCCATTTTTAAGATCGTAGTATGTCGGTGCAGTTTTGCGATAGTTTGGAATCTCTGCATTAACCGTTGACTTAACATTCACCACAACACGTCCGCGAATATTTCGACTGGACGATGCGACGCGCAATTCGTATTCACCGCTTTCAACATGCCAGTCAGAAATATTAACATTGTAATATGCAAAAGCACGTTTGGTCAGTGTAAAGCTAACTGTTTTGCTTTCACCGGGAGCAAGAAAAACCTTTTCAAAGCCTCTTAGCTCATGTATAGGTTTGAAAATAGTGGGTCTTTTATGCGAAACATATAGCTGCACAACCTCACTGCCCGCTACACTTCCAGTGTTCTTAACATCAACTATTACTGTAACACTATCGGTATCATCCATTGATGTCTTGTCAACGAGTGGCTTGCCATATTCAAAAGTTGTATATGACAGCCCAAAGCCAAATGGAAAGCGAACAGGTTTTTGTGCCGAGTCATAGTAGCGATATCCCACAAATATGCTTTCGCGATACTCGACAGATCTCTGATATCCGGGGAAAAACGACGCTGATGGATTGGCATCACTTTTATACGGCCAGCTTTCTGCCAGACGCCCTGCCGGCGCTTGCTTGCCCAGTATCAGGTCCGCAATCGCCTTTCCAACAGTCTCTCCACCGAGATAACATGTCAGGATCCCTTTTACCTCTTCTTGCCAAACTACCTCCATTGGAGAACCGCCAAGCAAGAACACAACAACATTATCGTTTACTTTTGCCAGTTCATTAATCAATTCATTATGTGATTCCGGCATTTTCATACTTTCGCGATCAAATCCCTCTGATTCATATGCCGCGGGCAGTCCTGCTATAACAAACACATAGTCAGTTGCTTCTGCGATTTGTACAGCTTCGTCAATGAGAGCTGCGTCAGGCTCATCTGAATCAATATTATATCCATCTGCATAATCAAACACAGCCCCTGCGTCTTTTAGACAGTCACATACGTTATCGAGCTTGATTGGTTCGATTTTGGATGAACCTGCACCCTGGTGACGCGGAGTCTTCGCAAATGATCCGATAACCGCAAACTTGGTGCCTTTAGGCATTGGCATCACATTTCCTTCGTTTTGTAGCAATACTGTTGATTCTGCTGCTGCCTGTGCTGCAAGAGCTCTATGGGCATCGACATCATATCTCATCGGCTCACGGGTCTGTGCCTTTAGTATCAGCTCCGTTACATTGATCGCCGCAGTATCGAGATCTGCTTCTGAGAGCATACCGCTTTTTACAGCCGCAACTACTTTGGCATCATTCACGCCGTCATCACCGGGCATCTGCAAATCAAGCCCTGTAGCAATACCATCAACACGATTGCTGGCGGCACCCCAATCTGTCATCACAAGTCCGTTGAATCCCCACTCATCACGAAGTATGTCAGTCAACAGCTTTTTATTTTCAGAACAATATGTGCCCTCAAAACGATTATATGCACACATGAACGTCCACGGGTCAGACTCTTTCGTCACTTTTTCAAATGCTGTCAAGTATAGCTCCCGTGCAGTACGCTCATCTATAACTGAATCTGATGTTAAACGACGAGTTTCTTGATTGTTAAATGCATAATGCTTCACAGAAACTCCGACATTTTGACTTTGAACACCCTTTATCAATGCAGTAGCGAGCTCGCCTGAAACATACGGATCTTCGCTGAAATATTCGAAATTCCGTCCGCATAGCGGTGATCTCTTCATATTTATACCGGGTCCCAGAACTACCGCAACATTCTCTTGTCGGCACTCTTCCCCTATAGCAACACCAATGCGTGCTAAAAGCTCCCTGTCAAAACTGCACGCAGTCGCCGCCGATGTCGGAAAACATACTGCAGGCACGCTTTCATTTATCCCGAGATGGTCAGCATTATCAGCCTGTTTTCGCAATCCATGAGGTCCATCCGTAACCATTATAGACGGCAAACCAAGACGCTCAATGCTTTTGAGATACCAGAAATTCTGACCGGACATAAGCGATGCTTTTTCTTCAAGTGTCATCTGAGAAACTAAATCACGTGCTCTCTCTTTCAGGTTCATTGAAATGCCCATCCTTTTCAGTATTGTTCCGGGAGCTTGAGGTTAAAAAATGTGTCTTATGCCATTCTACAATACGGCAGTACTAACGTCAACCGTTTTGATATAATGCGCTGATTTGTTTTAGTTTTTGTGGCACTGTGTCAACTTATTGCAGCAGTTAAGTAAAATAGACCTGTGCCAGCCTTCCTAATTTGTAAATATTCTGTGAATAAAGCCATGGAAAAGGTGTTAAAACTGAGCACTTTGTGATATCATTACTATGTGTAACTATACGCAAGATCACATTTTATGTAAATTTTAATGGTAGCATGACACTGTCATCTCGATGAGCAAAGCGACGTGGCGATTCAGATGTGAGTGTGACAATGACAGATAAAAAAGAAAGTATAGACAATTTTGTGAGGAGATATCAAATGAGAGTTAACAAAAGTAGAAAGAGTACAATTGCAAAGAATAAAATCATTGCACTAATAACAGCGATAATGTTAGTGGTCTTGATTTCCTCACTGACAATATTGGCCGTTGCAGAAGGTGCAGAATACGCATTTATGCCGGAAGCGTTTGATGAACATCTGTCTGACAGCAATGAGGCGAACGCAGATTCCGCACCGGATAGCAGCAGTCAAGGCTATGAGCCTGAAGCCAACGAGTTGGATTCATCTGCTCCTGAAGTTAGTGCATATAGTGACATAAATTTTGAAATCGAAGCGTTAGCTGAATTTATTGTGACAGACTGGGACGAACTACTTGATGTTTTTACAAACCAGATGATAACTGATGGTCCATATACCGTGAGTGTCGTAGTCGGTATAACTATGGAAGCCCAGCTCAACATACCAACAGGAAGAACAGTGAACCTTGCTGGAGGTGGTGTACTATATCAACCAACCGCAAATGCAAGACATTTCGTTGTGGATGGAGCGTTGATTCTTAATGACATTACGCTGAGAGGTACAGGAGTTGCTGCTTATCGCGGTGGTATTAGTGTTAATGCTGGCGGCGAGCTTACAATGAATGACGGGAGTGTGATTGAACATAACCGTGCAACGCAAGGTGGCGGTGTGTTCGTTGGAGCTGACGGCATATTCACCATGAATGATGGCATAATCCGTGGAAATGTTACATCCCACTGGGTTTATCCGGATTCTAGTGGAGGTGGTGTTTTTGTACAACAAGGCACCATGACAATGCATGGTGGCATCATCAGCGGAAACACTTCACACTATGGTGGTGGAATAGCCTTAGAAAGAGGCATATTTTTTATGAACGATGGCAGTATTAGCGAAAATGAGGCCGCGTTCGGCGCTGGTGTATATTTGAGTAACGAAAGCTATTTTACGATGAACGATGGTATTATTGGTAATAATTTCGCTATTAATCTGTCGTTATCCACTCGTGCAGGGGTCGGCGGTGGAGTACGTGTTACTTTCGGGAGTACATTTACCATGAATGGGGGTAATATCAGTAGAAATTGTACAAACGGTGGCACTGGCGGTGGCATTTCCCTTCACAGTAGCACATTTATAATGAATGGTGGTAGCGTTAACGAAAATCATGCGCAACAGGGCGCTGGTGTAGATTCTCGTGAAAGTTATGTCACGATGGATGATGGAAGTATTAATGACAATGTTGTTGTTGGGCGAAGTTGGTTCCCCTGGAGTATAAGAGGGTACGGTGGTGGAATATCTGTTTCTAGGGGTACATTTACCATGAATGGTGGCACAATCCGAAATAATGTGGCACAGCATTATAGTAGCAATCCATGGACAATTCACCAGTCTAAAGGAGGCGGTGTTTTTATAACTCATGGTGGTTCTATGATTATGAATGATGGAGTAATCACAGAAAACACTACACATTATGGCGGTGGAGGCGTAGCATTAGACAATGGTACATTTACTATGACAGGCGGAGCAATTACAAGCAATACGGCTGTTATAGGAGACGGTGGTGGAATATTTTCCGGTGCACATGAAGATTACCCAAACCCACTTACTCCAACTGCATATCACAATATCATATTTGAAAGCGGTACAATTTCTGGCAACACAGCCGGAACTGGTAGATATGCACCTCCGATTAATTACTATATACTTCCATTCGGTCACTTGCTGAACAATCATGAGATAAACTTTAGAGGCTCACATCGAGTTGATGTTACAGCGAGCATCACATTCCATGCATATGGCGTAGGCGACTTCTTTGTGAACGGCGTAGCACAAGACTATGTAGTAGTACCGGTAGTATTTGGTGAAGATGTAACAGACCAACCAATGTGGGCTGTAGTTGAAGCATATTTGACGAATGAAGTATTGGAACAAGGGTTTGCATTCTGGGGATGGTTCTTACACAACGAAACAGTAGCGTATCCTGAAGCAGGACTAAATAATACACCACAACGCTGGGGTAGACCTATATTAGACGAGAATGGAGACCAAATAATAATAGATGGATTAGTGCAGCGCCATCGTCGCCCAACTGTAGGAGCACAAGGCTTCCCGGTACCAAACCCAATTACACCGAATATGCATAATGCTCCAACAACACTAGTATTTACAGAAGAACGCTTTAACGCGCTGGCATCAGAAGATGGTAGTATTCATCTGCACGCGATCTGGTCACTCTGGGGGGATGTAAATGACGATGGCTATGTAAACCCAACAGATGCGAACCTCTTGTTCCAACTCGTTGGCTTGTCTCGTCCCGCACCTGTAATCAATACAGCACCGGCGGATGTACATCGCAATGGCATAATAAATGCGGTTGACACAAACATATTGTTCCAATATGTAGGTCTTGCAAATCCACGTCCGCGATCAGGCGAATGGGCAATCCAGAGACAAGCAGTGCAATCGTATCTAGAAACGTTTGCAGAAGAAGAAGCCAATGTAGGCTCATCAGCAGAATGGCAAATAAGTTACGAAGCAGCCACAGCAGATACG
>Ga0123355_10008916_pt1 | contig 15194 bp, 12 predicted proteins | sample TergutEmb28metaG_3_FD_89872 | JGI IMG/M metagenome (GOLD analysis project Ga0123355, IMG submission 89872) | Embiratermes neotenicus P1 segment gut microbial communities from Petit-Saut dam, French Guiana - Emb289 P1 | ecosystem: Host-associated > Arthropoda: Insects > Digestive system > Gut ... | reverse complement strand
CGGCGCCCATCCCGGACATCATCACCTTCACCCCGGCATCGCGGGCCGCCTCGCACATCAGCAGGGTGTTGATGGCTGCCGGGTCTCCCACTGGCTCGTCGAGAACGTCGACGATGCGAGGGAGGAACTCGACGATGTCGGGAGAAGCGTCGATCTCGTGCAGCTCGATGCCGAACTGGCGGGCTACCTTGCGGGCGTACACCGCATCGTCGGGCATGGCCTCGAACCGCTGGTCCTTCGGTCGGAACCTGATGGTGTAAGCGCGGAGATCAGGAATCTGGCGCTTGGCCAGCACGGAGATAATGCTCGAGTCCAAACCTCCACTCAGGAAGGTCGCGACCGGGACGTCAGCCACCAGATGAGCGTCCACGGAGGCCTCGATCACCGCCCGCAGGTCGGCGCCCGGCCCACCGGCGGCCTCGGCCGCGATTTCCTCCACCGCCCAATAACGGTGCACGGCGGAGTGCCCGTCGGGTCGGAACTCCGCCCAGGCTCCAGGCGGAAGCTTGGCCACGCCCTTGATGGCACAACGCCCCGGAGGCACCCAGTAGTAGAGGAGTGACGCGACCAACGCCCCGGGGTCCGCCTCCATCCCTTCTCCGAGCGCGGCGACAATGCTCTTCAGTTCCGACGCGAAGACGACGCCGTCCTTGCGGGGCAGGTAGTGCAGCGGCTTGATGCCGAGGTGGTCGCGGGCCAGGACGAGCCGGCCGGACCGTTCGTCGAAGATGGCGAAAGCGAACATCCCACGGAAGCGGGGAAGGGCCAGGGGACCCCACGCCCGCCACGCTTCGAGAACCACTTCGGTGTCCGAGGACGTCTGGAAGGCGGTGCCTCGGGAGGCCAGCTCCGCCCGAAGCTCCCGGTAGTTGTAGAGCTCGCCGTTGTAGACCAGGCTGAGACCTTCCCTGACCAGAGGCTGGTGGCCACCCTCGCTCAAGTCGATGATCGAGAGCCGCCGGTGAGCGAGCTGGACAGAGACCTGCCCCTCCCCGAAGCTGTAGAGCCCCTGGTCGTCTGGGCCGCGTGGCGCCAGCCGGTCGCTCATCACGCCGATGAGGCTCGCCCCGTCCACCTGCTGGTAACAGCCCGCGATCCCGCACATATCAGCTCGCTACCGCCAGGGCGTCGTACACCGCGGTGTAGGACCTCTGTTGGTGGGACCAGGCGAGCGAATCCACGATCCGCTGGCGACCGCGTCCTCCCATCGCCATCCTTCGCGAAGCGTCGTCGAGCAGTTCGATGAGCAACCGGGCGAAGTCTTCTACCTCGTTGGGGCGGGCGTAGACCCCCGCGTCGGCCGCCGATACCCGGGTCTCCTGGAGGTCGAAGGCGACGACAGGCAGGCCGAAGGACATGTACTCCATCGTCTTGTTCATCGTGGACACGTCGTTCAAGGGGTTTTTCGGGTCAGGACAAAGCCCTACGTCGGCGGTCGAGAGAAGCGCCGCCACCTCAATGTCCGGCAGGCGTCCAGGCATCGACACGTACGCCTCGAGGTCGAGCTCGCGGACCAGGGCCACGAGGTCGTCGTAGGACTCGCCCCCGCCGATGAACGTGAAGCTGATGTCGGTGCGGTCCAGGCTGTGGACGACACGATCGGCGGTCAGGACTGCCAGGTCCACACCGTCCTGGGCGCCCATGACGCCCAGGTACACGACGAGGTGATCGCGGCCCCGCCGCAAGGCCGGGTCGGGAGCACCCCGGCGAAGCCGATCCGGATCGGGCCCGGTGCGTACCACCGTCACCTCCTCAGGTCGCTTGCCGCCACGCTCGATCGCAATCGCACGGTACGACTCGTTGGTGGAGGTCACGTGGTGGGCGGAGCGGAAGGTGCACCACTCCAGCAGGCGCACGGCCCAGTACAGCGGGGAGCGAGTGGCGAACTTGGACTCGTACAGTTCGGGGCACAGGTCGTGGTGGTCGAACACGAAACGTACTCCCGCCAGTCGAAGGACCAGGGCGATCGGCCAGAAGATGTCCGGCGGATTGCAGGCCTGAAGGACCCGGAAGCGGTGGCGGCGCCAGGCCTTCGCCGTCAGCCACGCGGTGGCCAGGAAGGAGTGGAGGTATTCGCGAAAGAAGGCCACCTTGCCGGTGCCCGTCCTCGGCGCGTCGTATTTATAGATCGTGACGCCGTCGATGACCTCGTACGGCGGGTCGCCCGGGCCCTTCGGACAGGCGACCGAGACCTGGTACCCGGCGGCGGTCAGCGACTGGCACTCCAACCAGACCCGCCGGTCGAATGGCACGGGCAGGTTCTGGACGATGATGTGGACGGCGGGCCGTCGCCGGCCGGTTACCACACCACACCCTCGTACTCGGGCAGCGCTTCGATCTCTTGACCGAGGTGACCATGGAGATCGAGCACCACCGCGGGCGGGTTTGCCGCGAGCGCTCCCAGCACCGTCGGGTCCGACGTCGAGACCAAAGCAAGGTCAGCCCCGGCGAGCGCTTCTTGCGGGGACCTGGTGACGAGCCGGCCGAGGTGGGGCAGCCGGGCGGTCACGTACTGGCGGTTGGCACCGATCAGCCGATCGGCTTCAACCACTGAATCGTAGATCCGCAGGTCGAAGCCCTTCCCGACGAGTGTCTCGGCGACCTCTACGTACGGGCTCTCGCGCAGGTCATCACTGCCCACCTTGAACGACAAGCCCAGCAGGGCGACTGAGCGGGCATCGGTTGCGAGGACCCGATTGACCACGTCGCTTACCGAGAGGACATTGGTGGCGAGGGCGCCACCGAGCAGGGGCAGGTCGATCGAGTTGACGCGGGCCAGATGCAGCATCGAGCGCAGGTCTTTCGGCAGGCACGATCCACCGAACGCGAATCCCGGCTTTAGATACGACGGCGAGATGTTGAGTTTTGTGTCCTGGCAGAACAAGTCCATAACCCGGCGGGCGTCCACGTCGAGGAGGCGGAAGAGCCTGCCGACTTCATTGGCGAAGGAGACCTTCACGGCGTGGAAGGCGTTGCATGCATACTTGAGGGCCTCCGCCTCTCGGGTCGGGACGACCTGGACCGGGGAGGTGAGGAACCCGAACAGTTCCAGGAGGGAGTCCGCCACGACCCTATCCCCGGTGCCCACCACCGTGAAGGGCGCGTCATAGAAGTCGGCGATGGCCGTACCTTCCCGGAGGAACTCGGGGCACATCGCCGTCCCGATGGTCACCGAAGCCTCGCCCACCCGCCTGGCGACCAGAGGGGCGATCTGCTCGTCGATGGTGCCCGGGGGGACGGTGCTTCGGATGACGATGGCGTGGTGACCGCGAGGGGCGGATCCTCCGTTGGCGAGGGCAGAGGCGATGTCGTCAACCACTCGGAGGACGTAGCGCAGGTCGGCACCGCCCGTCGCGGAGGATGGAGTCCCCACACAGACCAGGGAGACACTGGCGCCGTCAACGGCCGAGACGAGATCGGTCGTCGCTCGCAGTGACCCGCTCGTCACCGTGGCGGCGACCATCTGCTCGAGACCAGGCTCCACCACGGTGCTTCGACCGCTCATGATCGTCGCCACCTTGGACGGGTCGACGTCGACTCCCCACACCTCGTGCCCGCTGGAGGCCAGTACCGCGGCGGTCACCGTTCCGACGTAGCCAAGTCCAAAGACGGCAACCTTCATCCTCTGCTCCTCGTCCGGGAACGCCCGCCTCCGCAGGACGTCAGATGGTCGAGAAGTCGCGGGCGGCCATTGATACATCGCCCTCGTGAAGCGGCGGACATCACCCCCTGGCCAGCCGGACCACGTTACGAGGGGAGCAGATGAAGAGGTACTCGACGGCTAGTTTGTGAGATACGAACGGGACGTTGAAGTCGAAGTACATGTTGGCGTTCTTTAGCAGTTGCCGATTCGGAGAGCTATGGCCCCAATTGTGAGACGCCGGAAAGACCCTGTCGATGGTGAAGAAGCGTGAAAGACTCTGGCGGAAAAGGCGTTGCGATTGAACGTTGTTATACACCTCGTAGACCGTCGGATGGCGATGGGCGAAGTTGGAGTAGCTTGTCAGGAAGGTTCCACCGTCCGCGATGACCTGGGAGATCTCGCTGAACTTCTCCTCTTGGTGGTCGCCGAGGTACTCGAAGAGCCCCTGGGCAACCACAAGGTCGAAACGCCTCCCGTCAAAGTCGATCGGGTGCGCCAAGATGTCGTACTCGCGCATGTTGTCGGCGGGCTCAGGGATGGAGATATCGATTCCGTAGTAGCGGATCGTCGGGGCGAGCAGCTTCCCAAGGGTGCCGGGACCACATCCGACGTCAAGAACCTGACTCTCCTTCGTCCCAGCTATACGGTTGATGATCCGTGCACACTTCTCGAGGCGAAAATGGGCAGAGATGAACTTCTCTCCCTCTATGTCCCAGAAATCTTTACTGCGATACCGGTTTTTAGTCTCTACGCTCATAGGTGAACATCAGCTCCTTGGATCGTGGTGGTGGCAAATTTCGATGCCCGCAGATCTCGTTGCGACATCACGGTGATGGGGAGTGGCCATGGGATCCCGAGCTCGGGATCGTCGAAGGCGATCGTGACGTCCTCGCTCGGATCGTGCGGGCGGTCGATGCGGTAGGAAACGTCCGCCGGGTCGGTGAGCGCCTGAAACCCGTGGGCGCACCCGGCCGGTACGAAAACCGATACCTGCTCGTCGCCTCGCAACTCGAAGCTCTTCCAGTTGCGAAAGGTCGGGGAGTCGGGACGGAGGTCGACGATCACGTCGTAGACCGCTCCGTACGAGCACCGGACGAGCTTGGCCTCCCCCCGACCGCTCCTCAGGTGCAGCCCACGGACGACACCGGCTCTCGAACGGGAGATGCTGTCCTGGGAGAAGGAGCCGACCTCGATACCGACCGTGCGCCCTATTTCGGCGTCGAACGTGCGGCTGAAGAAGCCACGTTCGTCGGCATGCGGGGTCGGCGTGAACAACAAGGCCCCAGCGATCTCAATAACGGGCTGGACTTCCATGGTCATGCACGCGCCAGGTGGGCGGTGGCGGGCCCTGACGGCAACCAGGTCCGTAGCGTCTCGGCGTTCACCCAGCGCCCGCCGGACGCCTCGAGGTCAGCGAATGATCGACGAACCTCGTCCAAGAGGTCGGGCACGAAGAGGAGGACCGCGTCGGGATGTCGCAGCTCGAGTTCTACTGGACCGACGATCGGGATATCCGTGCCAGGCATTCGGTGCCCGTGTTTCGCCGCGGAGGCGTCCACGACGGCTGGGAGGAGCGTGGCGTCGACATCGGCCTGCAGCAGGAGCGATACGGCCCGGGACGCCGCCCCGTAACCGAGGACGGCGCGGCCGGAGGCCTGTTCCGCCACCAGCCAATCGTGGAGTCTGCTGGCATGGCCTCGAGCGCTGTTCTGGAGCTGACCGACGGAGGCGGGATCTCGCGTGCCGGTCCGGGCTTCCGCGTCGAGGAGGGCGACGACTGAGGCGTCCAGTTCAAAGTGGCCGTCGGCGTCGCGACACGCCGCCAAGAGAACGGTCCCGCCGTAGAGGTCGAAATGCCAGGCTCGGAAGGGTCTGCAGCCGGTTGCCCTGAGCATCCCGACAAGCGCTGCGGTGGAGTAATAGGCGTAGTGCCCGTGGCGGAGCGCGTTCCACTGCCCCAAACGAACGATGGTGTCCAGGGAGTGATATTGCATGAGCAGGACACCGCCCGGGGCGAGCCGAGCGGTGCGCTCGAGTAGCGCCGCCGCCTGGTCCGCGGCATGCATCATCCCGAAGCAGTCAAGAACGACATCGGCGGTTCCGTCGGCGCCGATCGGCACCATGCCGCGATCCTCAAGATGCTCGAGCCAGGAACCGCCGTGCGGGCTCCCATACTCGGCGATCCGGGCACCCCGGGGTAGCAAACCAGCCGCCGCCACCCTCGCTACGGCATCGACAGCCTGCGCGACGAGTGCCGCCGGTTCTTTCCCGCGTGGCTCCTCGGGAACCGTGGGGTCAGCCACAAGCTGTGCCAGCCCGCAGCACGAGCAGAGCCACATCTGCAGCGGGTACATCGGGTCGGGCCCGGCGTCGCTGCGCTCAGGGAAGTAGTCGCAGGGCGGCTGCTCGCCCAGGTTGAGTACCAAGTCGCCTGTCTGCGCGCCGCACGCTCGGCAGCTCGGTTCGCTCATCGAAGCCCTCCTCGGCGCCTGGTCCGCAGACGAATCATGCAGATCGAGTAACGGCGTCTCGCTTAGATACACGTGGGGCCGATAGATGCGCGCGCCCGCCACTGATGGTCGGCAGATTGTGTATCAGGCGGCAATCCAGGGTGCTCAACCCTTCCGACCGCTGTTTCTGTCGCAGGTCGCACCTCGAACATGGGAGCGCAATGCCATCACTACCGGAGTGCCGGCTATGCGGTGCTCGTCTCACCCACACGTTCGTGGACCTGGGCATGTCACCTCTGTGTGAGAGCTACGTGCCCGAAGTCCGGTTGGACGAGCCGGAGGTGTTCTATCCGCTGCACGTGCGGCAGTGCCCTTCATGCCTGCTCGTGCAGCTCCCCGCCTATGTGCCGGGAGAGGAGATCTTCTCCGACTACGCCTACTTCTCCTCCTACTCAGACTCCTGGGTGGCCCACGCAAAGCGCTATGCCGACGAGATGACGTCCCACCTCGGACTCACCTCCGAGAGCCTGGTTACCGAGGTGGCCAGCAACGACGGGTACCTGTTGCAGCACTTCGTGGCGGACGGCATCCCGGTCCTCGGTGTCGAGCCGGCGGCCAATGTCGCCGAGGCGGCTCGGGAGCGGGGCGTCCGGACGGTCGTCACGTTCCTCTCCGAGCAGACGGGCCCGGAGATAGCGGAGAGACACGGCCGGGCTGACCTGGTTGCGGCCAACAACGTGTTCGCCCACGTTCCCGACGTCCGCAGCTTCGCCGCCGGGCTCCGCTCGCTCGTCAAGGACACCGGGGTCGTCACCCTGGAGTTTCCCCACCTGCTGCGCCTGATCGAACGCCGGCAGTACGACACCATCTATCACGAGCACTATTCCTACCTCTCGCTGCTCACGGCCTCACGGGCTCTCGCCACGGCGAAGCTCAAGGTGGTGGACGTAGAGGAGCTCGGTACCCACGGCGGTTCGCTCCGCGTCCACGCTCGCCCCGAGGAGGCTGCCGGAGAGCCGTCCACCCGAGTCAAGGCCGTGCTCGATGCGGAAGATGCGGCTGGTCTGTCGACCCTGGCCGGGCACGCCAGCTTCGCCGAGGCGGTGCTGAAGATCAAGAGCGACCTCGTCAGCTTCCTCCTCGAGGCGGCAAGCAGCAGCAAGTCGGTGGCTGGATACGGTGCCCCAGGCAAGGGCAACACCTTGTTGAACCACTGCGGGATCCGCAGCGACCTGCTCGCCTACACGGTCGATCGAAGCCCGGTCAAGCAGGGCAAGTACCTGCCCGGCACACACATTCCGATCCACGGGCCCGAGAGATTGGCCGAGACCCGGCCCGACTACATCCTCGTCCTGCCCTGGAACTTGAGAGACGAGATCAGCCAGCAGCTCAGCTACACCCGGGATTGGGGTGCCCAGCTCGTCTTCCCGATCCCCGAACTCCAGATCGTCCGATAGGAGCCGAACAATGAAAGTCGTCCTCTTTTGCGGTGGTCTTGGCATGCGGATGCGTGACGGTGTCACCAATGCGCCCAAGCCCATGGCCTTGGTCGGTGAGCGGCCACTCATCTGGCACGTGATGCGCTATTACGCCCACTTCGGACATACGGATTTCGTTCTGTGCCTCGGCTACGGCGCTGCGGCGGTCAAGGATTTCTTCCTCAACTATGACGAGACTCGATCGAACGACTTCGTCCTGGAGAAGGGTGCCCGAGCATTAAAGCTTTTCAAGACGGATATCGCGGACTGGCGCATCACGTTTGTCGACACCGGACTGCATTCTCCCATCGGAGAACGACTGCGCCGGGTCCGTCAGTTCGTCGCGGACGAATCGATGTTCCTGGCGAACTACGCCGACGTGCTGACCGACGCCCCTTTGCCCGACATGGTGCAGCGATTCGAAGCGACGGATGCCGTGGCGGGGCTCCTCGCCGTCCCGCCGCAGTCTTCCCACCACGCCGTCGACATCGGCGACGACGGGCTCATCACGCGAGTCACGCCCATGCGCGACCTGAAGCACTGGGAGAACGGTGGCTACTTCGTCCTTCGGCCGGGCATCTTCGACGAACTCCGGGAGGACGAGGACCTCGTAGAGGACGCCATCGTCCGACTCGTCCGCAAGGGAAAGGTCCTGGCCTATCCCTACAAGGGCTATTGGTCGCCGGCCGACACGGTCAAAGAGCGGATCCAGCTCGACGACCGCTACCACCGAGCCGACTGCCCGTGGATGATCTGGGACTCGGAGCGATCCGGTCACAGGGACTCCTTCGGAGAGGGCTTCGGGAGTTCGGCGGTGCTCCACCCCGACGGAACGCTCGTCGCTGCTGGGGCCACGTTCTAAAAGTCCATGCTGCGGCTCCAGCTTCCATCTCCAACGCGCCGGCCATTGCGCGTGCTCGCGGTCGGTGCCCATCCGGATGACATCGAAATCGGGGCGGGAGGAACGCTGCTTCACCTGGCGAGAGATCGGTCTTCGGGGACCGGGCTCGAGGTCCGCTATCTGGTGCTGACCGGGAGCCAGGAACGCCAGCTGGAGGCCAGGAACGCAGCTGACGCCTTCCTGCCGGGGGCTGAGGTCATCGTTGAACTTCATGACCTTGCAGAAGGCAGGTTGCCGGCTGCCTGGGCTGAGGCGAAGGAACGCCTCGAAGGAGTCGCCAGCTCGTTCGCACCGGACCTGATTCTGGGACCCTCCGCACACGACGCACACCAAGATCACCGGACGATCGGCGAAATCCTGCCGACAGTCTTCCGGGACGCCCTGTCGCTCGCCTACGAGATTCCGAAGTGGGACGGGGACCTTGGCAGGCCCTCCTTCTACTTCCCGCTCTCCCCGGAACTGGCGCACCGGAAGACGGAGCTCCTTCACAAGTGCTATCCATCCCAGCACGGCAGGGACTGGTGGGACGACGAGGTCTTCCTCGGCTTGGCTCGGCTACGCGGCATGGAGTGCCGGGCGTCTTATGCCGAGGCCTTCACTTGCACCAAGGCGGTCATCACCACCTTGAGCGCAGTCAGCGAGGAGTCTTAGGTGGACGCGATACCGAGACTGAGCATCGGGCTGCCCGTCTACAACGGCGAGCCGTTCATCGAAGAGACGCTGGACTCCCTACTCGGCCAGACCTACGCCGACTTTGAGCTGATCATCTCGGACAACTGCTCGACGGACGGCACCGAGGGGATCTGCAGGAGCTATGCGATGCGGGACCCTCGAGTCTCTTACTTTCGCCAGCCCCGCAACCTCGGAGCGGCACCCAACCACAACTTCGTCGTGCAACAGTCGCGGGGGGAACTGTTCAAGTGGTCGTCGGCCGACGACCTGTGTGCTCGAGACTTCCTGGAGCGCTGCATCGAGGCGCTCGACCAGCGTCCCGACGTCGTCCTCGCGCACTGCTGGACCGCGGTCATCGATTCGGCCGGGTCGGTCACCGAGGCCATCGAATACCCTTCGGACACGGCAGCCCTGCGCGCCCCTGACCGCTTTCGGGCGATGCTGGAATGCAGCCGAGGTAGCGATGACTACGGCGGGGTCATGCGTCTGTCTGTCCTCCGCCGGACCCCACTACTCGGCAGTCATCACTTTGCTGATCGCACGCTTTTCACCGAACTGGCTCTACGCGGCAGATTCCATCACATTCCGGAGTGGCTCCACTTCCGTCGAGACCATGCCAACGCCGCGTACCGGCTTTGCCCCACCGTCCGTCAGCGCTGTGCGAACCTGGACCCACGTCGCGGCAACCGCCTGATGCACCCATCGGTTCGCCTCTATGCGGAGTACGGGTGGGGATTCGTCGCCTCTGTCAATCATGTGCCAATGTCTCCTGCAGATCGGCTGGAATGCTATGAGCACGTTTGGCGCTTCCTCACTGATCGGGCGATCCCTTCGGCCGGGAGAGTTCTGCGGGGCGGGGCCATACCACGGGATCAGCCTCTCTTGGAGGCGCCCCTACCCACGATCTGCGTCGATGACATCGTGCCGGGGCGAACTCGGAGTCTGCGTTGAGCGCGTACGGCTCTCCATCGGGGTCGTCATCGACCCGTCTGTCGGCGGCTCCCTTGCGTGTCGGGCTCATGGGACTTCTGGGCGCAGGAAACATCGGCAACGACGCCTGTCTGGAGGCGGTGCTCCGACATCTGCGGAGCGCGCATCCCGATGCAGTCCTCGACGCAATGGGCACGGGGCCCCAGCAGTTGAAGGACGAGTACGGCCTCGATGCCGTGGGTCTCTATTGGCACCATGAAAAGGAAGAGCAGGCGTCCCGCGGAGCGGCCGTCCTGCTCAAGCTGTTCGGCAAGGTCGTGGACACCTACCGAATACCGGCGTGGGTCCGGCAGCACGACGTCGTGATCCTGCCCGGCACTGGCATCTTGGAGGCCACGCTCCCTCTGCGCCCCTGGGAGACCCCGTACTCCGTGTTTATTCTCAGCCTGTCGGCGCGGCTGTTTCGGACACGAGTCGCGTTTGTGGACGTCGGAGCGAATTTCATTGAGCGGCGGATGACTCGCTGGCTGCTGACGACCGCCGCCCGATTGGCGTTCTATCGGTCCTACCGTGACACCTTGTCGTGGGACGCGATGCGTGCGCGAGGCCTTGACACGACCGACGACCACATCTTTGCCGATCTTGCGTATTCTCTCCCGCCGCCAGCGAAGGACTCTGTCGATCCGAGCCTGGTGGGTGTCGGCGTGATGGGCTACCACGGGACGAACGACGACGACCGGCGGCAATCGGACCAGATTCACGCCGCGTACGTCGAGAAGATGAAACAGTTTGTTCGCTGGCTGCTTGACCGGGACCGCCGCGTCAGGCTGCTGGTCGGTGACGAGAATGACCGAAAGGTCGTTGACGAGATCCTGAGGGACGTCAAGTCGTCGCGGCCCGATCGGCAGTCCTGGGTCGGTGCCGAACCAGTGAGAACCTTCGTCGAGCTGTCGGAAGCGATATCGCCGGCTCGATCGGTCGTCGCGACCCGCTTCCACAACGTGCTCTGTGCCTTGAAGCTCGGTAAGCCTACGGTCTCGATCGGGTACTCGGAGAAGAACGCCCGTCTCATGGCCGACGCGGGCCTCGGAGCCTTCTGCCAGTCGGTGCGTTCACTCGATCTCGACCTCCTGATCGAGCAATTCCTGGAGCTCGAGCATTCTTCGGCGGAATTGACCTCGCACATCTTGGAGCGCAGTATCTCGAACGCCCGGGCGCTCGATGCTCAGTTCGCCGAGTTGACGTCGGTCGTGTTGTCAGCACAAGGCGTGTAGCGGCGTGCTCCGGATCGCTCGTGGCCCCAAGATGACCGGGACTGCGGCGGCCACGGTGGGCGATCCGCAGGTCATCCTCGCGACGATCCTGCGGGGAACGGGCAGCACCGGCGTCGAGGCGCACGTGGCGGAAGTCGTGGGCGAGCTGACTCGAGCTGGCGTCTGCGCCGAGGTGATTACCCCCTTCTCCTGGCACCGACTCCTGGTGATGCCCTGGTTTGCGCCCCGGCGGGCTCTCGACAGGGTCCTCCCGGCCGCCAGTGTGGTCTGGTATCGCTGGTCGCACGGAGCCGCCCTACGACGGGTCCTGATCCGCCGACTCCGTGAGCAGCCGGCGGCCGTGGTCTATGCACAGTGCCCAGTGTCGGCCCGCGCCGCCCTGCGTGCTCGCCGGGATGCGGCCCAGCGGGTCGTGATGGTGGTGCACTTCAACGTTTCCCAAGCCGATGAGTGGGCGGAGAAGGGAAAGATACGACCGGGCGGGCGTACCTTTCGTGCCATCCGACGGTTCGAGCGCGACGTGGCCACCTCGGTCGATGCCCTGGTCTACGTGTCGAAGGCCGTTCAGGCGGACGTGGCCGGACATCTCGCCGGCGTGGAGAACGTGCCGAGCATGCTCATCCCGAACTTCATCCAGGATGGGGTCCAGGAACGCGACCCAGCGCTACCTCCGCCGGCCGATCTGGTGACCGTGGGCTCACTGGAGCCGCGCAAGAATCAGGTCTTTCTCTTGGAGGTGCTGGCCGAGGCCGCCAGGCTCGGTCGACGCTGCTCCCTCGACATCATCGGTGACGGCAGCAGCCGTCAAGCACTGGTCCGTCGAGCAAGGGAGCTCGGCGTTGCCGACGACGTACACTTCCTCGGCAATCGGAGCGACGTCCGTCGGCTGTTGCCGGGCCATCGCCTGTACGTGCACGCGGCACACTACGAAGCATTCGGTATTGCCCTGATCGAGGCGATGTCGGCCGGTCTTCCGGTCCTGGCGGCACCTGTCGGAGGCATTCCCGAGTTGCTCGACGGTGGACGAGCGGGGGTTTTCTGGCCGCTCGACAGTGTTGGCCAAGCGGCTCGGATCCTTCTCGAGCTCTTGGAGGACCAGACCTCCCTGGCCAGGGTGGGCTCAGCGTCTCGCGCTCGCTTCGTCGATGCCTACAGCGCGAACATCGTCGGTCCTCGCTTGGCGAAGTTCCTGACGACGTGAGGGAGGCTCCTCGCCAGGCTCGGAAGCCGCCTGTATCAGCGGGATGATCCGGTGCTCTTCTCGTCGTGAGGCGAGTGCGCCATCAGTCTGCTGGGAGTGGGTGAAGCACGGTGAGAGTCCTTGTCGCAGGTGATCGTGGCTACATCGGGGCTGTCCTCGTTCCGTTCCTGAGAGCCGCGGGTCATGAGATCGACGGTCTCGATCTCGGTCTTTATGAAGGCTGCGACCTCGGGCGCGGCCCTGAGCCGATCATCGGCCGACCCCTCAAGGACATTCGGGACGCGGCCAGTGCCGATCTGGCCGGCTACGACGCGGTTGTATGCCTCGCCGCCCTGTCCAATGACCCACTCGGCCAGCTCAACCCGAGCACGACGTATTCGGTCAACCTCGATGGCACCCTCGCGCTTGCCAGATCGGCCAAGGCGGCCGGAGTCGAGCGGTTCTTGTTCTCGTCGTCATGCAGCCTCTACGGAGCATCCGGTTCGGCGGCGGTGACCGAGGATGGTGATCTCTTCCCGGTCACCCCCTATGGTGAGACGAAAATCCAGGCTGAGCGGCAGCTATCGGAGCTCGCGGACGACACCTTTAGTCCCACCTACCTTCGAAATGCCACCGCCTACGGTGCGTCACCTCGACTCCGCCTCGACATCGTCGTGAACAACCTCACCGCTGTCGCCATGACAACCGGCAAGGTTCGACTCGAGAGCGACGGATCACCTTGGCGGCCCCTCGTCCACGTGGAAGACATCAGCCGGGCCTTCTTGGCGGTCCTCGAAGCCCCCAGGGAGCTCGTGCATAACGAAGCGTTCAACGTCGGCCGAACTGAGGACAACATTCAGATTCGGGACATCGCCGAGATGGTGCGGGAGCGAATCGCCGGGTCATCTTTGTCCTTCGCCGATGGCGCTGGTCCGGACCTGCGCAACTACCGGGTGGACTTCTCGAAGCTCGAAAGCAGCTTTCCGGGTCTCCATTTGCAGTGGACCGTCAGGGCCGGCGTCGACGAACTGGCAAACGCCTATGGCGATGCCGAACTGAGCTATGAAGACTTCTGTTCCTCGCGCTTTGTGCGTCTCCGGCGAATCCAGGAGCTGCTCGCGGACGGCGTCGTGGACGACACCCTGCGCCGTCAGGTGAGCGGCGCGCTGCAATCCCAGCCCGAACTCGTCGACGGCGTACGCTGACGTCGGCTCTGCGGGCGTTCGGTCTGCCCGGGCGTCCCGAGATGGCCGACCAACTGCCCGGCGCGAACTCATGGCCTTGAAAATCTCCGCGCATGAGCGTGCCGACAAAGAGACGGTCCCTCAAGCTTCCCGAGCAACCCGGGCGACCATCGCTGCGGGCAGCCGCCGGGCCGCGACCACGCTCCTCGATCAGGGCTTCTCCTCGGTCTCAAACTTCGCGATGGGGGTCGCGGTCGCCAGGGTGGCAGGCGCGGCCGGTCTGGGAGCCTTCGCGTTTGCCTACGCGGCCTGGCTCGTTCTCGTCGACGTCCACCGGGGGCTGATCATCGAACCGATGGCCATCGAGGGTGACGGCCGGCAGGCAGGGACCCGCACAATCGAACGCGGTTTCGCGGCCGAGGTGCTGCTCGGCTCGGGGGCGACTGCGCTCTTCGCCCTGGTGGGTGTGGCCCTCCACGTCCTCCACATCCAGGCTTTCGCGACCCCAATGCTGTTCTTGGCGCCGTGGATCACGGTGCTCCTGCTTCAGGACTATTGGCGCCTGGTGAGTATCATCCGCCAACGACCTGGCCTCGCCCTGGCCAATGACATTGTGTTTAGCTGTGCCCAGGGCGCCGCATTTCTCGTGATCATCGCGGCCCATGTCCACTCGTCCGGGGCAGTCATTTCAGCCTGGGCGCTCGGTGGATTGGCGGGTGCGGCGTACGGTCTCTGCCAATACCGGGCGAGGCCCACATTTCGCGGTGGACTGACCCTCATACGCAGTCGCTGGGCGATGGGCAGGTGGCTAACCGGGAGTTCCTTGATTAGCTGGGGTGCCAGTCAGGCCTATGTGTATATCGCTGGGGCGCTGCTCGGACCGGCCGCGCTTGGCGGTCTCAAGGCCTCCCAGGCACTCGTAGCCGGGCCTGCGGGCGTGCTTGTGCAAGCGGGTGGAAGTATTGGGCTTCCCGAGGCAAGCAACGCCTACGCCGAGAGGGGCTGGAAGGGCCTGATCAAAGTCACGCGGGTCGTGACCGTCGCAGGCATCATGAGTTTCGTAGCTGCGGCCTTTGTTCTGGTCCTGTGGGGGCGCGAACTCCTGTCGAGGATCTACGGGCCACAGTTCGCTCACATGGAGCGGGTAGCGGTCCTTCTCGGGGTTGCCTATATCGTCATGAGCCTGTCCCTTGGCCCTTTGCTCGTACTGAAGCAGACTCGCAATGCTCATCGAATCCTCCAGACGCAAATCGCGGGACTGGTCGTTTCTCTCGTCGGCGTCGCCGTCCTGACACTTCGTTTCGGGGTGGTTGGCACGGCGTACGCCACCATTGCCACCGCGGCGACGGGCGTTGTCTGCGTTCGCTGGCATCAGCACGTGGTAGGCCGCTTGGAGGTTGGCCGACCGGCAGGGTTGGCAACCGATCCGGGTGGCGAGCCAGCGCCCACCCTGGCTGCCGTGCCACAGCCTGGGCTTTCCGT
>Ga0123355_10008915_pt1 | contig 15195 bp, 13 predicted proteins | sample TergutEmb28metaG_3_FD_89872 | JGI IMG/M metagenome (GOLD analysis project Ga0123355, IMG submission 89872) | Embiratermes neotenicus P1 segment gut microbial communities from Petit-Saut dam, French Guiana - Emb289 P1 | ecosystem: Host-associated > Arthropoda: Insects > Digestive system > Gut ... | reverse complement strand
GGGATACCGGTGGAAAGCTGGAGCATTTTCCTTTCCATGTTAAGACTCTGGAGAGGATTGGAGTCTCTGCAGTTATTATCGAGGATAAGACAGGGCTGAAGCAAAACTCACTGTTTGGTACAGATGTAGAGCAGGTGCTTGATGATCCGGCGGACTTCGCAGCTAAAATCGCGGCTGGTAAACGCGCACAAACCACACGCGAGTTTATGATCATTGCAAGGCTTGAGAGCTTGATTGCCGGAAAGACAGTTGATGACGCTATGATGCGGGCGAAGATATATATTGAAGCCGGAGCCGATGCAGTAATGATACACAGCAAGGAGAAGTCCGGGGACGATATATTTGCTTTCATGAAGCAGTTCAGGGCATATTCTGCTGATATTCCGATTGTAGCTGTACCTACAACATATAATCAGTTCACGGAAGAGGAGCTTCATGCAGGAGGGGCAAATATAATCATTCATGCAAACCACCTTTTACGAAGTGCTTATCCTGCTATGGTCAATACTGCGGAGAGCATACTCAAAAATGGGCGTAGTAAGGAAGCTTCTGATACTAATTGCATGCCGATCAAAGATGTTTTGACTTTTATTTAGAAACTAGTGGTGGAGGAAAACTATGAAAGCGTTGATTCTTAATTCGGGCACCGGCAGCAGAATGAAAGGTTTAGATACTTGCAAGTGTCTGGTGGAGCTTGCTGATAATGTAACCATTTTTGATGCTCAAATCCAATCGTTATTAAGATGCGGTATTAAAGAGTTTGTAATAACAACAGGTGCGCACGCAGAGATACTTGAGGTTTATGCTGTTAAGCAGTATCCAAATGCGTGTTTTACATTTGTCCACAATCCTTTGTATTCAGAAACGAATTACATTTATTCGATTTATTTGGCTCGCGAGCATCTGCGTGATGATATTTTGCTTTTGCATGGGGATCTTGTCTTCGAGCAGAATGTTTTACAGGATGTGATCGCGTCTTCACAAAGTGTCATGGTCATAGATTCAACACAGCCTTTGCCGGAAAAGGATTTTAAAGCTGTAGTGCTTCAGGACAGGATCAGAAAAGTGAGTGTCGATACGTTTTCTGACGCTGTCTATGCTCAACCGTTATATAAAATGCTACAACAGGATTGGGAACTGTGGCTTGATGAGATTGAGCGGTTTTGTGTGCAGGGAGAAACAGGTGTATACGCTGAAAACGCTTTTAACAATATTAGTGATGCTGTTGAGCTTTTTCCACTGGATGTTATGGGTCGAATGTGTTTTGAGGTCGATAATAATGAGGATTTGGCATATGCAGTGAATTCTTATAAGCTAATGCCGGATAGGTTGCAAACGGTATATGCGGGATATGATTCCCGTGATCATATAAAAGATATCCTGGCGGATGTCGGTGCAAAGAAGCCATTTATTGTTTGCGGTCTGAGCCGGGATGTAGTTTGTGATATGTTTCCTTCAAATGCCGTTATTTTTGATGGGTTCACTTCTAATCCGGATATTTCCGAAATCATTGCGGGGATATCGACGTATGAAGAGCAGGGTTGTGATTTTATTGTCTCGATAGGCGGTGGAAGCGCTATTGATGTAGCAAAATGCATTGCCATGCTGGATGATGGTAACTCAAGCAAGCTGAGGGATGCTCCAAGAGGAGCTCATTTGGCAATTCCAACAACTGCGGGCACCGGTAGTGAGTCTACGTGTTTTGCAGTTGTTTACATCGATGGTCAGAAGGTGTCTTATGAGCATCAACGTATCATGCCTGACTATGTTATTCTTGACCCGGAGTTTCTTTCAACATTGCCTATATACCACAAGAAAAGTGCGTTACTTGATGCACTTTGCCAGGCAATAGAATCGCTTTGGGCTAAAGGTCAAACCTCAATGAGCAGAGCGTATGCGGTAAGTGCTATTTCTTCAATACGAGAAAACATATATGGATTTTTGGACGGGGATCAAGGAAGTTTATTACGGGTTTTATATGCAGCAAACTTAGCCGGCAAGGCTATCAATGTCGGCAAAACAACAGCTGCTCATGCGATGAGCTATAGGTTGTCAACACTGTATGGTATAGCACATGGGCATGCTGTGGCACTGTGCTTGCCACATGTATGGATGCATTTGATAGAGAGTGAGTTTTCGCCGGACACATCATTACCTTTTGATCATAATGATTTTATTGAGATATACGAGAAACTGGAACTGAGTTATGATTTTGATTTTACCGGTGATAGAAATGATGATAGAATAAACGAGTTGGCGTCTTCTGTGAATGTCCAGAGACTGGGTAATCATCCAATCGTTTTAAGCGAAGAGGTTTTAGCTGATCTGTACTATAAGATTTTATGTGGCGGAGTAGGTGAAGGGTGTGCAAGCAAGTAGGTTTCTAAATATATTAGAGGATTTAGGCAGTTCGTTTATAACCGGGGTGCCGGATTCTTTGCTAAGCCCGTTTATTGATGAGGTCATGGATAGGTATGGTATTTCAGAGAAGCATATTGTAGCGGCAAACGAGGGTGCTGCAGTGGGATTGGCTGCAGGGCATTATCTTGCCACGTCTCGCCCTGCTGTTGTGTACATGCAGAACAGCGGTATAGGGAATGCAACAAATCCGATTTGCTCATTATTGCATGAAAAAGTTTATTCAATACCTGTTATTTTCGTGATCGGATGGCGTGGTGAGCCGGGAGTAAAAGACGAGCCGCAGCATGTGTTTCAAGGCGAAGCCACATTGCCGATGCTCGATTGTTTGGAGATACCCTATGTTGTTATATCAGGGGAGACTGATGATTTAAGTTGTACTGTTAAAGCGTTTGCGCAGCATATTAAGGAAGGTCGGTCCGTTGCGTTTGTTATTCAAAAGGGTGCTTTGCAACGAGAAGGTAAAGTGGAGTATAAGTCAGATGATGCGCTTTCAAGGGAAGATGCTCTTGAGACGATTCTTGCTTCCGGGGGCGGGGATATGCCGGGTGGCAACGATGTCTATGTTTGCACGACGGGTAAGCTTTCACGTGAGGTTTTTGAAATACGCGAGAGGAAAGATGAGGGGCATGGTTCCGATTTCTTAACAGTAGGCTCGATGGGACACAGTCTTATGATCGCGTATGGTATAGCGCTTTCTAAGCCGGATAGGCGTGTCTTTTGTTTAGACGGGGATGGAGCTGTACTCATGCATATGGGCAGCCTGGCTGTTGTTGGTGCACATAATCCGGTCAACCTTGTTCATGTTGTGATAAATAACGGAGCGCATGAAACAGTCGGCGGCTTGCCAACAGTTGGTGGAAGTCTTGACTTCTCAGAGGTAGCGAAGACTCTGGGTTATCGTAAGGTTTTTCGAGCTGCATCTAGGTCTGAGCTGATTGATGCAATGAACGGCTTAGATAGTGTGGAAGGTCTTGTTTTCGTGGAAGTGTTATGCAATCTGAACTCGCGAAGTGATTTGGGACGTCCTACCACAACACCGATCCAAAATAGAGATGAACTAATGACCAACCTGGCTGATTAGTAGAATGATAGAGTTTATTGTTTAGCCAATGTAATTAGGAGGATGTGTTCTTATGAGAATTGCTATTGCAGGTATAGGGTATGTTGGTTTGTCGCTTGCGGTTTTGCTTGCGCAGGAGAATGATGTCACGGCGGTCGACATTGTGCAAAGCAAAGTGGATGCGATAAATGATAGGATTTCGCCGATTGTTGACCCTGATATTGAGGAGTACTTGAAGACGAAGCCTTTGAAGTTGGTGGCAACAACTGATGGTAATGCAGCTTATGCTAATGCAGACTTTGTTATTGTAGCTACTCCGACAAATTATGATCCCGATCTTAATTATTTTGATACCCGTGCGGTTGACGGGGTTATTACAGAGGTTGTTGCTGCCAATCCTAACGCTGTTATAGTTATTAAATCTACGATTCCTGTTGGGTACACCGAAAGTGCGAAAAAGAAGTTTGGTACGAACAACATTATTTTTTCACCGGAGTTTTTACGGGAAGGGCAGGCTCTTCATGACAATCTTTATCCGTCGCGTATCATCGTCGGGGAGCAAAGTGATCGAGCAAAGACTTTTGCCGATTTATTACTAAAGTGCTCTTTAAGAGATGATGTTCCTGTTATATTCACAGGTTCTACCGAGGCGGAGGCTGTTAAGCTGTTTGCCAATACATTTTTAGCACTGCGCGTGTCTTTCTTTAATGAGCTTGATACGTACGCAGAGCTTCGCGGTTTGGATACGGCACAGATAATCGAGGGTGTTTGTTATGACCCTCGCATTGGTACTATTTACAATAATCCTTCTTTTGGCTATGGTGGTTATTGTTTACCCAAAGATACAAAACAATTGCGGGCGAACTTTGATGAAGTGCCGAGTAATCTCGTTGGTGCGATAGTTGATGCTAATCGTACCCGTAAGGATCATATTGCAGAGCAGATACTGGCATTAAAACCAAGTGTTGTTGGAATATACCGGTTAACGATGAAGGTCGGTTCTGACAACTTCAGGCAGTCCTCCGTGCAAGGCGTGATGAAGCGTTTGAAGGCTAAGGGCATTGAGGTTGTGGTATATGAGCCTGCTTTGGAGGATGAGCACTTTTTCAATTCCAGAGTGGTACGTGATTTGGACGAGTTTTTTGGCATTAGTGATGTTATTGTTGCTAACAGATTCAGTCCGGAGCTTGAAAGTGTGGTCGATAAAGTGTACACACGGGATATATTCAGAAGGGATTAGTTGAGTAAATTATTAAGTCACCGTCTATCTTGCATCAGGCTGTAGACGGTGACTTTTTGCTATTAAAAATCTTTGAAAAATTCATCTTTAAACGCTTGCTTTTTGTAATTAAATGTGCTAGAATGATTACAAAATATTACAAAAAGTAACAGTTATCACAAGATGTAGTGATAACTGTGGTGTCAGGGGTGATTTTTTTGTTTAACAGAAAATCAGTAATTTCTATTATTACTTTATGTTCTTTAGCTTTATCGATGGTTAGTGGTATTGGTGCGGCTAATGCTCCGGAGCTGTATGATGAGGTTTTGATAGAGTGCATTTGTCTTTGTGAGGAATGCGAAGAAGTTCTTATGGAGTGCATCTGTCCTTGCGAGGACTGTGAAGAGGTTCCGGATGAGTGCACTTGTGTTTGCGATGAATGTGATGAGTTGCTTTTAGAGTGCTCATGTGAATGTGAAGAGTGCGAAGAGCTTCTTCCGGAGTGCATTTGTCCTTGCGAGGATTGTGGCGATGTTGATGTGCCAATAGATCCTGAGCCGGCAGAGTTGCCAATGGATGCTGTTTCGGTTATTGTGCCGAAGGTTGCTCCTTCAACTGACATAACTACGGATGCAACCTCTGCGTCTTCGCCTGTGTCCGCAACCTCGGCTGCTTTGCCTATGAGTGCAACTTCGATAGCGGCGCGTAGTGGGTATACTGTAGTTGAGTCCTTTGTTGTTCGTCTATACAGAAATGTTTTGAGTCGTAGTTATGACAGGGATGGTTTGCGTGGATGGAATGATGCGCTGGTTGGTCATGGAGTGACCGGTGCTCATGTTGCACACGGCTTCTTTTTCAGTGATGAGTTCCTTAGGAAAAGAGTAAGTAATGCAGTATATGTAGATACTCTTTACAGAACGCTTCTTAACCGCAATGGTGAACCTCAAGGTAGAGCTGATTGGGTAGCGGTTTTGAACTCGGGTGCTTCTCGCGAGCATGTGTTTGCCGGTTTTGTAAACTCTATCGAGTTTGGGGACTTATGTGCAAGAGCGGGTATTATACGCGGTACGTACGTTCCTCCTCCGGGCGCCGGCACTGTTGTGCTTGATTCAGAGGTAATACATTCGAACAGTTTAGCGGGAAAGATAATCATTCTGGATCCGGGTCATGGTACTGTGGGTTCTCCGGGGCATGGTAGTTATAATGAAGCTGTTGCCATGCTTGATTTGGCACGAAGAATCAGGCCGCTTTTACATGCGCAAGGCGCAACAGTGGTATTGACACGAGATCATAATACTAACACGCTTATTTCATCTCGGTGTGCAGCGATTAATATTCTGGCTTTGCAGGAAGTGCGGAAAACGCGCACCGCTGCGAGCGACAGGGCGGAAATAGACAGGCTGATTGGTGTTATGCAGCTTATCATAAGTGACCCGGTCAGACACGGTAATACATATATGAATATTGATCCTTTCAGCACATCAAGAAGAGTGCATCCGGATCTGCAACGTGTTTTTGAGTATCAAAATGACCGTGCTATTCGTGATAATTTCCTTGTGATTTCTTTGCATACAAACGCAAGCAGTAATACGGCCACCCGAGGTGCTGATATTTTTATCACCGATCCCGCTGCAAATGCAACTACGCGAGGGTATTATGACGGATACTCATACGCTGCTCAAAGCAGAAATTTTGGCAATACTCTCCTCAATCATATACAAGGTACGGGTATTCCAAGGCGAGGATTGACTGCATCGAACATGGCAATTACTCGCGAGATCAATGTGCCCTCAGTATTAGCTGAAAATGGTTTTCATACAAATGCTGCAGATCGTGCGTTGTTAATGAATCCCGCTTATATGAATCAGTTGGCCATAGCTTACCAGAATGCGATAATTCAGTATTTTAATTGAGTTATATATTATAATGTGTAACAAGAAAGCAAACAAATAGTTACAAATATTGACAAATAAGTAAAGAAATGATATAATTATTGTCTAACTTTAAGGAATTAGCGGTTATTCAGCAGTTTATAGGGTAGTTATTTTATCGGAAGTGGATTTTTTAGGAGGTGGTTCTGATGTTTAATAGAAAATCTGTAACTTCTATTATCATTTTATGTTCGTTGGTTTTATCAATGGTCAGCGGTATCGGTGCGAGCTATGCAACGAACTTAGATGACTGTTTAGATGATTGTAAAGAGGTTTTTACAGAGTGCATTTGTATTTGCATAGACTGTGATGAGCTTCTGAGTGAGTGCGTATGTCCGTGCGAGGAGTGCGAAAATGTTCCGGATGAGTGCATTTGTGTTTGCGATGACTGTGATGAGTTGCTTTTAGAGTGCTCATGTGAATGTGATGACTGCGACGAGCTCTTGAGAGAGTGCGTATGCGCTTGCGAGATCTGCAGTGTAATTGAGTGTTTGACTCCTACTGCACCACCGATGCTCAATGCTTCGGTTGTTATGCCTGTGATTCCGGCTTCGGCTGCTTCGTCTATAGCTTTGGCTCAGGCTGCTGCTACTCCTATGTCTGCAGCGTCGACCCCGGCAAGATCGGGATACACTGTAGTCGAGTCATTCGTTGTACGCCTTTATAGAAATGTGCTTGATCGTACTTATGACAGAGATGGTTTGCGTGGATGGAATGAAGCGCTTGTTGGTCACGGAGTTACGGGTGGTCATGTTGCACATGGATTTTTCTTCAGTGAAGAGTTTCTTAGAAAGCGCGTCAGTAACAGAGTATATGTTGACATTCTCTACAGAACACTGCTCAATCGCCCGGGAGAGCCTCAGGGAAGAGCGGATTGGATAGCTGTTTTAGAATCGGGAGCGTCTCGCGAGCATGTATTTGCAGGCTTTGTTAATTCTATCGAGTTTGATGACCTATGCACACGAGCAGGAATCATACGAGGTTTTTACGTACCGCCTCCGGGTCCGGGAACTGTTGTTCTGGATGGACATACGATGCCAGGAAGTAACATGTCGGCGAGGGTTTGGAATCAGATAGCAAGTGGCAACTTCAACGGTATTTCGAATCGTCCGGAGCATATTGCGGGAATAGTTGGTAATATGCAGGGTGAAGTTGGCTTGGCTCTTTGCCCGTTCCAGCAGGAATTACAAAACAATCAAAGAGGATTAGGTCTTATGCAATGGACCGGTGGAAGACGCACAAACCTCGAGAACTTTATGTGGAACAATAACATAACACAGTCGCAGTTTCGCACAGAGATGAATAAGCATCTTACGGAAACTTGCAGGGATCCTCAAGGAAATCACCCGTCAACTCTACTAAACAGGGTCATAGATGTGCAGATAAGATTTATGTTCCATGAGCTGCAAAATACTTCTGAGCGCGCATATGTTGATTTTATTAACTCACCGACCAATAGGTCAGGTGTAGCAGGTGCTCGGGCTTATGCAGAGTTATTCTGTGCATTGAACTTACGTCCAAGTGTCGGTTGGGGCGATACAAATAACGTTACCGATCCGGGTGTTCTGGAAGCCCTGCGAGCCTCAAACCACGTTGGTGGTCCGGGTCAGCTTAATAATATTTCGTACAATAATCTATCAGGAAGACGAAATAACGCAGAGCGATTATATAGGGAATTTATAGGCTAATAATTGATAATATGGCAAATCTCCCACCATCGGTGGGAGATTTGCTTGTGTTATCTATTGTTTATGTATGTTTTATAAAGACGTACTCGACGCTGCCCAGTTTGAAGCCGCTTTGGTTGAACATTTTATATGAGCCGACGTTGTTCATAGATACACCGCCTGTTACAGTTATTGCGCCATTACTTTTGACATATGCCAGCATTTGTGTATAAGCGTTACTGCCTAATCCTTTTTTTTGGAAGTTAGTATATATACCTGCGAGAAAGTACTCGTAGTTTTTTTCTTCCATTTCACGGGTAGCGAAAAAGCCGATTTCTTCTTTTTTGTGTATTATACTGCAGACCTTGCCGCCTTGGGCAAGTTTGTCATTTATCATTCCAATATATCGTTTATCTGCATGCTCTTTACTGAATCTGGAGTCAAGGCTTATTCTGTTGTTTTCAAATAAACCATTTCGTATGTTCGAGAAAACTGTTTCCAACTCTTCTTCGTTGCATACTTCTTTGTAGCTGACTTGGTCATCATACTTTCCCCAGTTGATATCATTACGTGCAAAATCAAAAACCATTTGGTACATAGTTTCGATGAATGTGAAGCCTGTTTGTTGAAGCAATGTGTATATATCGAATCTGCTCACAGGGGCGCGGATGACCTGATACTCGGCACTGATATCGGTAAGTGCAGCTGCGATCTCATCAACCGTGTCTGTGGCATCGATTTTTACTTCAACTGTTGTGACTCCGAGATTTCTTTTTTCCCAAAATGCATCTATAATTTTCATTTTGCTTGTACCTCTTGTTTAAAGTGTTTTTTGAGTCAGCGATTGAACTGTCTTTCCAGTTCGATCAGGGCTTGCTCTGAGTAGGCGATCCATAGGTCATTTCTATAATCGTAAAGGTATACATTGGTCAGTTTATGTTCATCGACCCAGTTGCTTAGGTCAGTATAGTTGCCGTTTCTATCCATATTGTGTATATACCACCACCCGTGTGGAAACTGTCCTGAGTATCCGTTGATCGTGTTGATCTCGTATTTTTTTGCGATGCTCATGGCATCGAGGTGAACCATGTAAAATGTGTCGTCGGTATTGTTTACCAGCAGGAATGATTCTAAGTCATCCGGTGGTGGAGATACTTCGCTTAAGTAATCTTCAAGTTGAGTTTTTGTCCAGGCGGAAATAGGAAAGGTGTTCTGGTGCTCGAGAAAAATGACTGTTATCAACAAAGTTATCAGTAATACATAGCTTATGTGTTTTTTGCCTTCTTTGCGTATTCTATTTGCTAAAAAGATTGCTATTGCTATGCCTGCGGGCAGCATCAGGAATTGAGTGAACCTGCCTGCTGCTCTTAGTGCGGAAACTCCGGGTATTGTGAAATAGAGTATAGACCATAGGCTGAACTTCTCAAGGCTCTCTCGCGAGCGCCCCATACTCTCCACGGTGTTTCCGAGAAATCCGAATACGTCTGCTCTTGATAAATCGATCCTTAGCAACAACAACGAGACAACCGCAATGCCGATACAGAACCCTGCTGCGATGTATGTGTTGTCGGTTATGTTTTCGGGTGCTTCTTTTTGTGCTGTGCGGAAATAGTATATACTGCAGATAATCAAAGTTATCCCAGTTATCAGTGGGTATCCGACAGATAGCTCGCTGTGGCTCATGCCCGGAAACCACCACAAAAGATTATTTGCAGAGACATTAAAGAAATCATACCAGTATGGTAAGAACTCGACAACATTACTCCAGTTTCTGCCGCCCATATCTTGAAATACAGGGTAGTATATCCAAACGAATGGTAGCATCGAGAGTATTGCTGTTGCTACGTATACAATGGCTTCGATTTTGTTTTGCCTGATATGGATCAGGATTTGTGTGATTGTTATTTTCTTTGATTTGTGTAATTTGATTAGGGTGGTGATTGTAGCTATAAATAAGAAAATCGCTGTATAGTAGCCGATATATACAGTTGTGGTCATTATTCCAGCGAATAAGATAATTGACAAGATACCATATGTTATACGCTTTCGTTGTTTTCCTTGCTTGGCGTATTGGATGAAGTTGTAGAGAAAAATGAATAATAGTGGGACAAAGCTTGAGGTGATAAACTGTGTGTGACCCAGCTTGATAAAGTAAGCGTTGCTGTAGTTGCCGATTATCAATCCTATTACGCAAGCCCATACTGGGAGACCTAGCTTATTGCGTAGTAGCCATGCAAGAGATAAACCTCCGAATAGATGAATGCTTATAAGCGTTATCTGGTAAGCTGATAGCCACTCGACTCCGGTTGCTCTTAGTAGCGAGAACGGTAAAGAAATCAGGAACAATGTGTCGCTGTATCCTAGTGTGTTTTTTACCGGATAAAACATAGGTATGTCTCTGATAGCATGTTCACCGCTAAACACTCTGTACCAATGTTCTAAAATCAAGGCAATAAGTCTGCTGTCGCCTAAGTTGCCGATGATGTAATCATTGTTGAATATCATGCTGCGAAAGAAAACGAGTTCCAATGCAATAACCACCAACACTAAAATAGCGTATGGTGATTTTTTGGATATGGAATCTCGGATATTTGTCATAGTTGTGTGCCCTTCAGATCTCCTGCTTGTATGCTTTGTTCTTTTATTGCGCATTCCGGCGAAGATTGTATTTAATTATACAGTAAATTGCCCTAAGTCCATCCTTATAGCCGATTTTTTTGCCCTCTTTTTTTGTTCGTGGCTCATATGATATCGGCACTTCTATAATACGATAGTTGCCTTTTGAAATCTTTGCCGTTACTTCGGGTTCAAATCCAAAACGGTTTTCCTCGATTTTGATTGACTGGATTATTTCACGCTTGAAGGCTTTATAGCATGTTTCCATGTCGGTCAGACGGAGCCCGGTGAATATATTAGATAAAAATGTAAGGAATTTATTTGCCAGCCAGTTCATTCTATAGCCGACAACGCTTTTGTTTTCAAGGAATCTGGAGCCGTAAACGATATCTGCTTCGCCATTGAATATCGGATGTACGACTTTTGGGTACTCCATGGGGTCGTACTCCAAATCTGCGTCTTGGATTATCACTACATCTCCTGTTGCTGACTTGATGCCGGTTCGCAGGGCGGCTCCTTTTCCTGCGTTTTTTTCATGATATATGATTTGTTGGACGAGTGGCTTTACTGTGTCTTCAAGGATTTTACGGGTTCCGTCTGTTGAGTTGTCATCGACGATTATTATCTCCATATTCTCTATTGGAGATGCAAGCACTTTTTCCACAGTTTTTTTAATATGTAACTCTTCATTATAGCAGGGTATGATTATGGAGAGTGTTTTTGGTAAACTCATTAATTTTCTCCGATTTTGATATGGTTAAAGTTATTAGTTTTAATCGATTGGTATTTGCGTATTCACGGTGGTAATTTTATCATTGAGTTAGCTTTATGTCAAACGATCATGAGGTGGCGGCATGGTTGGCTTGTGGGTGGTGGAGTGTTTGTCCGGGCGATGTCGTTAGGGCGAGATGTGTGTATAAATCTTTACTTTTTATGTGCATAGTTGTATAATCAATAGTTGTTTCGTTTTGATGAAAAAGGGGATTCATTTTTATGGTGTTAACTAAGGGTAAAGCTGTGATTTTTACACTCATTTTGACAGTGTTGTACTTTGTGGTTTTACTGTTTTTGCCTGAGAGCATAGTTGGTGACAGGGGCGATCATCTGCTTCTATTTTTGCCGAAAATAATGTTCCTTGCGGGTACAGCAGGAATTGTTACGGTTTTAGTTTTTGCTTACTTTAACAGAAGAGAGTATTTTTCCATTCAGATGCAGGTCTTCATGCGATACAGGCATTTTCTGAAGCTTTTAGTCAAGCGTGATTTCATAACGAAGTTTCGTAAGAGCGTTTTGGGTGTGTTGTGGTCTCTGCTTAATCCACTACTGACTATGACTGTCATGACGATCGTATTTTCGTTTTTGTTCAGAGATGGTATTGAGAACTTTCCCGTCTACTTACTGAGCGGTTTGATCATATATAACTTTTTTAGCGAGTCTACTTCTATTGCTATGAGCTCGATCATCAATAGTGAGGGGACTATAAAGAAGGTGTATGTGCCGAAGTATGTTTTCCCTCTTGCAAGAGTAACATCATCATTGGTGAATCTGGGATTTTCGATGCTTGCATTTTTTCTCGTTTTTATCGTAACGGGTGAGTCGTTTAAGTGGACTTTGTTGCTTATTCCGTTGCCGATTCTTTACACGTATGTATTTGCATTAGGTGTTGCTATGTTTATGTCATGTCTGGCTGTGTTCTTTCGTGATTTGACTTACTTGTACGGCGTATGCATGCTGATGTTGTTTTATTTATCGCCGGTTATTTATCCTGTAAGCATTTTGCCGGATTGGGTCATTCCATATTATGGACTTAATCCGCTGTTTCAGTTTATCGAATATTTCCGCTCTCTTACAATATATGGTATAGTTCCTGATTTGTGGGAGAATATGGTTTGTATTGGGTTTGCTTTGTTTGCGCTTTGCATGGGTACGTTTACTTTTATGAAGCAGCAGGATAAGTTTATTTTGAATCTGTGATTCTTGTGGCGGGGTGCAGCGTTCGGCGTTCGTCGGGTGCTGAGTTCGGGCGTGGAGTTCGCCGGGGAGCGAGTTTGGATGCGAATGCGGAGGAAGAGGAGCGTTTGGTTTTGGATAATGTAGCGATTTCTGTTCAGAATGTTTCCATGAGATTTAATCTCAGTAAGGATAAAATCAATAGCATAAAAGAGTATTTCGTTAAAGCGGTTACAAGAAAGCTCTTTTATGAGGAGTTTTGGGCACTTAATGACATCAGCTTCACGGTTAAAAAGGGTGAGGTTTTTGGTATTATGGGGCTCAATGGAGCGGGTAAATCGACGCTTTTAAAAGTGATCGCCGGCGTTTTTAAGCCGACGAAAGGGTCAGTGACTGTTACCGGGGGGATTTCTCCGCTGCTGGAGTTGGGGGCGGGGTTTGACCTTGAGTTTTCTGCCCGGGATAATATCTATATGAACGGTGCTATGTATGGTTATCCGCCAAGCTTTATGGATGAAAGATACGATGGGATTTTGGATTTTGCTGATCTTTGGGAGTTTGAGCATGTTGCTGTCAAGAATTTTTCATCGGGTATGCTTGGGCGGCTGGGGTTTGCTGTTGCTACAAGTGTGCAGCCTGAGATTTTGATCGTTGATGAGATTTTGGGTGTTGGGGACTTTATGTTTCAGGCGAAGTGTGAAGAGCGGATCAGGGGTATGATTGAAAATGGCGTCACCGTGTTACTGGTGACGCATGATGTCAATAAGATAAAGGAAATGTGTTCCCGTGCGCTGCTCTTAGATAAGAGCAGGCTTGTTTGCATCGGCAGTGTTGATGAGGTCTGCGCTGCTTATGGGCATGGAGTGTAGGGAGTTGGTTGTGGTGTGCATAGGCGATTAATCAAAATACTATAACCTAAACAGTTTGGCAACTTCTTTATACTCAGCCTTGATGATGGTTTTCCATTTCGAGGTTTCGTTTGGTGGGGAGATTTCATCTTTTGAGTAGACAAGTAGTATCTTGACTGCACGCACATCTTCGTCAACAAGCAGAATGCATCTGTTTCCCGATGCTTTCGGTGATATCTGGGTACCCACGATGGCAAAGTCAAGTTTTACTAACTTATAACTTCCGGAAGTTGATATAAGGTCGGCGCGACTGTATTGCAGCATGTTGTCTATACGCTCACAAACTGCAATTATTGCCTGCTCAGTTGCTAACCACTTGTTCTTATATTCCTTCCGGAATTTCTTTATATAATGCCTTTCTGTGAAAGGTTCAAACTTTACATTATAGTTGAATTGTTCCATAGACACGCTCCGGGTCCTCCTGGGTAATCAAACCGTAAGGAATCACTTCACCATCTCTACAAATCTGCCAAGGTAGTTGTTCATGTGTAAAGTTGATAATATCGTCGGTGGACTTGCCACACCATGCTTCACCTATTTTTTTTATGAGACTAAGTTCATCGTATGATAATTTGCCGTTAGGGGCTTCTTTTTCTACCAAGGAGAACATGATTGCCTTTCCTTTTGGTTCGCGGATGATCGTTCCGTCTTCTTCCATTTCGTCAAGGGCTCGAAAATAAATATCCGCTACCGGACCGCGCGGTAATTTTCTATACGTCATACCGGACATTGGCGAGGAGTTTTGATAATACCAAATAAAATCTGCCAGATATACTAGCTTTGCCAGTTTTGTTTTAGTGATTCGACCATCACTGTCGGCTCCGAACTTAAGAGCGTTTAGAATTATTTGCTTATATTTATCGGTGGACTTAATAATGTCAGAAAAGACCGATATTCCATCGGCCGCTCCTAGTATTTCGGATATACTGATTCTTAACATGGAAGATAAGGCTTCTGCCTGTCGGACGGTCAGTTCTTTTTTGCCGGATTCGATATTTATATATGTTGGACGACTGACACCTATTGCATGAGCTACTTGCTCCTGCGTATAGCCGCGTGCCAATCGAGCCTGCTCAATGTTATTATTTAATTTCTCGTTCATGTCCTGGCTCCTTTTTGTAATCAATTTTTTAAATTATACCATTTTCAAGACATAAAATCAACGTGGCGTGTAAAAATTATTTACAATATGACTGAGAATTGATTACATTGTTTCGTGTTTATTAAATGCTCAATACACTAAGTAACAGATCTGTGAGTTAATAAAACTTGGGAATAGTTATATTTTACTCATGATAAGGTAAGCGGTGAATACAAAGGTACACCTACCGGTCTCCAACCTGGCATTCCGGTGGAGCATTCTCCGGCAACAGCGCAGTGATCACATCAGGGTTCTCCCTCAGACTTACACCAGCAGCAGTCC
>Ga0123355_10008914_pt1 | contig 15198 bp, 17 predicted proteins | sample TergutEmb28metaG_3_FD_89872 | JGI IMG/M metagenome (GOLD analysis project Ga0123355, IMG submission 89872) | Embiratermes neotenicus P1 segment gut microbial communities from Petit-Saut dam, French Guiana - Emb289 P1 | ecosystem: Host-associated > Arthropoda: Insects > Digestive system > Gut ... | reverse complement strand
TTCAGTCATGTAAAATTTCCCCTTTTTAACTTAGATAATTATGTAATATTATATTCAGTAAAATGCGTGATATTACATAAAAATCATCGTGTAAATTTCGCTGCAAGCAAAAGATTATCAAACCCCGAAAGAAGAAGGTGCGCCGCCAAAAAGATTGTGCCGTGGTTGCCGGGCTACACTCCAGAATGTTCGCCGACTTCCGCATGACGGCACAATGCGCCGTCATTGCTCCAGCCGTCAAACATTCTTCCGTTCCACCCGGTCGTAATTTGGGATTCCCGCTTGCCACCACCTCCGCGCGTTGCGCTCCGGCAGGTCGGCAAACGAAAATCCCAAATTACGACAAAGGTGCACTTATACATCGCTCTGCGATGTGTGCGTGTGCGACGTTTGCGTATAAACACAGAAGCGGTACAATCTGTTTGGCGGCGCGGCTTCTTCTTTGTGAGCAAAGACAAGCTCAACATCTAAAAAAAGTTTTTCGTGACATTGTTAATATTTCCCTTGATGATAAAATAAAATAATAGTGATAAATAATCACCAAAATTTTGTCGTAAATTACACCTTATTTAAATAGTAGAAACTCGTATAAAAATTTAGTTTTTTTGCTGTCCCGCAAGAGGTAAAACATGGCTATATACCACCTTCACGCAAAAATTATTGGACGCGCCCGCGGGCGCACGGCAACGAGCGCGTCCGCATACACGTCCGGCGGAGTTGTCAGGGTGCGTTCGATAGTCGGTTCAGCGGCCTATCGCGCGGGCGACATTTTGGGTGACCAACGCCATAATCTGACGCACGATTTTACGTCAAAATCTGGAATAGTTTATACAAATATTTTCCTCCCCGAAAACGCACCCGCCGAGTTCAAAGACCGCGAAACTTTATGGAACGCTGTGGAGCAAAAAGAAGTTCGGCGCGATGCACAACTGGCGCGTGAGGTTGAAGTATCTATTCCGCGCGAATTTGACTTTGATGAGCAGATTAATGTAATCGAAAATTTTGTTAAAAATAATTTTACAAATCGCGGAATGTGCGCTGACTTTTCAATCCACGATAAAGGGGACGGCAACCCCCACGCACATATTTTGTTGACAGTGCGGGACATTGGCGAAAATGGGTTCGAGAATAAAGTTAAAAGTCGCGAATGGAACAAGGTTTCAGCGTTGCGCGAATGGCGCGAAAACTGGGCTGATGTGTGCAATGAAAGATTGACCGAAAAGGGTGTCGAAACAATCGACCACCGCAGTTTTGAAGAGCAAAAAATTGACCGAACGCCGACCGTCCACATGGGACACGAAGCCCACGTGCTCGAGAAACAGGGCACAAAGACCCTTGTCGGCGATATGAATCGCGAAATTATTAAGAGTAATCTCAACAAAATCAAAGATGAATACATAAATATTTCGCGAGAAATTGAGAGTGAGGACGGCGCAAAAAAATCACATGATTTAAAAGACCAACAACGCGCAACAAAATTCGAGTATCAAAAATTGAAAATCACCGCCGGACAACATTATTTTTTAGATAATGACGAAATCGAACGCAATTTAAAACACACCACACCCCCACCAGAAATCAGCGAGCATTTATTGATTATCCACGCGGAGCGAGATTTGAATTATATCCCCGAAAGCGAATATCAAAAATTAGCGGGACAGCAAAAAAAATTAATTCCAGAGATTGAGCGCGAACATGAGATTACCCGCACCCGCGAAAGAAGTTTTGAAATCGAACGATAAATGTTTAAATTTTGCTTGCAATATCCTGAAAAGTGTGATATAATAAGCAGAAAAGGGGGCGTTTTTGATGAAGATTGAGTATTGGCATAATCGTCTTAAAATCCACTTTGAAGAAAATGACAAGTTTGCAGGGAAAAAAATCAGCGTCAGAGGTGAAAACGAAATTGACACAGACACGTTTGCGTTTAAGAAAAATGATGTAAATTGGCTGTTTCAAATCGAAGAAAAAAATTTTCGCACAGAACCGATTGACGACAACATAAAAGATGAAGTAATCGCTTATATAATAAGCGAGGGAAAAAAACAAGGCGAAAATTTAGCAGTTTGGTAAAATAAGGATAAAAAGAAACGTGAAATTTGATGTAAATAAATATGCTCGTTGTTTTGAAATCGAGCCGGACGAGGCGTGTTTTTGGCATGGTCGAACTGATGGGATTGGTGACGAAGCAAACGCGAAAAGTATCGCCGAAGAAAAGGTCTTAAAAACTCTTGAAATGAAGTTGCTCGAACATCGTGAAGAACTTGAAACGGGTGGAGTCGAATTTGAACTTGAAGATGGGGCTATAACAATAAAATACGGCACAACAAAATTAGAAGAACAAGAATTTTGGGACGCTTGTTCAAAATCATTTGCCGAGCAAGCGGCTGGACAAATTCACGTAATCGAGGGAACAGACCTGCGTCGTGATGGAGCGTCGGAACACGAATACGCGCAAAGCGTTTGGGCGAGAATTGAACGACGAATATTAGCAGAGAAATTGACCGACCCGCACAATAGAGAAGTCAGCGACATCATGGCAATCGACCCAGCAACGGGCAACGAAAAGGGCTTGATAAATAAAGACATCATCAAACAAGAATTATTAAGCGATAAAAATCAGCATATCAAATTATCCAAGCGCATTTCCGAAGAAACAGATAGCGAAAGTTTATCATCTTTAAAATCCCAACAGAACGAAACCGAAATCCAATACAAAACATTAAAAATCAATGCCGTTCGCGCTGGATTTTTTAGCGAGCATGAACTTGACGGCGCACTAAAATCACCCATGCCGTCCAGCCCCGCCGAGCAATTGTTAATCATCGAAAGCGAACATTATTTGAACAAAATAACACCCGACGACTATAAAGAAATCACGGGGCACGAAATGGAGGTTGACCGCGAATCAGGGTTAGAAATCGAACGATGAATTAAAAAATGAGGAAAAAATTATGTTTAGCTTGAAAACTTTCCTAACCATCGCCGCCATAAAGTTGGGCTTTACACTTAAAAATTGTTATCGTCTGGATTATGTTTAAAATCCCGCAAACGAAGAAGAAATAAAACATAAACGTGAACGTGTGGATTAATAAATTTAACGCGCGAATTATGATATACGCGACGGCCACGAACCCCGCCAGCGGAGCAATTGCAAGCAAGAACGCTGGAACGCTGGCGTAATATGCGCCGTCTGCCCATAAATCGTGAATTATATCTGTCCCAAAAAGCACAACTAAATATGGAGATATTACAATCAATCCTAAAAGAAGATACGGAATTAATTGACTTTTCCAATTAGTCATATTCAAATTACGACGAGCCAATTTATCGCCTAATTTCGCCCCTTTTGCAGATAATTCTTTTGATTTTTCAAGATTTTTTAAAACATTCGGTCGCCCCTCTCTGTATATCAAACTTAAATTATTGAACGCCAAATCATATCCCTGCTCCACCGCCAAAGTGTACCACTTGACGGCTTGTGCGTAGTCCGGCGGAACGATTTGTCCCTCATCATAAATACAGCCTAAATTAAATTGCGCTCCTGCGTCCCCCTGTTTAGCCGCTTTATGAAAACATTCTAATGCTTTTTCAGAGTTTTTAGTTAAGTTGCCGCCTAAAAGATATTCCTCACCCAAATTGCATTGAGCGGGCGCATATCCTTTCTCGACGGCTTTAAAAAGCCACTTTATAGCCGTTTCAGTGTCCTTGCGCACACCTTTTTTGCCCTCGATATACGTGCAATACAGTCTATACATTGATTTTTCACAATTTTGACTTGCGGCTTCAAGATAATATTTTTCCGCTTGCTTAAAATCGCGATTATCATAATGCAAATTTGCCTTTTTGTTTACTGCGTTCTTATCCATAAAAAATACCTTTTGTTAAGCTTAAGTTAAATTAAATCTTCTCGTATCTTGAATTATAAGCGTTTGCATAACTCATTAAATCCATTTGAACTCGTTCAAATACAATGTCTTTATCCTGTTGTGTGAAATTATCAATAACTCGCCCTGTTGCCTCCATATACTCCCGCGTGGCATTGCGCACAATTTCTTCTGAAATTTGAGATGACGGCTTTTCCATATTTTGCGAGTATCGCTCCCCCAAATGTAACCACAAAGCCGGACGGACACCGCCCTCCCCAAAAGTTGCACGCTCTCCACTCATTGAAATCAGACCCTCACCGCCGATAATGCTGTCGCCGTAAACATTCGCAACTGACTGATTATCACCGCCGGACGAGCGCAACCACCACCAATGCGCTTTTTGATTATGTTTCGCTACTCTGCGCAGATTAAAGTCGTCCATAATAAAAAAGGCTTTTTTAGGAAACCCAAGAGCTTTAAATTCTTTTCGATGTTCTCTTTTAGCGGTTTTATACCAGTAATCCCAAATAGATTTTTCGGCGGAACTCATTTTGGGTCTGTAATCTAACTGTCCGCTATCTCCGAAATATTTTACAATTTCTTCTAGGTTAAGCAAAAATATACAATCGGCTGTGTATTCTATGATATTTTTACGGCGTTTTGGGGTAAACCATGGATTCGTCGGGGTCTTGTTGTAGAGGTTGATAATTTTCACTTTCTCTGCATCGGTAAAGCTATTATAAAACTCTTGGTTCAAATATGTTCGTAAAGTGCAATCCTTCCATGTGATTTCAACATTTTTTTCGTGGGGTATTTTGGTTTCGTGACACGCCTGACGCTCTATAATCTCATCTGTGATAATCAACACTCTATCATCTTTCACATCAAGTATGCGCCACTTGTATTTCCCGAACATGACTACAAAATCTCGCGCTGGTGCGCCTGCTCTAATTTTTTCGACTGCCCATAATAGTTCGCGTTCTTGCTGTTCAGCTTGAAATACCCGTTCGCGTTGCTCCGCTTCTGCCCTTTCCCGCGCTTTACGTTCTTGTTCAGCTTTCGCTACCGTTTCTCCCTCTTTGCGTTCGCGCTCCGCTTGTTCCTGCGCCCGACGCTCCCGCTCGGCTTTCTCGCGTTCCCTGCTCTTCTGCTCCTCCTGTCGGCGTTGCTCTGCCTCCTCACGCTCGCGCCGCTCTCGTTCTTCGCTACGGCGTTTTTCCTCGCGTTCTTTCACCTCCTGCTCCGCTTTAGCCCGCGCCGTCGCTTCTTCGTGTTCTTGACGCTCTTTCTCATCATACCAACGTTGTTCGGTTTTCCATCTCTGCGCCTCGTCCTCCCAAACTTTGCGCTCTTTTTCCCACATTGCATTCCATTTTTCCCAACGGCTCGTCCATCGTGTTCCCCGTTGGCTCTGTTCATCTTCCCATTCACGCCGCTCTTTTTCCCACTTTTGCCGTTCAAATTCCCATTTGCGCCGCGCTTCTTCCCACTCTTTGCGCTCTCGCCCTGTCCAATCACGTTGCCATTCGCGCTCTTTCCTCTCACGCTCCGCTTTCGCCGCCGACTCTTGACGTTCTCGCTCTGCTCGTCGACGCTTTTCAGCCTCGCGTTCTCTTTTCTCACGTTCCGCTCTCGCCTTTTCTCTTTCACGCGCTTTACGCTCTCGCTCATCGCGCCAGTGTTGTTCATCGGCTTGCTTTTGTTGCTCGCTCCCGCGCCGTTTTTCACCCACACGTTGTTTTTGAATTTCCTCGTACGCCCAATTTATTTCTTTCGTTTTTTCTAGCAATTCATTATATTTCGCGCTACCTTCGACAACATTCGGGTGTTTATCAGGATGAAACTTGCTTACAAGCCTGTTTCGTGCTCTTTTTATCTCTTTATCTGTCGCATTTTCACTGACTTCCAATATTTTATATGGGTTCGACATGATTTCGTCCTCGAATATTTTCGCACTGCCTTTATCTTATTGTACAACGCCACCAAAAAAAAGGTAAAATATGCTTTTTTAAAAACTTTATAACATAATTGAAAATCTTTTGTTAAAATTAAAATCAAAGATTCAAAAATCATTTACGATTGAAAGATAAGCCTCCATAAAAACAAAGCCAATTGAGAAAGCCAGTACCCGACGAACCCGCAAGCCGTCGCCCCTAACCAGCACCCAAACAATTTCCATAATTGCTGTGAAACATTTAGGTTTCTTCCCCCAAATCCGCTAAAGAACAAAACTATCCCACCAATGCAACTTACCGCAACCAAAATCCATATAAAAGCAATCAACAAAAAGGCGAGTATAAAGAAAATTCCAGTAAGAAGCCCGCCGAAAATCACAAGGGCGGCAAAAGGAAAACTAATAATAATCAACACAAGAATTAACCAAAACATATCAAAGTACCTTTTTACTTTTTTCACCAATATTCTCCATAATTATTACATCATAATCAGATAAAATAGTCAAGATGTATCTATACTATAGATTCAACTTAATTACGCTCCAGCTAATTTTATTGTAGAATTATTAGGGGTGATTATGTTGATTAACTTAAATATTCAGGAAATACTTGACAAAAATAATAAAACTCGTTACTGGCTTGTTAAAGAGTTAGAAAGCAATTACGAAACGGTTAACCGTTTATGCAACAACGAATCCACGGCGATATATCTTGAAACTATCGAAAAACTTTGTAAGGTTTTGGATTGTGCGCCTAATGATTTATTTGTTATTGAGCGTGAAAGGGAATAAAATTTAAATTATTATTAAAAAACTATTGACAAACTAACAGAACTATGATAAAATCAAAATCGATTTTACGATATGCTTAATTATGGTGTCTTAATGCTAAAAATCAAATAACATACTGCTAATAAAGCGGGTCGGAATTATGTGGACAATTTTTTGAACCTTTTAATCAAGTTGTCCGGGGTTCAAGACCCCGATGGCTCACCAAAACCGCTAAAACACAGTATTTTTAAGAGTTTTGGCAAAAAATGAAAGTTGGACAAGACACTATGATTTTTTAGGTATTTTTGCCTAATCATAGTGTCTTTTTTAAAAGCATATTGTAAATGTAAAAGAAATAAAAATTTACAGTATGGAGTGATTTTCGTGAAATTTTATGGACAATTAGAAAAGAGCAACAATTACGAGGAAAATAACGTTACAATTTTAAAGGCTATGGAGCAGTATCAAAATTATAACATAGCTCGAAATTTATCTCCACATTCGATAGAATTTTATAAAATTTGCATGGAGGCTTTCGAGAAATTTTACGATTGCACCAAATTATGTAATACTATTGATGAGAATGTTGTTTTTGAATACATAACGCACCTAAAAAATAAGAACACGCTCAACGACACGTCAATCAATACCAATATCCGCGCACTTCGCGCCATGTGCTATTATTTTATGAAGTTAGGCTACACCGCCCCCTTTCAAATTTCGATGTTGCGAACCGAGAAGAAAATCAAAGAAACATATACAGATGAGGAACTCGCTATTTTACTGAAAAAACCCACGATAAGCAAGACAACTTTCGCCGAATACAGAAATTGGGTGATTGTTAATTATTTGCTTGCAACAGGGAATCGAGTGGGGACAATTTGTGATTTGAAAATCAAAGATGTAGACTTTGGCGCAGGAGCAATCAGATTAAGCCGAACCAAAAATCGGAACGAGCAAATAATTCCTATTAGCAAGACTTTACATGATGTTCTAAAAGGTTACATGAAATACAGAAAGGGCGACGGCGACGATTACTTGTTTTGTAATGTCAATGGGATTCGCTTATCAGAAAACGGTTTAAAATTGGCAATACGCAAATATAACTTAAAACGTGGTGTAAACAAAACTTCATTGCATTTGTTCCGTCACACATTTGCTAAAAAATGGATATTAAACGGCGGGGACGTTTTCCGACTTCAAAAGATGTTAGGGCATTCAAGCATGACGATTGTTCGGGAGTATGTCAATATGTTCAGTGACGATTTGAAAAGGGATTTTGACACATTTAATCCATTGGAAGAATTTAGTAATAAACGTGATGAGGGGATAAAGTTAAACCCCAAGAAAATTCGACGAATGATGCTGTAAGTTTTAAATTAAGGTGGACAATTTCACCTTTTTTTGCTGACCTGCACTTTTTATATTCTCAAAAATTATTTGTAAAAATTTTACAAATTTCACTTTATTTTTTGAACTCTACATGATACAATATTTATATTGGTATCATATAGACATAATTTTACAATTTTTGACAGGTAAAAAGGGGACGTGGAATGGATAGGGATATAGGCGAGAGAGGTTCGATTTCGAAAGAAGATGTTAGGCGAGCGCGACAGGCTGATTTGGCGGCTTATTTGATTAGCGTTGGTGTGCCGCTGGTATCAGATGGGAGGCGGTATCGTCACGCGGAGCATGATAGCCTTGTGTTTACAGATAATGCGTATGTTTGGAATAGCAAGCAAGAGCGCGGGAACGCGATTGATTATTTGACGCGATATATGGGCATGAACTTTAAAGAGGCTGTTTCAGCGTTGACAAATGGTGCGCCATCTTCGGCAAGCATCAACGTTGAAAACGCACCATCACGCAGAAATCGACCATTCAATTGGAGCGATATTTCTACATATCGAAAAACTGATGGTGTTGAGCGATACTTGGACAGAGTGCGCAATATTAATTTAGGCATTGTTGATTTTCTTTTAAGAAATAAATTATTATTCCAAGAACAGGGCACAAATAACGCCATTTTTCCCATATATGATGAACATAACATAATAGTCGGCGCGGAGCTTAAAGGCATAACAAACAAGCCATTTAAAGGCATTGCAGGCGGCAGTAAATACGGCTATGGTTTTAATATTCGGTTTTCAGAGGACAATAAATTTGATTATGCCTTATTCTTTGAGGGGACGATTGATTTACTAAGCTATATTGACTATAAAACTTATCATAAAGGCGAGCGATTTAAAAATTGTATTTTAATTTCGATGATGGGGCTTAAACTCAATATTTTGGAACATAGTTTAAAAGTTTTTGCGCCGGGCGCAAAGGCGGTCTTGTGCGTTGACAATGATATTTCGGGACAGAACTTTATTAAAAAGATTGACGGTACAGGGGTTGATTATGCGCTTCGCTTACCTGACGAGCAATATAAGGACTGGAATGAGCAAATAACCATGATGAAGCGGTACTGCAATCCCACCCGGCGGGCGTTAGAGCGGGCGCGGGAGAGTTTGCAGATATTATGATTTTTAAATCAACGCATGAAATAATAAAAATTTTAGTATTCTACTTATAGAAAATTTACATAATTCTCATTGCTTTTTTGCGAATACGCTTGTAAAATACGAAAATCTATGCTATAATATAACATGCAAGCGTCCAAATAAGTGCTGGCGGGCACTTATTCCAAGACCTTTAAATGACGTTTCAATAATTTTCTTCGGCTAATAATTTTATATTGGCGAGCGTCCTCCAACAGGTCACTTATCAGGTCAACTTGTTGTTTAGGACGCTCTATCTCGTTCAAATAGTCTAAAATTTGCTGGTACACCTCATCGGCAACGGCTTTAATATCATTCTTGCTAACATCGCCATCAGCCGGCTTGTAAAAACACTTATAGGCTTGTATTTGTTTCTTGCGATATAGCGCGGTGTACAAAGCTTTAAAATGCTCATATTTCATCATTCTGTCTTTTTCATCAGTGACTTTGGTCATATACTTAAAAATTTCAACCGCGTCTTTATTCTTGAAGCGGTCAACCTTGCACGAATAACCGAGCTTCTGGCTTTCGATATTTTTCTTGGTTACTGATATACCGTGCCAAATTAGATACCATAATTTTTGTATCAGCACTTCGAAATCGCTAAACAGAGTGATTTTGTCAGGGTTCTTTTTATCGCGAGAATACACATTTTTAATATGTTTGTTATCTATAACGGATTCATCATCTAAATCAAAGCATATCGCGCAATGATAATGTGGGTGATAACATTCTGAATGTTTCGGATTACTTTTATATGTGACCTCAAGGCTTCTAATGCACCCTAAGAAATTATACTGCTTGAAATCGACATCTTTAATTTTTGTCTTACAGGATAAAATTTCGATTAGGTGCGTGAAACATTCAGACATTTTGGCGACATCACGTTTTAGCATTTCCTCTGAACAATTTGGATTTGTAATAGTCATGTGATAGAGATATTTTTGTTTATCGCGGAGCATGGGCATATATTTGTTAATTCGGGCGTCTTGTATCATTTTAAGGCAGTTGGCGCAAAACTTGTAATCGTGGCACAGCGTGCATTTTGTGACGTTCTTTACCTTTTGCATTTCATAAGTGTCGCTGGTTATATACTTAAAACAATTTTGGACGTTGTGCGCTTTGTTAATCAACACAGGGTCTTTTTGCTCTTTAGCATATCGCTTGTAATATCTCACAATCATTTTATTATTTGAAACCCTATCGTGCCCGTCCCGCAAATGTTTTCGTGTCGATTGGGCTATATCATCTATCACTTTTTCGAAAGTTTTTTTCGGTGGCGGTCTAAATTTTAACACGTATATTTTCACTCGCTTTCTTTTTAAAAATCAGCCCCCAAAATAGCAAATTTAATTGAGTTTTGGAGGCTGTTTGACAGCCATTTTCAGGCGTTTTTTAGGGCTTGGAGATTTCCGCGTAATCGGGGTTAGTTCTAATCTACCGCTACGCGGTAGTATCAAGGGGGCTAAGCCGGAAGGTCGTATTACATAACCAAATAATCCGTCTTTCTAAGGTTCGGAAACTGTTTTGGCATTTTGCGATGATAATTTTTGATATAAAGTTCCTCAATGGCTAAAACAATAAGGTCGGTTTCTGTAATTCCATCATACGCCGACATGCGCTTTAATTGTTCGCGTGTGATTTCTGATAATCTGTATGAGCGTAATTTTTTGTTTAATTTTTTAAGTTTAGTAAGCGGTGCATTTTTTCTCATGTCAATCATTCCTTTTTTGGTTATTTTTGTATATACAAGCAATACAGACAGCATATCATAAATAAATTGGTCGGTCAATTTACTTATTGTTAAAATTTTGTGAAATTTATAGCTTTTTTATCATCAAACTACTTGACAAAAGTTGTCGAAAAGTGTATAATAACAATATTATTAAACGAAAATAAGGAGTAATTTATGAAAGAAATATATTGTTATAAATGCGATACTCCAAAAGATGAGCGGTGGAAAAAGCTTGGCGAAAAAATTATCAGCGCGTGTGGCGTATGCCGAAAAGTTTCAAAGGCAGAGCTGATGAACGAGATTATGAGATTAAACGAGCAGGTAAATAACGAAAAGGTTTACTTGTCTGAAAGCAACCGAAACAAGAGCGGACGGCCGCCGACTTTAACCAAAGAGGACAAAGAAAAAATCAGAGCCGACTATTCAGCCGACCCGAAGAAAAATAGCTACTCAAAATTGGCGTATAAATACGCCGTGAGCAAAGGCACTATCTCAAATGTTATAAAAAGCATGGATACTGTTTAAAATTATTGTTTTTGAACGCTTATTGTTGAATTTATAAGATAAAATAATCCTGTAGGCTTTTAAAAGCTAAATTCAAATGTAGGTTTTATTTGATTGCAAGAAAATCGTATAAAAACAATATTTTTGAACATCAAACAAGAAAATACACAAAATCCCCTGCCATGATGTTATATCATCATATTAGACAAGGATTTTTTTGTTATTGCTGACTTTTTCTTCATCGCTAATCAGGCTTCAACTTTATGCCTTTAGCCTCAAAAAAATCAATCGTATCTTGCACACTTTGCAATGCTTTTTCCATGTCGGGCTCAAAAATCTCTATCTCATTTGGATAGCGAGGTTGCGAGCCGAACGATGTTAAAAACTGGCTAACAACTTTTAATTCTTCAAAATCATTTTTTATTTCTGAACACATTATGCGCAACTGAACTAAGTCATGAATTTTGGGAGGCTCGATTTTATTTGCAACCAAAAAACCTTTGAAAAACTTCTCAACTGATTGCTGGCAATGATAGCAAATAATTTCAAGCGGTTTAGGGTGCATACCACATAAATATTTTGCAGAATCAAAATCCCTCATGGCAAATTTGTACCACTCCATGACCAAATCATTGTTGTCTGTCATATAATACCAACCCTTTCTCCGAAATAGTTTTTTCCATTGTCAATAATTTAGACCGCCGTTCAAATATTTCTGTTGTTCCCGCCAAAACGTCTATTGGCTTACGTTTCATATCAGTCGCGCCGTAAATTTTTTGAATGGCTTCAAGCGGGCGTATGCTATTATCAGGGACGACGGCGTAAAAATCATAGTCGCTATCCTCGCCCGGCGTTCCATAAGCATACGAGCCGAAAAGATAAAGCCTTTCAAGCGGTATAGTGTTTATTATAATCTCTTTTATTTTTTCAATTTCTTCGTTAATAATCATGCAATCCTCCGTGTTTTATGAATCTATTTTATCACAAACAAAGTGAAAAGTCAACCAAGGAATTTTTTTAACAGTTTTATAAACAAATTCACTAAAGAAATTTAACTAAAGAAATTTAACGCAGAGTTTAGGTCGTGTTTGATAACTTAAAGTATTGCAGAAAACCACGAAATATGATATAATTCTAAACACACGGGAGTAATTAAAAAGAGATAGACGAGGCAATGTAAGGGCGTGAACAACCGCCCGCAGACGATTAATACTCGTTCCTACAAAATCGTATCTATCTGGTATTAATCACTCCCAATTTTTAATACTAAAAAAATTTACAAAAATGTTTTAATTACGAAATGTTTTTTTTATACAATAAAAATAGCGCAAATACAACATAAATTGCAGTAAAAAAGAAAGGAGTATAATTTTTAATTTCGAGGGCTTAAAACATATTTTTAAAAATTATTAATAGGAAAGGAATTTTTATGAACGCTAAAAAAAGATTATTTAAAACAACTTGCTTAATACTTGTTATAGCAATGATTATTTTGGTATTTCCAGTCAGTGCTATCTCTTACGACAACAGGATAATTGATAGGAACAGAGATAGGTTTATAGCCACAGATATGAGCGTAATGGATAGCTTAATTACTGCTGGAATATATCTAAGTCCAGTTTTGACTGAAGAAAATATGACCTCTGAAAAGTCATATTTGAAAGAAATGATTCCGCTTCATGATATTAATAGCAATATTGTCGCATTTTATCTTACTTTCACTTCAGGTAGCTATGCAGTGGTAAATAATAATATTAATAATCCCACTGTAATAGAGTTTGGCATGGGCGACAATCCTTTCGTTCGTGAAATTTTGGACTCGTCAATCAATCCTGTAATTGTTTACAACAGTCCATTTGACGTTTTTGATAAAAATGGAGTGGCACAGTTTGACGAAAGAATCAGCGAAGCAAGCATAGCAAGTTTATTTGATAATTATCCAGATTTGCTCGAACCCAACAGAGCAACTATGAACTTACACAGCGAAGCAAGAGGAATAGTAAGTGCATTATACCCGCAAATGACAGAACTTGATTTCAGTATTAATGAATTGAGTTCTCGAATAGATGGGTTTAATACACAAATAATTACACCTTTCGGTGGCAGTGATTGGGGATTTCTTCCTATAACAGGGTTGCCAACTGGAGCTCATACTAATAGACACGTCACAGGCATACCAGGTTCGGCGGTAGTAATGAGCACATTTAGCAATGGTAATACAAGAAATCATTGTGGTGCAGTCGCAGTAACAAATTTAGCCATGATTTTCGCTAATCAAGGACACCAAAGTTTGCGAATAACCAATGTTTATAATACGTTTAGAGCAATACACCCTACTCATGTTGGGAACGGCCCGGTAATGATGATTGCCCCTGGTGCAACAAATTATTTCCGTAGTCGCAATGTTACCCTTAGACATTCAGGCATTGGAACAGTTGCACAATATCGTACTGCTATTGCCAATAATAGACCTGTAGGTATTTTGTTGGCTAATGGATTGTTCAGTTGGCACTGGATAGTTGGAGTAGGCTACCGTCATTATACTAATACTGGAATAACATTTTTCCGAGTGCTTGACGGTTGGAACACCTCTAACCAAAGGTTCTATAGACCAAATACTGGTTCACTTTGGTGGTCAGCAACTTCGTATTGGATAGGCTAATCAAGATTATTTCTAAGGGCTATATAATTAATTATATAGCCCTTGGTAAATACACGACTTATTTAGGAGGCGTTTACATGAGCAACTCAAGGAAAAAGAGAAGTGCAAGTGGGACGGGACTAATAAAAAAATCTAAACTAATAATTTCAATATTACTCATTATTATTGGTTTTTGGAATATCGTGAGAATTCAAGTATCATATGAAGTTAGCGTCATGGGATATATATCAATAATTTTTCCAGCGGTGGCTATTTTATATATACCGTTGTATTTATTGCTGGTACGCCCTCGTAAGACGAAAATCAATACTAAACCTATCAAAAATTATGCGACTATAAATTCAATAACACACAGTGTACTTTGGGCATTGGTAGCTGTGTCTTTGTTGTGGATATGCTATATTTTATGGTATATTTTGAGTAGCAACGATATTATAGCAGTTCTGCGATGGGAGTTTTTACGAGGGTGGTCGTTTAATTTACTTGTTTTCGGCGCAATAATTATACTCATTGCCTCAATATTTTTTGCAAAAAAAGTAATGATTTGTACTGTTATCGGATATGTATTCGGCTTTGTCTTTGCGCTGATATTAAATACTGATACCTTTGACCCTAATCCTGGCATCTATGTAAATAACGCTTGGGTTATTTGGACGATTTCATATCTAATCTTTATTATAGCTGGTATTATTTGGGAAATCGCAAGCGGATAAATAAAAAGGCTCTTGACTAACATGATATTATGTTGTTGGGGAATTTTTCGCTTCTTGGCTCATGCGCTGGACTTGTTGCCATGCGGGGGTTATGTATTTATCTATATTTTTCGAAGTCAAAAATATTTTCAAAAAATGTTCAAAATGTGCGGGGTGGACTTTTTGAAGATTAAAATATTTTTCAGACACTGTACCGATTTGAATTAGACGGGCTTCGTATTCCTTTTGCTGGCGCTGTTTTTCGCGTGTAGTGATTTCTTTTTTCTGCGAATGTAAGGCTTTTAGTTTTTTATCGATTTGTTTCAATTTTTGTGCCTCTTGTTCAGTCATGTAAAATTTCCCCTTTTTAACTTAGATAATTATGTAATATTATATTCAGTAAAATGCGTGATATTACATAAAAATCATCGTGTAAATTTCGCTGCAAGCAAAAGATTATCAAAC
>Ga0123355_10008913_pt1 | contig 15198 bp, 8 predicted proteins | sample TergutEmb28metaG_3_FD_89872 | JGI IMG/M metagenome (GOLD analysis project Ga0123355, IMG submission 89872) | Embiratermes neotenicus P1 segment gut microbial communities from Petit-Saut dam, French Guiana - Emb289 P1 | ecosystem: Host-associated > Arthropoda: Insects > Digestive system > Gut ... | reverse complement strand
GCCAGTAAAAACCCACCTCAGCTCAGGTAAACACTGCCCTATTAAAAACACTGCTTAACCATAAAAACAAGTGTTCTGATGCAAATATCAGGCAAAACATTGACCGACATGAAGTGACACTATAATATTGTGCTAGAACTTTATGAACTTTAATATTATAGCATGATAGTTTTTAAGTATATTGTACTAATGGAACTAATTGTAACATATCTGTAGCATAAGAATAGAAACCCACTATGACATGTTTACATAGACAACTAATGACAGTCCACTTGTAACAGCTCTTGGTCAGATACCCAATATAGAAACAACGAGATCTCGTTACCCCCAATACCCTCAGAACACCCCACACATCTTGTATAGCTGCCCTGTAAGTCAAAGCACAACCTGAAGATGGCCAACATATAGGGCCGAAACATGTAGCTGCATTCCTACTGTACTACTAGATGAAATATAGTTGTGTTCGACTGTAAGTATAATACACTAAATTCTTTATAACTGTTTCTACCTCTGTTGTTAAACAAAAATGTAAATCAGTGCAAGATTTGAGGTTCTGGCAGTGGTGTTGTTCTTGAAGATTCAAGTCTTCTAGAATTAGATACTGTGTCATTGGGCATGTGGTCCACAGCGTTTTGAAGGTTCATAGTGCCGTCATCTTCAGAGTCAAGAGTCCAATAACAGCAGAAAATAGCATTAGGTGAAGTGAAGTTTTCAGGTTTTTACAGCAGCATCTTCATCTCCCATTGGCAGAGAACAATCCATATCTCTTCTTCTCCTCCTCCTCCTCGTTCTTCTCCTCCTCCTCCTTCTCCTCTTTACCTAGCTCTTACTAGCCACGTTCTACATAACTGACACATTTTCTTCCACCACAACATTTCACCATCCCCTTGCACCAATTTAATCATCCTGATAATGGCAGTATGTTCCTTCCCAACATCAGAATGAACATAGTTCATTGCATGTGTGAAGTAAAGGCCCAAAATATAACCATCATTTGATTAGATGGTGTTCATGTTTTCAAGTCCTCTGGGATTTTAACACCATAGCACCTGGTACATAGTTACCAACATTTTGGAGGAGTGTGTTTAGTTCCTCCATCTGCAAGATCAACCAGTCAAAGAAGAACAATGAAGAACATTGGACAGAGTTATCTGTATTTATGGAATGGAAATATTAGGTGTATCTGTTACAGACAGTATTTAGAGGCATTTGGAGGTTTGACAGTAAACAGTAATTATTGCTTTTGCTGGAGAAGTCAGTTGCATGAGTTGGTATACATGATTGTGGGGAATGTGTAATATTGTGCAGGCAGTTTGGTGCAGAAGTTTACAATCATATAAAAGTCATGGTAACTGTTTCCAGCATAAAACAGTGCAGTTAACTGACATATGGAAGGAACATCCTCTGGCTCATCGTTATCTTCGTCTTCACCTTCCATACCACTTTCGCTCCAACTTATATTCGTGTCCTAAATTTATGGCTAATGCATTACATGATTTTTTCCTAGTCCATCTGTTTGATGATGTCCCACTCCTGCAATTTTTCTGCATGTCAGATGTAAACCTAATCCTCTCAATGATCTGCTCTTCATCCTTGAGTCTCTGACTATGTGAGAACCAGACATCCCTTGTTAAATTAACACACTGAGGCACCATTTTTGACATTTTTTAAATTTTAATGAAATCATGTACATTATGCCAGACATGACAAATGTGTGCAAAATGCTGGTAGTGCAGTTGAATTCTTTGTTAAGTTACTGATATTTCACAATTTTTTTATGATGTTGGAGCTACTTAACATACAAAGCTTAACTTGTGCTCTTTGAATGCTTATGGAAGAAGCCCTAAAATGATTGTTGAAGACAATTGAAGACTTACAGATAGTCTGATGTTTCTGAAAACTACAGTTTATGAATGCTGAAAGATATATATATATACACGTACACACACACACACACACACACACATATATATATATGTGTGTGTGTGTGTGTATGTCGTAGGTCAATACATGCTTAACATGTATTGGTTTAAGTTTCGGTATGGAAGTGTCAGTATGTTCACGGCTTGTGAATGTTTTCTTCTATGTTGTGCTAATGTTCATATTGTAGAATTTGGTTCTGTATGTAACTTTAGCTATTTATTGTAGTTGGTATGTTACAAAAAGCACTCTTCCTATCTATTTCTGGAACAAATTATGTTTCTTATACATTTAATCGTTCTCCTAAATTCTGACAGTCTGTTCTCCGTGTAGCAGTCAACTTCCACCAGTATATGTTGCATGTGACCTTGCAGAATGTCTGGCCTTCAGGGGTATGTGTATGACTGATAGCCCATCAGATTGCAGAAACATCATTGTAACTGTCAGCTCTGTCTGCATTGAACACATACCCAACCATGTAACTATCAGCTCTTTCTGCACTGAACGCATGACTTGGTAATAATCACCTGCAGCAAATCCTACATTATTCCCACAATGTGCATCTCTTCATGTACTGATTTCATATTTTCTTCCTTATGCGTAATCAAGCATTGAACATATCTGTGTAATCCAAACTGACTGGGACAAATGCGTGGAGTGTTGGGTTTCAGTGGTGATACATATACTGCTGAACCACTGCTGCAGAAGTTATTCTGCCGCTTTGTATGGCAGCAGTGTTATATAGTTGAAGTCACACTTTTTATTGTTCAAGATTCAAGTCTATTGGGACATGATACTCTGTCTTTGGGTATTTTCTGACATTTCAAAGGACTGTACTGCCTTCATCTTTGGGGTCATTCTTCTTGGACTGCTTAACCCCCCAAGACAATGGTTCTGCGTTCCCCTGAGACACTGGGAATCACCCAAGGGCACTGAGTCATGTCCCAGAAGATATAAATCATTTGATTGTAAACTTCCTGATCATCAGCTGTTAAGTGTGAAAGGTAAAGATGTGCAGCTGCTGTATCATGGTAGACAGTCTCAAATTGCCACATAACAAATGTGGCTGATAGTGCTGTCTGCCTTTGTAGAATTAATCTTTCACTGGTGAGTTGTGGCTTGGGAATTGTTCCAGTGAAGTGACTAAACTTCATCTTGCAAAGTAACGTGTGATGAAGGTTGTATTTGGTTCATTTTAGGAAGTTGGCTCCCTGATGTAGAACAACCTGCAGTTTGTCACAGAATGTATCCAAAAATGTGTACATTGAAGGAGTAATAGTATCCAATGTGTCTATTACTGACCATTATCAACAGCTGCATATAATTTAAAGTGATATTTAATCATCTGTTCACCAGGACAGTATTTAGCATCTGTAACTGATGTTCTGGTGATGAAGGATGGCATATGATGCAAGACAGGCATTCTTGTAGCAGGTTACCTCAATACTGGACCCAGCTGGAGGCTCTTCAGTGTGCTGCACCTTGATGTGTGCCACTCACTGCAGCCCTAACTGCATTCCTTGGCTTTGTTCCACAGAATCTGGAGAACCCAAACTTTACATTTTGATACTACTGCTGTAACCTTCATGTACATTGCAGTGTGGCCATCCCTCTTGTGTACCTTCGTATGATATGCCTTTAAGTTTTCTATTCATCACATCCTTTAATGGATGTAACTGAATAGGTTTTCCACTTTTCACCTAATGGCACAGATGGATTCATTTTCCAAAACATTGTGTTTCTGTAACAGAAACGGTCAATTGAGCATCACATGTTTGTCACAGACTCCCAGACTGAACTGTTTTGTTTCAGTATCCTGTGTTCCATGTAAATTTGTATGGAGTCTCCTTGAACTGGCATAATGCATTTTGTAATAGGACAGTTTGTTTTGTGTTAGTAATTACTCTACTTAATACAAGTTATTTTCAGTTATGCAGTGTATCAAAAAAAATTCAGTTCCTTTCAACAGGTGTTCATTAGCTGTGTACTGTAAGGACAGCAATTGAAGTTGAGCTGCATGTACAAACAAATTATCTCATTACATTTATATGTATGTGTAATAACCATTGAAATAAACATGTTATACGGTACTTATCAGTCATACACGTTCTGGCCACATGGGTTACTTCAGGGGTGTCATTGAACGTAAACTGTAATGATGTGTCTGGATATTGTTCCATTACATGTGTAACTCTTAAGATTCTTGCAAAGAGTTATGAAATTACAGGATCAACTTTGAACCAGTTCATAATAAAATTAATCTCCAAATTTAGGAGGATACAAGAAGTATAATTCAGCTATGACACTGAGGTGACTGATATCATACTTGTCTATTGTGCATAATAACATCTTGTAAGATCATAACTGCCACCTTCGCCAATTATGTCCTCTCATTTATGACATATTCCAAGCATGTTCACAATACTTTTTTACAAGGCAAGTGCAGGTGATAGTTACCTATTGTTCAGATCAATATGTTACAGTGTATATTCCTCCAGTGATCCATACTTGTCTGTGTCAGCACTGGAACTTTTGACAAGCACAGATCAGGGGAGTAATATGCAATAGAACAGTGGTAATGACAATAGGTAACTGTCTGTGTATATTTGCTTGCTGAGCAATATTATATGGTATTTGTGATACGTAGTTCTCATGGCAGTGCTACTGACAATGTTCAAGTTCTGTGGGTTGTAACACCCTGTCATTGGGTGAGTAGTTCCTGATATTTTGAAGGACTGTAGTGCCTTGATGATGAAGGCACAGTGATCCTTTGAATTATCAGGCACTGCTGGCTCAATGACGTGACACCACAGCCCAGAAGACTGTATGACATATTGTATTTTTATGGTTTGTACTAATGTAATGGTTAAGTAGTGATATAACAGTGTGGATGCACTTGTCAAAATAAGATTGTGTGGTAACTTGTACAGTACAAGCTGCAAAGATTTGTTGAAATCTAGTCAAGAAGAGTTTATTTCTTGAAGATTAATTTTAAATGCATAGTATACAATGAGATACCATAAACATAACAAATAAGACTTAACTCATTCTCTGTTTCCTTTGTGACTTTTAATTTTATTGTAGTTTGAAATCCTTTGTACATGGCTGAAATGTACACAGCAGTATGCTACAACATTTGTTACCATTTGTCTAGATTGTAATCTGTTTTTACTGGACTGTTGAGATACAAATCCCACAACATTAATCTGTTTCTACTGTGTTATGTTCATATTTTCCGAAGCATAGGTTTATGAAACTTGTGTGAGAGATGTGTTGCACTATTCAGGAGAACCTTTGAGCCCTAGAGACTATTTATAAGGAAACTGAGTAGTGACTCCAGGCAGACATTTGCTGATGTATCTGGCATATTACAACTTGCAGTGGGAATATGAAAGTGCTAAAAATTATGGTGTTAATATCTGTCAGTTTAACCATACTGTATTATAAATATTTTGATATTTCTTTGGTGCTTGAATTCTTCTGTGGGATGCTTGCCCTTTATGGCCATTCATTCAGTACCCTAATGAATATCTGTGCGGTCAGGATGAGCAACTCAAATTGACACACAGTCACTAACCAGACAGTGTGCTGGTGCACATTTCCACAGTTTGCCCCTTGCAACAACATTGTATACAGTAGGGGTAGATTCATGTCAACTGGAATGTGACGTCACATAGTCAGGTAGGAGTGTTCTGGTGTTTCAGAGGATCATGCTACCTGTGTCATGTAGGTAGATGAAGTTCATATACCTTCCCTGCCCTCTTTGTGATCTTCTGGGATGTGACACTATGTAATCTGGTGGAGTGTTCAGATACTTCAAAGGTACACTGCCAGCAGCCTAGACACTGTCACGGCCCTGGAGGCAGCAAAGTACACAATCACCACCATGAGAACCTCAACTCCCACCAATTGGTAAGAGGTGTGTTCAGTATAATCAGATTGTTGTCTGGCAGCTCAGTTCCTAGCGTGTGATTGACTATGCATGTCCCTTATAAAACTGTGGTCTTTTTGCCTGCCTTCAGCAAAGTATCATGCAGCAGGATGTTCCTTTGTTTCATAATTTGTTCTGTATGCCAAGAAAACTAACCTGTGAAACATTATGTGTTTTTCTTGTGGTACAATTTTGTTTCCATTAATGCAGAAACCGGTGATTCCACACATGTAGTGTCCAATGGGAGGCATCTGTCTCAATCCTATATGTTTATTGTTTTAATTGACTGCAGCAAGTGGTTTGAATGTATGCATACTGATTAAATTATAGTCAGTCTAGAAATGGTGTTCATATTTGATGTGTGGTTGACCGTGCATTGTAGTTCAATATGGAATAAGAAACCAACTAGATATCACTTAGTATTATATTTATTTCTCCTTTATAAGTTGCTCAACATGTTTTGGGCCACCTTGTGCCCATCTTCAGGAACTGACGACTTAGTGGTATTATTTCACGTGTGGTGTAGTGCTGTGGCTGTGTAGGCAGTCAGATCCGGTTGGCTGGTTGTGTGTCCATTGGGAAGCTGTGCTACGTACTTCCCAATGGACACACAACCAGCCAACCGGATCTGACTGCCTACACAGCCACGGCACTACACCACACGTGAAATAATACCACTAAGTCGTCAGCTCCTGAAGATGGGCACAAGGTGGCCTGAAACATGTTGAGCAACTTATAAAGAGCAACTTATAAAGGAGAAATATAATACTAAGTGACATCTAGTTGGTTTCTTATTCCACATTAGTGTTCATATTCTTTATGTCCAAACTATTTTACAGTTTGTTTGCACCATAATGTTGATTTAAACACCTTATAAATATGTCGTATCTTCAAAGACATCACTGAATACCATCCCTCCTTCCTTGCTTTGCTTTGCCTCAAGATCGTGAGTGTGAACATATACCAGTAATGATAGAATTCTGTTACCTTGACATAGAAATTATTTGGTGCTATAGAGTGTTTTATTGTTCCCCTGACCACCACAGGTGGATGGGATGTGCACAGCAGATGCAGGCATTTGAATATTTGAGAATGACAGTAACAGATCATAAGTACATATGTGGGAAACTTAAGTCTAGATTAACCTTTTGACGCCTAACAACGACTATAGTGGTCGCACTGCACCGCTAACCTCTAAACGTTGCATTTTATATATTTATTCAACAAATATAGGTACTGAATATTTTAAACATGGTACATACTCTCCGTTTTTTTCCTCTTCAAAATGCAGTTTGTTTCATAAATCTAACGTATTTGGTTACTGTATTATTCACATTTTATATACAGGGTGTGCTAAAATTAAAAAAATAATTCCAGCACCAAAACGTTAAATACAGGGAATGCTTGCTGCAATGATGTTTAAGAGCCTGTGTCTTCCTATTGCTTGTCTGAAAACATAAAGATTAGTATGCATAAAATTATAATTTTGTCTTTCATTCTGATTGTATGTGTATGAAGCTTGAACTTCTGAATAAAATGATACATCAGAGAGTGAACCCAGAGGAGACAAAGTGACTGGATAAGGGAGGAAGTTACAGAACAAGGAACTTCATAATGCATGATGGCACACCTGAAGGGAGGAGACCACATGCGAGATACGGGTGTAGATGGTAGGATAATATTAAAGTGTATTTTAAACAAGTAGAAGGGAAGGGGGGGGGAGAGTGGACATGGACTGGATTAATTTGACACGGGATGGGGACAAGTGGCAAGCTGTTATGAACATGGTAATGAATCTTTGGGTTCCATAAAATACAGGTAATTTTTTGACTAGCTGAGGAACTGTTAGCTTCTCAAGAAGGACTGCTCCATGGAGTTAGTTAACCCTTTAAACACCAAGTTAAATCCCATCTGCCCTTTGCTAGCATTATTTGGAGCTCGCCATATTCTCCACTTTAGCAGGTAAAGCGTTAATATCTACCCTCTATTTTCCTTTATTAAGGTATGATTTTCAATGACTGCCCATCTTTACCTTGACTAACAAAATTCAGTTTTTATAGCAATACATCATGTTTTATGTGGTCAGAAACTTTGGCAAGGTCATAGAATTATCTACCATCATTGGTTTGATTGTTAAGGGCCAAAATTTCATCTGTGAATTTTTGCAGGGCTTTATCCACTGATAGTCCTTTTCTGAATCCATCTCTTCTTCTTTGAGGGGGTGTGTGACATTGAAGAGGTGGAGCTGTTGTCTGTGGAAATAGTTATAATGATTTTCATAATGACATCCACGCAGCCTCAGATTACGTATTGGAAAATTACTTTTAGACTTGTGAAAAGGTGAAGACAACATGTCTGAAGTAGGTCATCAGGGTTTCAAGGTACGCCCAATCATAACCTGACTGTGAATACCAAAGAATATAATTATTGCTGCCATCAGCACCAGCCTTAGCCACAAAAGTCTGGGAAGTTTTTGGTACTTGTAGTGTTATACATCACTTATACATTGAATAAAGTGACAATTTTGCCTTGGCGTATATGGGGATGGGGACAGCACTGAAGTGACAGTTAAAATGATAAACAATGTGTCTTCATAGATCACTGGTCCATGCACAGCACTATTGCTATCTGCTGGAAGGGGAAAGTCACTAACAAGATCCCGTAAGATGTCGGTTCAAAAGAATATTACAAGAAGATGGAATACAATCAAAAACATAAAGAAATTAGGGCAAAGTTAGTCTGGGACATGAGTCCTATCTCAAGGACAGTTTTAAAAAATTTGGGATAATGGATACCTTGACGAAGTGTCTGTACTGATGTGCACAAGGACTGCTTCCACCATCACATTATATTTAACGAAACACATTTTGTGAGCTAACTGCTTCCAAAACATGTTCTGTTAAGTACAATGTGTTGACGCACAGTGGTTAAGGTGCTGCGCTAGAAATCGGAAGCTGGTTTGATCCCAGCTGGTGTCAGTGGATTTTTCATTGACATAAAATCCTTCCGATCTCACTATGGCCCTGGGGTTGACTCAGCCTCTAACAGAAATGAGTACCAGGAGCATTTCCTGGGGGTAAAGGCGGCCAGTGCGTAAGGCTGACAACCTTACCACCATCCTGTGCCGTTGTCACGAAATCTGGGAACCTTAACTTCCTGGAACTCTCTGGGCCACTCCAGGCCTGTAATGGGACTGCTTTACCTTTTACAATGTGTTGATGCAATTAGTCCTGATGAATGTGATTTTAATTTTGTGAAACCATTATCAAGAACTTACATGTGACAGTTGTACAAAATGTGTATAATCGGAACATGTTCATCATTCAAGACTTTTGAAGTGCAACTGTCCTCAACTTTTATGATTACTTTTCTACTTCTGGTTCATTACACTACAGTGGTACAGTACATTTTATCAGGAGATTTGGGGTCAATGCAATCAATTTTTTGTATTTTTATAATTTTTATGAATATTGTCCATATGACTGACACAAGTGAAATGATATGCTTATTTACATGTACTGCTTGTACTCTATTATGCAGTCAACAGTATCCTGCAGCAAATTTTTACTGGGAATGTGCAGTTTTAATTCTGTGGACAGATGGAGGAAATAAAGTGTGTATTCAACTACACCTTACTATTTGCAAGGAAATAGAGGCAAAATTAGAAAATGTATATTGGTATGTACCAAAATTAGTAGAAACAAGTCATAAAGGTGAGGTAACCATATTATGGTTTCAACAAATGCAAACTGACAGAACCATCTCTAACAATAAACCAGGCTTCATAATCCATTATAATGAAAAGGAACATGTCTATTAATAGACACTGAAATTTCAGGAGATCAAATTGTGATCAAGACAGAGGCTGAGAAGATTCTACATTATAAAGACCTTACAATAGAAGTACAGTGCATGTGGACTAAATACAGAAGTGACACCAGTAATAACTGGGCCAACTGGAGCCAATTCAAAATGATACAGAAATGAGCTGATCAAAATAGCAGGAAGGCACAACTACAGAAAATAGCCAAATGTGGCATTGAACACATTCTTTGAAAAGTACAGAACAATGAATATAACATTACATGTAGCATAAACTGTACCTACAAAACAGCTGTAACAATTAATGTTATATAGTATACGTCAGCTCAATCTTTTTATTTTAGGTGAAATAAAAAGATTGTGCTGACGTATACTATATAACATTGCGTTACAAGCACATCGTAATGCTTTCATTTAGAAAAAAAGCTGTAACAAAATATACTTTAGCAACTTTGGTTTGTTTGAGGCATGTAATTGTAAATACCCTGCCTAAATGTGATAATAAAAAAAATGAAACATTGCGGGGAAATTACAGAGCTAATTAATAGCCTTTGTCTTTGGGCGGGGGTGTGGTTGTCAGTGTTGCCGTATATTTTGGACGATTTTAGTTTTGTTTACACTAACCCGATTCCACATGGATGACAACGGTATATTATCCAGCGTATATCACTGAAATGCTAGTCTTCGTATAAATAATCTGTGACACATTTCCGGTGCGGAGACAAGAAGTGCTACCAGTAGAAGCGACCGGTACGCTAAACCGTGGAATCCATGAACGAAAGAAAATTATGACGTAGTTTGGTAAACGAATACGTACAAAACACCGTGAATTTTGTCTGACCCAGGTCGTAGACGAGACCTGTCCAAGTCAGAGCAAAAGACGATTCGACCAAACCAATAAATAATGTAACATTAAAGCTTGCTTATTTGTTTTACTAAATCAACTAAATGCACATAAATACGCACGATGGTTTAGTCTATAATCATTCCAACATGTTTCGTCACTACTGTGCCGTGGTCAGGGAGTTCTTACTGTACGTTTTACAAGTAGCTAAAATATAATAGATTTCATTTCGGGATATATTTACAGGCTGTAATACATTATAATAATATCATGTGTACATCGTTATATATTGACAGTTATTATAAAGCAAGTGAAAATAGAACATTTTCTTTAAATTCTACTTTACTGATATGTCATGACAGTTTTATTTTGCGTATACAAACATCTATCATTGTATTCGATCCATTAACGATCACGTCACTATGTGAGCAGTGGTGTAGCAGTACGCGCAAGACGCGACTCCTCCGCTCGCTGATTCGTTCTCTCTGACCCTTTCAGGCACGAATGATCTGTTATCAGTGGGCAGGAACGACACATATGTATTTAACAGGCTATGGTTTCCGGTGTGAGTTTGCTTGCTGTTTGTACGGTTTGCGTTTCGCGAAGATTTCGTTTTGGTGTAATGCATTTGTAAATTAATTTGCACATTTCGTAGCGGGTATAGGATGCTAATAGTATGATCTTTTCTTTTATTACTATATTGGGTAATGAGCTGTACCATACATTATGCTAGTTAGTGGCTAGCATAGTGTTACTGAGTTTAAGAGGAGGTGGTTTGCGTTGGTGCTGCTGGAGAGTTCTCGTGTGTAAAGATGTGAGTTCGTGCATTTTTGTAATATTTTTTATTACATTAACGGCTTATATATTCCTTTTTAAATACAGAGTCTACACAAAGCAATCGCAGTTCAATGTTGTGTCCACTTGCACTGTATTTTATATGATTATTTCTCTTTCAGTTTCGACAAGCGGTCGTAACGATGACAGTAACAAAACTTCCGCACCGACCACGGTGTTTCTTTGACGTAGAAGTTGGTGGTTTACCCATGGGGCGGATTATATTCGAGTTATTCTCAGATTTGTGCCCATTAACGTGCGAGAACTTTCGCGCATTATGCACTGGAGAAAAGGGAATAGGAAAAAGTACTACTAAACCACTGCATTACAAGGGTATTATCTTTCATCGTGTAGTACGTGATTTCATGATTCAAGGAGGTGACTTCTCTGTTGGAAATGGTACTGGTGGAGAATCAATCTATGGTGGAACATTTGCAGGTAACTTTCTTGTCTATATGTTTCTTTTGTGGGCCAGATGGGGGGTATACGAAACACTGAAGTGAGACTGGCTACAGAGGATAAGTATGAAAACTGCAGAAAATGCAGAAATGTAAATTTATTACGAAAATAGTTTGCTGTGAAGTCCATTGGTAGAAATTACAGAATTGTTAAGTTGTTCATTAGAAACAGCACGTGAAGTGATTTCTGCATTTGGTCAGACTTCCCCAGTTGTGGGCAATTCTTATCACCTATTAAAAATCATTGCATTTCATGCAAGTACATGCATAGTTATAAGCTGTTGTGGAAAGTGTAATTAGTGTGGTTAACAGTTTTTCCCTGAGATAAACCTGCTGCATACAGGATGGGCCCAACCAGAACATAAAGTGCACCTGTGGCAGATTTCACGATCTTGTCACATATAGAATGAAAATGCCCTTTTACAGAAGTCATGGCTCGTGTATCCTTACACTTAGCATTCCAATAACTCTGACTGCTTGTGATCGGAATTACTGCAAACTGACATATTGAGAACTAGGGGGCCCGTGTCCTTTAGATTCTTCTGTCACGTTTGAAACGGGTGCTGTACGTTTAATACATGTCGTGCATTAACGTGCTTTGAATATCCATATAATTCAGAGATAAAAAGCATGATAAGTGATGCTGAATTTCTATATGAAAATTGTGAAAATATGAAAAACTTATATTGTGCTTTTCTGTTGCTGCCAATATGTCATCTCACTAGACACATGTCTGTAGGACTTCCGCCGCTACAAGTCTGTATAAATTAGGTTTCTCAGACGTTTTCAAGAAATGGCAGTGATCAGAATTACCCATCAATCAGAATTTCCTCCTGTCTATTGTCATTTGACATGTTGCAGCTCCACCTGTTAATGGACGTTACATTATTACACCAGCAATGGCTTTGTAATGTTACCAGAGCTAAGTAAATACAAGACTTAAAATTAATGCTTATGTAGGTAGGTTTCCTTTTTTTGATGTGCATTTGAATAATGTATCCAATAAATTTTTATGTGTATTCTGTAGGATGTCTATACCAAGTGTAATATCAGGGGCACCAAAAAGGAAGAATTCTTTTACATTGAATTTCTAGTAAGAAGTTCAGTATTTGATTTGCAAACTACTACACCATTATGGTGTAGTACTTAGTGATGGGAAGTTACTATTTGTCTGTGAATTTGTTTTCTTCCTGGCCTTATGCATGGCTGTGGCTACATAAGAGCCTGAAGTAATTTGATGCTAATTTGAATTTAGGTGAATGTGTCATCAGTTAAGAGCTTGCTGGACCATATGTTATAACAGCTGGCACAGTGGATAATTCTTTTACCAAAGTTCTTCCAATTTGGTATGCCATGGCACTTGAGAAGGCTGTTACATAGTATAAGCAATGTTTGTGGTTGAATGCGGTAAGATTGTCATAATATATACAGTGGGGCATGCTAGAACAAACGTAATTGGTTCTAGAACCTTGTTCATTGTAGCATCTGTTTGTTCTAGCATACATTGAAATATATGTGTTTAGGGGTAATCCATTCCTGACCCACAGACTAGAGAAAAGTTACGATCCAACACCATTCAAAGAGGGAAAATGTAACAAAATCAAAAATATAAGCATAAAAATAATATAAAATTAATTTATTTAAATTTTATACACTGTACATGTAAATTTGAAAAGCATAAACAGTCTTTCCCTAGTGAAAACTGTAATCGAACTTTCCATAATAAAAGCGTAAAAAAATCGTTTGTTGTAGCATCTGTGTTCACTGTAGCGTCCTTGATTTTATTGATACATACTGTTTGTTGTAACATTTGTTTGTTGTAGGATTGTTCGTTCTAACATACCCCACGGTACTTTCATTTGTAACAGGAAGTGTATTGACTGTGCTGCAAAAGGTTTTGTGGACAGCATAAGGCAGCGTAATGAGTTATGAAAAAATCACCCAATGGTTCTTGAGCCAGTCTTGGGATGACAACATAAAAATTCCTGTGGCTTGATTATCTCAAATTCTGTGAGAGAATGTGTACTGGGCATGAAGTACATGTTTTTATTTTCTCTGAAACTTTCGTTTGAAGCATTTATTGTCCGGTATTCACTGAGTTATCTCACAGGTGCATGCATCAACACATGTAGGTCCTAGTGTATGAAATGCTCATTGCCATTGTCCAGTTTCATTGAGAAGTGAGTAGTTACTGCAAATTTTAGTAGAACGTTCCAATATAAAATTTTATGAGAATCTGTTCATTGGTTCTTGAGTTGTTAGATGCTGAGTGGGATGGACAGACATTCTTTTTGTTGGAAACATGCCAGAGATGCCCAGTAAATATAGTGAAAATATTTGCTTGCAATAAGAAGTTGAGGAGTTGCTACATTGCATTATTAATATATGTATTTCAGGTGGCCTGGCACACTCACATGGCCGCAGGTGACTTGCAGGATTAGAATTATTACTTCCTGCAGCATTGTGATAAGGTGCAATGAAAGTACTTCTATTTTTTAATTTAACTTTTTGTTTATTTGTGTGGGGTAGAATTTCAATTGATTTCCTTTTTATGTGCATGCAGTGTGAAAGTGGAAACAGATCTTGAAAACAGTTTAGAAAAAGAAAAGGTACTGCCAGATTAAATTGTATTGTTACATGCTTGATTTTTTTCCCCATTGTTTCAGATGAAAATTTTGAGCTGAAGCATGACAAACCATTCCTGTTGTCAATGGCAAATCGAGGCAAAGACACAAATGGATCTCAGTTTTTTGTGTGAGTTCATAAAAACATTTGAATAGAGTAGAAAGGTAGTGACATGAAATTGGTCTGGCTTGTAGATGAAGTGTTTGAAATCAGTAAACTTTTATCGTGGAAAATTTTCATCCGAAGTCTCCGTCAGTTCACGTTGAATCATGTTACTGTGGGTTCTTTTGTCTCCATGTCCATACAGTTGCAACCACACGTGGAATGACTGGACAAGGAACTGAGTCATCATTTTGACTGTACATTCTGTGTTGATGTAGTTCTTGTTTTACAATGTGTAATCAAACCATTAGAATTGTGTGTGTGTGTGTGTGTGTGTGTACAAGGAGAGAATGTGTGTAAATATTCATTCATTCTTCCATTGACAGTTATCTGTTGATTTTTTCATAATTTGCACTATGCATTTTATGAGCCGGAGTAGCTTGGCAAATATAGCAGTAAGCTAGACAACTGAGGTTGCATTCATGGCAGGACAAGGAATTTTTCCTTCTCCACAACATTTGGATCAGCTCTGGGGACACCCAGCCTCCTGGCCGATGGATACCAGGAACTCTTTCTTGACTGGTAAAGCAGCTGTGGAAGGAGGGGGGGGGGGGGGGCCTGAGCGCTTTTATTCATGTAATTTTGGGGGTTGGTTTTTGGGG
>Ga0123355_10008912_pt1 | contig 15199 bp, 8 predicted proteins | sample TergutEmb28metaG_3_FD_89872 | JGI IMG/M metagenome (GOLD analysis project Ga0123355, IMG submission 89872) | Embiratermes neotenicus P1 segment gut microbial communities from Petit-Saut dam, French Guiana - Emb289 P1 | ecosystem: Host-associated > Arthropoda: Insects > Digestive system > Gut ... | reverse complement strand
GTGAAGCGCGTCTTTGTGAAGGGTCTGGGTGAGTCGGAGTGAAGCGCGTCTTTGTGAAGGGTCTGGGTGAGTCGGAGTGAAGCGCGTCTTTGTGAAGGGTCTGGGTGAGTCGGAATGGAGGGGTGTCAAGTTACAATATCGGGTGCGACGACTGGGGCGAGACCTGACCCGCGCAGCACTGGTGGGCGTTGGTTCACGGGGCGAAACTGGAGAAATCATTCTTCTGTCAGGGCAGAATGTCGAAAACATCCAAAATTTCTTCCGTCCGAAAAGAGTTCTTCAGAAATGTTCTGTTACTTCTGTGTGTCAGCGGTTATTGTGGTCGGTCTGGTCCGCGGTATTGTGCAGCCTGTAATTGAACTCACAAAGAAAGAAAGGCGTTTCGAGTGGGTTTAAGCTGAGACAGATACTTTGCGGAGAGCGGATGACGTGGTCGGCTCGGACAAGGTACTTATAATAAAACCAACCAGATGCACTAATTTCTCAAATTTATTTTTGGAATGAAGTTCTACATGTTTCGGACAGTTGCTCTTTCCATCATCACGAGTTTCTCACTGTACACACAGCAATGGTATATGTCTTACAGCTTTGCTGACAGCTTGCGAACAGGATCAGGATAGACGTTCCGTCGGTCCTGATCCTGCTGATGATGGACAGAGGAACTGTCTGAAACATGTAGAGTTTATTCCAAAAATAAATTTGAGAAATTAGTGTATATAGTTGGTTTTATTATAAGAATTTATCACGATGCACGGCCACCTGAACGTCAAATTCGGACAGGGTTTTAGCCTACTGCAGTACAAACGCCGAACACACACTTAACGCCATACAGACACGGTGACGTCACTATATCACTCAGGATGAAAGGGAAAGGGAACACAGCCCATCGGTTTCGGCAGTTGGCAGCTGAGTTCGGCCAAGATGAAACTCTCCGTTACAGAGAAACAGTTGCTTGTCGTTACTGCGGGAAAAAAAAAAGCAATTCCGATATTATTTGAATGAACAGCCGTTCGGTTTACCGCACTGTTTGTTAGCTATTTAGGTTCCATGAGCCTGATGCCAGGCTAACCAGGTGCGTCCTCAAGGCTGTCCACATATCAGTACACAGTTCAGCACTGACCGGAAAATCACTATATGTCTATAGTTCCAGATGGCCCGTCGTCTGTGACGTAATTAAACGCCATCTTCCATGCACACATTCCAATCAAGATGTTGACAAACCCGTAGAGCAGTAGGATCACTTTGGTGCTGTCCCCCACAATGCAATACACCGTCACCCCAGAGAAAAAGTAGGTGATGTAACCGGCGAGCTGCAAGGAATGTAGCCAGAGCCATCCTACTATGAGACACCTTTTGCCCAGGACAGCTCCTGGTATGAGGCCAAATGTCGCAGATGCCATCTGAAACAAACAGGCAAAGTTTAGTGCCGTCAGCAGGTCCTCCAGAACTTCTGTTTGTATCTCCTCGTCACTTCCTCCCTGCAGAAACACAACTGTCTGCTTGTGGTCCCACTCCGTTATGACGATGTTGTACAGCGCGCTGAGCCACAGGTAGCAGCCTGCGAACATTAACCCTCTCTGCTGGGTGTATTGGCACAGGCATTTGTTAAGTCTAGACATGGTCACAGAACCTTGAGAGCCACGATCTAAGAACTCATTTCGACACGTTCCACAAGTATCCAGGTTCAAACACGACTGTTCACATAACTTCAGTGCAATTAACGAGAAAAGTCCTTCTGTGAATGAAACTTGCCAGCTGTAGACACAACCATTAATTAGTTACTGTGGACCTGGAAACCGATTACATGACACATCCTTCAGGCATATCACACCCATGCGTTTGGAAGTTCGTCTAAATATTATATAACTTTAGTCCGTACCGCGCAGTAACCGTCTCGGTTATAAAAACCAGTCAGTTAATGCTGTATAGGGAAATAATCGCTGTTTGTTCTGAGATCCACACAAAACACATAAATAGAGTGTGTGGGCAGAACGTAGAATTATATATAAATACCCAGTCCGTACCGCGCAGTAAACACACTCCGTCTCGGTTATACAAACCAGTCAGTTAACGTTGTATAGGGAAATAATCGCTGTTTGTTCTCAGATCCACACAAAACACATAAATACACCATGTGGCAAAGTAAGTTCTGTTGTCATAAAAAAGAGAGTACATATATGATCGGAGTATATTAAATAATTAACCCTCACAATGCTTATTATGTATTTCGTAACCTCAGGGTTCGTTACAGGATCTGTAGTGTCCTGATTTGTTCACAGTTCAGGTCGCTGCCTCTTGAATGTGCAGCCAGCAACACAGCACCCCTTTCCAACTAGCAGCCGCCACACCCATGCAGACGGAACAATCCAGGATGGCTTACATCCTGTTGCTGCTGTTGATGGTGATGATAAAGCAGTCGGATTGTCTCGAAGCTGATCCCATTTCCTTCATACAGCCCCCATGCTATCTCTGCTGTATTCCTGCAGCAAAGAACTAACCGGGATCTACTTGTTGCTCGGATCGAGAACAGCTATGGCGAACAGTTGCTAATTACCACACTGGCAGCTAATAGCGAATGCGCGAACATCACCAGCCGAAAACACTAGCCGCGACAGTGTCAGAACTTGTCAGTGGGCTGCCAACTTGCTCCTAAGACCCCGTGTAGTGCATACGCACGTATCTGTCTGCACAATCAAACAGTGCGCCTGTCATGTGCGACTTGCGATAAGATAACTTAGCAGCGGCAAAGCTACTGGTGCCGTCGCTATGGCTTACGTACTGCGAGTTAGGCTAACAGCAAACACCAAATTGTTCCCATTGTTACTCTGTGGTGTGACGCAGTGCAGTCTGGTAAGTGTCGACGTTTGTAACGAACATTCTGCCTGCATCTTCAGAGTTGAAGTCTTTCTAAAGATTGCAACTAACAACCAAACTACACGGTGTCACATTCCAATACGCAGTCTTGATGATAGTGGCCCTGAGGAATTAAGATCTCACCACCTGTCTGTCTGTGGGACTGACATTCTGAACAGCACGAGTCACGAAAGTATCAAGAATGTGTGAGTGATTGAGGATATATGGTGACTTAAGTAAGGCAGCCAGTTGGTTTGTCTTGGTTGGCTGGTGATCTAGAGGGTTGGGAGGTGCGAAATTAAGTGGCTGGTGACTTGAGCATTTGAGTCCTAAGTCCATCAGGCTGTATAAATGCAGTTACTGCTTCCTAGAGAGCACAGTCCGTCTGAATTACAAATACAAGTAAGATGATTTTGTTGAGGGCCGAATGAAGTGCTGTGCGGACAAACGGTGACAAGTTCTTGATGTTAAAGTAAAAAAAGTTAAAGAACTCCCATTACGGGCCTGGACAGACCCTAAGGGCTCTAGGAGGTTGATGCTCCCAAATTTCAAGACCATCAGCGTATGAAGGTTGTCATCCCTACACACCGGCCGCTTTTACCCCTCAGAAAATATTCCTTGTACTCGTTTCTGTTATAGTCTGAGTCAACGCCAGGGCCGTAGTGCGGCCGGACGGATTATGGCAATGAAGAATTGCAATGAAAACATCGGGAATCGAGCCCGCGATCTTGCGGTTTGTAGCGCAGTGCCTCAACTGACTGCGCCACCAGCAGCGTGCCCCTTGATGTTACAAAATGTAGGCAGGACATATTTGCACTGAGCTTTAAAGGGCTGAACAAATATTTACTGCCCTTTGTTCAGGTTTTGTTTGGTTATGCTGATGGAGTCTGCTGCTGGTGACGTGGTTCCAAAAACGAACATTGCGCGGCGCTGAGTGGTGTGCGAAACTGACGAAAGGCGAACAATTAACTGTCGAAACAGTCTGTGGTGGTGTATTTTGTCTGCCTTAAGAATTTTTCTGAATGTGCTGAGGAAAACCATGGAAATGGTGTGCAGATATTATGCAACTGTATTCAGGATATCACGTAATCGGTGAGCTTCGAGTCGTGGACCTCCCGATGTAAGTGTGAACCATTACTGGTCCGCTGACCTGTCCGGGCACGGATCGGAAAGTAGCGAAGGCAGCGTTACGAAATGTTCTGTAGCTCAGGGGCCGTCGTGAGGACGTGTGGGTCTTAACGGCGTGGTGTTCCGTTCGACTGCCGAAGTGAGGAGTGCTGAGAAACTTGGCAACGTCGCTGCTGCACTGCTTAAATATATCGCTAGCTTTTCGTGACAAAAGAAATACTTGAAAAACGTATTCATATTACTGCAGCCTTCCCAGCCACTTTTTGTCTTTATTGTTTCCTTTCTTTGTCCTGTAATAGACATTTCTTCTTAATAACACACTGAATCACATTTCACGACGTGTCTCAAAAAACAGAATTCATTTCGTGCAGTGCTTCGTTTTGGTCGTCTTGTTGGCGAAATGTCTGGTGCTTTCATGCATGCCGCGTCATCGCACGGAACCAAATTAGGCATTACGACTGCTCACAATCTGCATTTCTCATAAACAGCCACACATTCCGAACGTCTTACAAACACAACAGCACTAAACTGTTTGTGCGGCAGCTTCTATTACTTTCCGGGGTAGCTCAGTCGGTATAGTGAGCAGGCTACGGGCTGGACGGTCCGGGGTTCGAAAGCCGGCAGGAGCAATGGATTTTTCTGTCCTCCAAAACGTCAAGACCGGCTGTGGGGTCCACATGATATGACAGGCCACTCATCAGGGAGTAAAGCTGCCGGTACATGAAGCTGACAACTCCACCTATAGCCGATGTTAAGAATGAGTGGAGTGTACCTCCACTTGGTCATCTGCCTTCACATCGTCCACAGGGACGAGCTGACTTCTAGTTTTACCCACCCCCCCGTACTGCATATCCCTTCTTGAGGTGCTGATGGTTGTTCACTTGGTCATTAAATTCACCGCCATGTGCACAGCACAGTTCACCACCGCGTGCACGAAAGAAATGCCCTGAATTCTGTCTCGAGTCACTTTAGTCCATTTCACACCCTCCCATTCGGTTTAATGTGCCTTTTAATTTTGTCGTCCTATATGCAGCTTCATCTGTCACTTGATCCATTTACATCAGGTGTTTTCGAAAAGACGTTTGTATAACTTCTCTTATCACCAGGTGATTACAATACAGACACGTAATGTTAGCAATAAGTTACGCAGCGACGGCTCGAACGGCTGGATGTGTCATTCTTGGCGTCCGCATGAGGTGTTATCTTGACCAACAAACGAGATTGCCTCTGGGGTCAGACTCTTGCAGCGCTGTGTGGCTGAACATGCTGCGTCCTGCTGCCCGGTGCGCGTGCAGCTTCTGTCTGTGTCAAGCGGTCCACACATGGCTCGTCTCATCTAGAACGGCTAAACCCTGAAGATGGAGGCAGCAAATTTCATGGAAAATTTTGTGAATTTACCAGTCTGCACGGCGTAACGTCCCACAAGACTTGAATTTTCCTCCACTAGTTTTCACGACGTCTTGTCTAATTTGAAGCCTGAAATTCACATTAATAATGTGTGAAGAACCAATCCGTACCGCGCAGTAAACACGCTCCGTCTCGGTTATACAAACCAGTCAGTTAATGTTGTATAGGGAAATAATTGCTGTTTGTTCTCAGATCCACACAAAACACATAAATACACTGTGTGGGCAGAACGTAGAATTATATATATAGACCCAGTCCGTACCGCGCAGTAAACACACTCCGTCTCTGTTACAAAAACCTGTCAGTTAATGTATAGGGTAGTAATCGCTGTTTGTTCTCAGATCCATACAAAACACACAAATACACTGTGTGGGCAGAACGTAGAATTATATATATATATAGACCCAGTCCGTACCGCGCAGTAAACACACTCCGTATCGTTTACAAAACCCAGTTAGTTAATGCTGTATAGGATATAATCGCTGTTTGTTCTAAGATCCACACAAAACACATAAATACACTGTGTGGGCAGAACGTAGAGTTATATATAAAGACTCAGTCCGTACCGCGCAGTAAACACATTCCGTCTCTGTTACAAAAACCAGTCAGTTAATGTATAGGGTAGTAATCGCTGTTTGTTCTCAGATCCACACAAAACACATACATACACTGTGTGGGCAGAACGTAGAATTGTTGAATGTTAAACCCGGCGGTACGTATAGTGACCACTGGGCTTAAAACAGTTAATGGTCTACTGAACAAGTAATTTACTGTATTAAAAAGGCAATCTACCAGTTACCCTCAGCACAGGACAAGCCTGATATGCATGCAGCACCTCCGCCTTCATTGATATACACCGTCAAGCTACAAAATCATATCAAATTTGGTCTTCCCAAAACTTACGTGCAGTTACTTGACATATTTATATTCTTAATTCCCTTCAGAGTTCAGATACGTCAGAGAAAGAAATTCACGACATTCTAGGCAGCAAAGACAAATAGCTTTCATATATTACTCCGATAAAAGAGAGGGAAAAGTTTCAAGAGAGTTTGTAAGTCTGTACAGAAAGTCCGCAAAGGGTAAAAATCTCCCTGCTCTAAAGAATGGGCCTTTTTTCAGCCGTTTAACACTTTAAAACCCAGTGGTTACTAAACAGTATGTACCACCTGGTTTAACGTTCACTGATCCTAGGTTCAGCACACACATTGTATTTATGTGTTTTGTGAGGATCTGAGAACAAACAGCGATTATTTCCCTATAAAGCGTTAACTGACTGGTTTTTATAACCGAGACGGAATGTGTTTACTGCGCGGTACGGACTGGGTCTTTATATATAATTCTACGTTCTGCCCACACAGTGTATTTATGTTTTTTGTGTGGATTTGAGAACAAACGGCAAATATTTCCCGATACAGCGTTAACTGACTGGTTTTTATAACCGAGACGGTGAGTGTTTTCTGCGCGGTACGGACTGGGTCTTTATATATAATTCTACGTTCTGCCCACACAGTGTATTTATGTGTTTTGTGTTGATTTGAGAACAAACGGCAATTATTTTCCTATACGGCATTAACTGACTGGTTTGTATAACCGAGACGGAGAGTGTTTTCTGCGCGGTACGGACTGGGTCTTTATATATAATTCCACGTTCTGCCCACACAGTGTATTTATGTGTTTTGTGTGGATCTGAGAACAAATAGCGATTATTTCCCTATACAGCATTAACTGACTGTTTGTATAACCGAGACGGACTGTGTTTACTGCGCGGTACGGACTGGATCTTTATATATAATTCTACGTTCTGCCCACACAGTGTATTTATGTGTTTTGTGTGGATATGAGAACAAACAGCGATTATTTCCCTATGCAGCGTTAACTGACTGGTTTTTATAACCGAGACGGAGAGTGTTTTCTGCACGGTACGGACTGGGTCTTTATATATAATTCTACGCTCTGCCCACACAGTGTATTTATGTTTTTGTGTGGATCTGAGAACAAACAGCGATTATTTCTCTATACAGCATTGACTGACTGGTTTGTATAACCGAGACGGAGTGTGTTTACTGTGCGGTACGGACTGGGTCTTTGAAATGTTATCCCGGTTAATCTGAGTGTTCAAAGTGTCAAGCAGATATCTAAGGAAATATTTGATCTAGCTGTGGACCCCTTGTCTAATTTCGTGACGAATTTAAACGTTACACCACGCAGTGTAGTTTGCTACGTGAGTTCGTAACTTTACGTAGAGGGATACCGACCGCCGTTCTGTCGTTTTATACGAATCAGAGCAGAAGATGGCTGCAATGGCGGTAAGTTTGGGTCGGTATAGCGGCATTAATTTCTGTCGAAAATGTGTTTCTGCATGACAACAACGTTCCTTCATATTCTTGTTCTGTCATGCTCACACTAAATGTAGCTGTTTGCCCAGAATATTCAGGCTGCTGTGTTTGAGTATTTTTGACCAAGTTTTCAGATATTTCCCTAACCGTCTGATGATAACGGGTGTTACACAAAGTCGAGTGTGCGTTGGGGATTTGATGAACCCTGACGGTGTAGATGGAGCTGGGCCAACTGCATAGTTTGTACTTGTATAAACTCCTTATTAAGACAGAAGGTGCCTCCAAAGTAATTAACCTATCTTTCTTTGTCACTATTTTGCTCCATGTTGTCTCATTTAAATGTTAATGACCCCATCTGTTTGGACGTCGTCAGCTTCTGTCTGCGGAGTAGATACATGGTGACGGCCTAGAAGACTGGGCTTACGGTAATCTTCCGTAATCTGCTCTGCAGTGAAAAGAATTTACATTCTTATCCCATCTAACCCTTCAGAGCGTACGGGCAAATATAAATACCAGCTGCTTTAAGATTAATTTATTATTCCATTCTGCCCAGACGGTGTATTTACGTGTTCATTTTGGTTCTTACAATAAACACCCATTTTGTCCATAAACAGTACTAACCGATCAGTCTTTGTAATGGAGACGTACCGTGTTTTCTGCGAGGCACAAACTGAACTTCTGTACACTTTAGGTGAATTTTTTAATAGGCCGTGCCATGGCTCAGACGGTTATTCGGCGGTCTCGCCCAGTAGGGGACCGGGTTCGATGCCTGGCCAATCCATATGGGATTTCTCTTAGACAAACTGTCGCTATCACAGGTTTCTCTCCCAGAACTTCAGTTTTCCCCTGTCAATACCATTCCACCAATGCTCCATACCCATTCATTCACCTACCACCCACGCTATATAATGTTTCTCTCCCAGTACTTCAGATTCCCCTGTCAGTACCATTCCACCAATGCTCCATACCCATTCATTCACCTACCACCCACACTATATAATGTTTATCTCCCAGTACTTCAGTTTTCCCCTGTCAGTACCATTCCACCAATGCTCCATACCCATTCATTCACCTACCACCCACGCTGTATAATGTTTCTCTCCCAGTACTTCAGTTCTCCCCCGTCAGTAACATTCCACCGATGCTCCGTACTCATCTTCATCTACATGTTGCTCTAACCGGAACGACAGACGTGCGAAGCCTGGGAACCTTTGGAAAACGATGCTGTTTTGTAAGTCGGGAATCGTTGGAATGCGCAATCCTTGCACATTTTATTTCGGTTAGTCCTGAATGAACAAGCAGCAGGATTAATTCATTACCGAATAATAATGAGAAGAGGAATTAGATGGTTGGTTATCTTTGTGTTAAAGCTCCAGGCTAGTAAAATGCTTAGTTGGTACCATGTCTACGAGATACCATGTCTACATGATGTCGTGTCTACTTGATACCATGTCTACATGACGCTGTAGACAAAGCTGATGGGGTACCTATCTCTACATGATACTGTAGACAGTGCTCAGTTGGTGCCCATGTCCACATGATACTGTAGACAGTGCTCAGTTGGTACCCATCTCTACATGGTACTGTAAACAATGCTCAGTTGGTACCCATCGCCACATGATACTCTAGACAGTGCTCAGTTGGTACCCATGTCCACATAATACTGTAGACAGTGCTCAGTTGGTACGCATCTCTACATGACACTGTAGACGGTGCTCAGATGTTACCCATCTCTACATGACACTGTAGACGGTGCTCAGATGGTACCCATCTCTACATGATACTGTAGACAATATTCAGATGGTACCCTTCTCCACATGATACTGTAGACAGTGCTCAGTCGGTACCCATCTCCACATGATACTGTAGACAGTGCTCAGTCGGTACCCATCTCTACGTGATACTGTAGACAATATTCAGATGGTACCCATCTCCACATGGTACTGTAGACAATGCTCAGTTGGTACCCATCTCCACATGATACTGTAGACAGTGCTCAGTCGGTACCCATCTATACATGATACTGTAGACAGTACCCCTCCCCCCAGTTGACTGTCCACGCAACGTCACACAGGGCCTCTTACTTTATTGGGCTTGCGTTGAATTTATCTGGCTGAGGGCAGGGACAAGAGGCGGGCTCTTGTGGGCACGGTCATGAACCGCTGCGTCCTATAAAATTCGGGGAATGTGTTGAGTAGCTGATGACTGTAATTCATTTTGTTTTGGCGCGACAGCCCCCAGTGGGCCAGGGCCTCCTCATTCTTGAAGTTTCTAGATCACACACAACGACGCGCCACAGTCGGTAGGACTCCTCTGGACTAGTGATCAGCTCGTCGCAGAGACCTCTACCTGACAACACAAACACTCAAACAGAAAAAACGTGCATACTCCCGATGGGATTAGAATCGCTGATGGCGAGCGGCCGCCTTAGACCGCGCGGTCACTGCCATCGGCACTGTGATCCATGTATTTAATTATTTATCTGTTTAGAGCATAGCGCACTTAAATGTAGTATTGTGCGTGCGTGCGCGCGCGCGCTTGGCAGTCAGTACCTGGCCGAACAGAGAGGACAGAAACGGCAAACCGAAGACATTTGAAATCCATGAACGTCGACGGAACTGTTACTCCATTTTCCGATGTCAGAGAGTGGGTTGGGTTTGGGGGGGTGGGGGGGAGCAAGAGATATTTCGCAAGCAGAGAATGTCGGCCCGCTGCAGCGCGCTACACTTACAGACCGTTACAAATTTTAATTTCTGGGTACTCCGTAGTTCGTAGGAAGTGTGGGGGAGAACGGTGCAGGGATGGGAGGGGGAACAGCCAGACGATCTAAATGTGAAGTTCTTCCAGCTGCATCGCACTTCGCTTGGCTTTATAAATATCGTTGTGACTTAAGAAAACGCAAGTCACCAGCCTTCCGCGTAATTGAATCGACATTAATGGCTCTTGCTTTTTACTTCAGGGTAAAAAAGAATAGGATGAAGGGGAACGAAACAGAAATTAATTAAAAGTAAACCGTTATCAATTAGTATAGCGCAGCCACCTCCGTGCACTCGACCCTAATTAGTTTGTTGTAATGATAACTGTGCCCTGATGTTCCCTTCCCACTGGAACTAAATGGCCTGGAGCAACAGACCCCTGGCAGCAGGCAGGCCGCAGACAGCCACAGCCACAGCCACAGCCACAGTTAATTCGAGGGCCTCGATCCAGGGACTCCTGATTGCGACTTCTGAATCTTTATAATAGGCATAATACTGAACGATCGCTACACGTGGGTACATTGGTACTGATGCAGGCCATATAGACGTACGTTATGTTGTGTTGTATTGTGCTGTGTTGTGTTGTGCTGTGCTGTGTTGTGTTGCGATGTGTTGTATTGTGTTGTGATGTGCTGTGTTGTATTGTGTTGCGATGTGCTGTGTTGTGGTGTGTTGTACTGTGTTGTATTGTGTTGTGCTGTGTTGCATTGTGTTGTGATGTGCTGCGTTGTGTTGTGCTGTGTTTTATTGTGTTGTGCTGTGATGTATTGTGTTGTGTTGCGCTATGTTGTGTTATGTTGTGCTGTGCTGTGTTGTGTTATATTGTGCTTTGCTGTGCTCTGTTGTGGTACTGTGTTGTGCTGTGTAATGTTGTGTTATAATATGCTGTGTTGTGTTGTTATGTTGTGCTGTGTTGTATTGTGTTGTGCTGTGTTGTGTTGTGATGTGCTGCGTTGTGTTGTGCTGTGCTGTTTTGTATTGTGTTGTGCTGTGTTGTATTGTGTTGTGATGTGCTTTGCTGTATTGTGCTGTACTGCTGTTCTGTGTTGTGTTGTGTTGTGTTGTGATGTGTTGCATTGTGTTGTGCTGTGCTGTTTTGTATTGTGTTGTGCTGTGTTGTATTGTGCTGTACTGTTGTGTTGTGTTGTATTGTGCTGTGCTGTTTTGTATTGTGTTTTTCTGTGCTGTGTTGTATTATGTTGTATTGTGTTGTGATGTGCTGTGTTGTATTATGTTGTGCTGTGCTGTGTTGTATTTTCTGTATTGTGTTGTTATGGGTTGTGCTGTGTTGTATTGTGTTGTGCTGTGTTGTATTGTGATGCGTTGTGTTGTGCTGTGCTGTTTTGTATTGTATTGTGCTGTGTTGTATTGTGTTGTGATGTGCTGTGTTGTATTGTGCTGTACTGTTGTTCTGTGCTGTGTTGTATTGTGTTGTGCTGTGTTGTGTTGTGATGTGCTGCGTTGTGTTGTGCTGTGCTGTTTTGTATTGTGTTGTGCTGTGTTGTATTGTGGTGTGCTGTGTTGTATTGTGCTCTTCTATTGTGTTGCGTTGTATTGTGCTGTGCTGTTTTGTATTGTGTTTTTCTGTGCTTTGTTGTGTTGTGCTGTGTTGTATTGTGTTGTGATGTGCTGTGTTGTATTATGTTGTGCTGTGTTGTATTGTATTGTACTGTGTTGTATTGTGATGTGTTGTGCTGTGTTGTATTGTGTTGTGCTGTGTTGTATTGTATTGTGCTGTGTTTTATTTTGTTGTGGCACTGCGATTGGTGGAACCACAGTCCAATCTGTTAACCCAAACTGGTTGGTGCCTTATATCAACATTTGTTGATATCAATTTGTGCCAGTCACGTACTAGATTTGGCTTCCTGCCTCAAAAGTGCGACAGACTATTCAGTTTGACACAACTTATTACTGCTGTATCACAAGCGTGCATAATTAGACACGGGACAGATTTCGGCTTGATCAAGTTTTACCATCTTCAGGTCTGGAACACAAGAATATACAAAGGAATTTTCATTTTATAGACACTGTGCATTGAAGGCTGAGAGCCGAGATTTTTGCAGGCTTGTTGTAAATACAGACTCACGAAGCGTTTGTGGCCATTATTATTATTATTATTATTATTATTATTAGTCGTCTCTTTGTATCTTATGAATTTCCAAACATATAAAGCAACACTGCGATTGTATTTTATGGTATTTGTTGTAATATTATTAAAAATTATAAATAGGTGCAGTTTGCAGATATTCATAAGAGCGAACACTGTGTTGTACTTACTCGTAATCGCCAAGAAAGAAGGCTGAAAGTGGGCAGTCCTCACGGGCGGTAGGATGATTTTGATTTGTTTGTGTTTAGCTCACGTAACGGCAATTATGATAATATGTGTGGGTCCTACCGCGGTAGGAAACTTAGAGCAGACAACTTTCAGTTTTGTAAATATGGCGGTAGACAAGTTATTGACGTTTGGTTCCGTCTGCCGCTAAACAGTTGTGCAGTTTGCGGCAGTGAATGTCCGGTATTAACACACAATGGTGTCTGGGGGTCAGCTGCTCTGTTTGGTAAACAAAATGTGCGTGTGTGTTGGAATAGCAACGGAGATAGAATAAATCAAACTTAAACTAAGCCATAATTTTCAATTCTTTAAATCCTCTGACAATAAAGCTTAAACAGCATTTTATTAATTTATGCTTTTGTTGTTTTGTGTTCATCGTTGTGTCGGTTTGATTTCACGTTCGTTACAAATTATGTGTTGATCTAACAGAGCAATGGCTGGTCTTGTGATAGCAGGCCGCGCACTGGCTGTTACCAGTAATTGCTCTGGCCGTTAGGATTTATCTCTCCGCCAGTCAGCAGTCACATCAAACCAGAGGTGTGACACACAGCCAAACACGTGCCGTAAATTGACCGCGCTAATTCATTTTCTTGAATCTGCCGGTCCTTCTCCCACATACAGTACAAATACAGACATGCCAGATTTCACACAACACTAAGTGACCCATCTATGTCACCTCATTAATATTGTGTTGCACATTGTTGCCCGTGCAACAGTACGTCGACTATTTAAACTCCATCCTAATCCAGTTGAAATCAGACCGCACCCTAACGGTCTATTTACGGTTCATATTAATGTTATCCTGCGCAGTGTCCGTCATTTTGATTGTCTTAAATGTGTCACTGAATGACGCAGTCAACAGCCTGTGTGCCTTCGGTGGTAGGTGAATGAGTGAGAACGGAGCGTGTTGGACTGATACTGACAGGGGATACCGAAGTGCTGTGAGAAAAACCTGTCACAGTGCCACTTTGTGCACCACAAACGTCAAATGGGCTGATCTGGGATCGAATCAGGACCTCCGCGGTGTAAGTCCGGCTTCTAACCGTCTGAGCCATGGCACGGCGTCTGTAGGTCGTGCTTATGATTCTAGCTGGCACTCCTGCGTTGTGTTCTGGACGTCCGATCGGGTGCCCTGATTGACGCTTTAGTGGTTCAGTTTGTTCATACAAAAGTCATTAGACTAGGACGCCGCCAACTTCAGTATCCTGACACTGCGTCATAGGGCGAGAAGCTTTCGAGTTTTAGAAAGGTCACAGTACTTTCGTCGTAAGGCTCTTTCTGCAGTACTTGACCCTTGGAGATGAGCCTTCGAAACGTCGGGAACTGCTCGCCCCATAACTCTGCTTCACATCCCAGAAGACTCTAATCCTGTGCACTACCGCTGTGAGAACCTCACGTCGACATAATGAAACGACACTATAAAAGTGGATAAGGGTGAAGGAAGTACGGCGTGACATATTGGTTTCAGCTGTCGTTGTGCAGTAACACAGTTGTAACAGGGCTATAGCTGATTGACCGCACGGAAGGGCGCTGTAGAGAAGCCGGCATTCTATCGGATGGTCAGCATGTTCCCCGCATTTTATGAACCTCGAAGTTACGCCTTGGTCACAAGTACCAGCCACTCGACATACCTAACTATTGACTTTAAGGGCAAAGGGATGGGCGAGGGACGTAACGTCCGTAGCAAACAATAAGTGCGCACAAAAATTTTGATTCAGAAACCCTGAAAAGATTCATTCTTTTTTATGACGTACTTTTGTAGATGGGAGGATAATATTAAAATGTGTCTTATGGAAGTGGGGTAGGAGTTCCTGGACTGGATTTATCTGGCTCAAGATAGTCTCATTATGGGATATTTGAATACGATAATGAAATTGTGGGGGCCGCATGAAAGGCGGAGAATTTGTTGAGCCCTTGAGCCACATTAGCTAGCTACGAAGGAATTCTTTACGTGTTCCTAGTTATGTGCTATAACGGATGTGTCACGAGCCAGAGGGTGCGCTGAGTCACACAGACCGGAAGCACGTGTGTCGGAGTAACTGGATACAGTCAACGGCTGCCACCTCACTGCTGTTTTCAACAAATTTTTGTTAGTCATTACAGTTCGTATTGAACCACGTCTGCAGGTACAGTAAGGTCAGGATCACAGAGGGTCTGATAGCTTTTGAAACAGGGTGCAGATTTGTATGGTGCCCCCGGGGGCAACAGTTGTGCACTTGGCAGTCAGATTTCCACTTCCTTTCGGCAGAAGGCATCACAAGAAGCGGAAAGACTTCATTATGAACTGCCGAGTGGCGGGACGCAAAGACATCAGACGGCGCACAAGAAAGTTCTAAGTCAAGATGGTGGAACATTGACAAATGGCGAGAATGTTCCACGTCACACCC
>Ga0123355_10008910_pt1 | contig 15199 bp, 16 predicted proteins | sample TergutEmb28metaG_3_FD_89872 | JGI IMG/M metagenome (GOLD analysis project Ga0123355, IMG submission 89872) | Embiratermes neotenicus P1 segment gut microbial communities from Petit-Saut dam, French Guiana - Emb289 P1 | ecosystem: Host-associated > Arthropoda: Insects > Digestive system > Gut ... | reverse complement strand
ATGGTATTTCTACTATGTACTAGACGCCACAAACAGCCGCTGGCTGGTTATGGATTACGATGTGGAAGTTTGGACTCGCGTGATTGATTATGTTAGATAAGATATAAAAGTAAAAAGGGCTGCCTAGTTACAAAACCAGAGCAGCCTTTTTTCTGTGTAGAAATAAACACAAATTTTCGGGAAAATCTTGACAAAGTCTAAGGCTTATCAGATAATTTGGCTATAACTTACAAGGGGTATGATATGCAAATGATTAACTTGGCCAAGAATTTGTCGTTTCGTTTTTTGATGTTTTTTGCAGTGCTGTTTGCTTTTGTTTTGTTACCGTTTATAACGTCCCATGCGGGTTCAAGTTATTTTATTCCTTGGCAGTTTGTTACTTTTGAAGAGCCAGAATTTGATTCCGCTATAACAGGCAGGTTTACTCCACAGACTGTAGCTGTACAAAAAAGGCTCGACAATGGATGGGCGAAAATTTCCACATATTGTGGCTATCAATGGGTGTATACTAGGGGTAATGTACGGAATGTAAATGGATATTTTCATATTTTTAATGGCCGTGGTGGTACCCCAATTGCCAGACTTACCCCGCAAATGGTTACTGTACTAGAAGAGTACGATAATTGGTATTTGATATCTACTTGGCTTGGTCCAAGGTGGGCGACTTTAACACCGCTACATTCACCAGACGCGAGGCTTGTCGCCCTAACATTTGACGACGGACCAAGTTGGCATACTATAAGACTTCTTGACGAACTAGCGGCACGGAATGTGCCTGCTACATTTTATGTGCTTGGTTCACAGGTGGAAAGGTACCCACATTTAGCACAGCGTATAGTAAACGAAGGCCATGAGATTGCTAACCACACCTTTTCTCATCCAAGGCTTACAACAGTAAATGCAAATACCATACGTAACGAACTTACGCGAACAAGTGATATAATTTTTCAAACCACAGGAGTGCGCCCTGTGTTGATGCGTCCGCCATTTGGGGCGCATAACCAGACTGTACAAAATGTTGCTGGTGAATTAGGGTACCCTATTGCATTATGGAGTCTTGATACTCGGGACTGGGAAAGCAGAAATGTTAATGCAATAATGAGTAGGTTTGTGAATAGCGATGGTACTCTTCGTGTTACTAATGGTAGTAACATCTTGTTTCATGATACGTTAGCAACCAGTGTTTGTGCTGCAATACTTTTAGTTGATATGCTACTTGAAGAAGGTTTTACTTTTGTAACAAATTCGCAGTTGTTGGCAGAAAGATATGGTGTGCCTGTTCCCGGGCAGGTATATAGAGGTATATAGATAGAAGTCAGAAGGGTGATTTAAATGCGCTGGGTTATGGGTTACGCTGCGGCGTTATGTTTGCTTTTGATAATTGTTAGCCAAAGTATAATCTTTCCTACATTTTTTATGCCTTTTTATCGTTGGCAATATAATAGACTTGACGTGGCGGAGACTATTCAAATAGAAGAAGAAGAGCTTATGCGTGTAACGGTCGAGCTTTTAGATTATATGCGAAACCGCCGTGATAGCATAGCAGATATACGCGCTGTAGTAGATGGTGAAGAGCGATATTTTTTTAGCGATATAGAAATACGCCATATGATAGATGTATTACATTTGTATGACATAGCTTTTAGGGTACGTAATGTATCGTTTTTTGCGTTGGTTGCCTTGGTGCTGGCCATGATACTGATACGATGCAATGTCTTTTTTGTGTTGTCTCGCTGTATAAGGGAAATTCTTGCAGGGTTTTTAATTTTATCAACAATGCTGGTAGTAATTATTGCTATAAACTTCGAGCGGGCTTTTGATATTTTCCATCACATATTTTTTAATAACGATTATTGGGTTCTTGACCCACGTGTAGATTTGCTTATAAACATGGTGCCAATTTATTTCTTCATTCACATATCTATTTTTATTGCGGCATTAATGGCGGTATCTTCTATTTTACTCATTGTTGCAGGAACAATTTATTTGCGCAAAATGCCAAGAACAACATTTAGTAGGCCATGAAAAAATTCGTAGTAAAATTCGCAAAAATTCTTCTGTGCATTCTGGCCGTGCCAATAGTTTTGCCTATTTTAATTATTGTTCTTGTCGTGCCAATTAGGTATAAAATTAATGTATCGACCGGGCAAAGCGGCGGGACAGAAGCTTTGGTTAGAGTAACTTATCTGTTTGGGCTAATAGGCGTAATTTATGACTACTCTGGTGGCTTGGGCACAACATTGTTTCGTATAGCTTGGGTTAAATTTGGCAGCAAGAAAAAACCAGAGCGTAAAAAAAAGACAGCTAAAACCAAACGCAAGAAAAAAATCAAAAACAAAGAGACACCCAAAACGTCTCTTAAAGAAAAATACACCAAAATAAAAAGCAATGCGAGCGGAGTATTGACATACCCCAACCTAAGAATTATCATTGGACACGTTTTGCATACATTAAAAAAATTATGGAACACAACAAAACCAAGGCGGCTTAACGTTTCCGGCACAATTGGCTTTGAAGACCCTTCTACAACCGGGCTTTTTTTTGCGGCATATGGTGTTGTTAGACAAATTTTAGGACTTGGGCAAAATGTTGATATTAGTTGTAATTTTAATACGCCATGTACCATAGTGCAGCTTAAAATTTATGTAAAAGGGCGCGTTTGCATAGGTCGTGTTGTATGGTTGATACTAATGTTAGCTATAAAAAAAGAAATACGCGCTTTAATAGGCGATTTGTTAATTTAAACAAATATTTATAAAAGAGAGGATAATTTAAAATGAGCAATAGCGCAGGCGAAAGTTTAAAAATGTTATTTTCCAAAATGGACGATTATGTCTCTACCAAAACGGTGGTTGGTGAACCTGTAACAATGGGCGACGTAACCATAATCCCACTTGTGGATGTATCTTTTGGTATGGCAACAGGCGTTACCGCTTCTAAGGAAAAAGAAGACCCAAAAGGCAAGGACAAAGATGGCGGTGCAGGTGGTATGGGTGCAAAAATGACTCCATCTGCTGTAATTGTAATAACAAACGGTACGGTGCAATTGGTTAATATCAAACACCAGGAAAGCGCAAGCAAACTGATTGATATGATTCCGGGCATTCTTGAAAAGCTAAACCTTGGGTCCCTGTTTAGTAAAAAGGATAAGAAAGAAGAAGATGAAGTAGCGGATGGGACAGAGGAGTAGTATATAAATTCTATAAAATGACGCGCCCACAAGAGGTTCCAAGTGTCTACCGGCGGCTTTTGCCGCTGTACATATTTACAGTTTGTAGCTGAAGAGTGGCTTGATTGTGAAAACAATATTTGCTCTTCACAATAACAAGTACAATTTTATTACTTACTGCCTGCTATAGATAGCGCACACCCACAGCCTTGTCAGTTGATGTGATAGGAAACACATCATCTGCCATACATACAACGCAGCCTTCACCGCGCTTCATGTCTGGTGTTTTATCAAGCTGCTTAAATGCGTTTATATCGCTTCTATCGCAGCTGATGTGTTTCTTCATTGCGACGTGGTAAAGGGTACCGCCTCGCTTGATAAGCAAATCGATTTCATTACCATCTTTATCGCGGAAAAAAGAAGAAGTTCATATTTGGCGTTACGCCTTCCCTGTTAGTCCATGATTTGATTATTTCGCCGATTACGAAAGTTTCAAAGAATGCGCCGGCTTGGACTAAGGCTATGTCGTTTTATGGGGGAGAGGCACTGCTTGAAATAGAAAGAATCAAGGCTTGTGCAGATTATATAAAAGAAGCTTATAAGGGTAAGGTGGTTAGGTATACCATTACAACAAATGGTACAGCAGGGAGGATGCAGAGTCGTGAAAAAATCACCAAAAAACAAATTACTATTAATTTTTGCGTGTATCCTACTGCTAAGCGGTGGGGTGGTTATGCTTGTTTTAAGCCGTCCTTCGATTCCTTGTCATTTGCCACATGAATTAGTTAACGGAGAATTGGAGGAATACCAACCACCACTACTCCCAGACTATATTTACGAACCATCCACCACATGCCCGTATGGAGTCCAAGCTGCCAACCTGCAAAAACTAGCAATGGTATGGGGGTTTACTAAATACACCCACATGGTTTTTCTTACAGGGGAAAGATGCTGGGACGCGGAATTACTTTACCTGATACCAATAGTCCGTTTTGCCGAGCCGGATGATGTTAACGATATATTATACAATTGGCTTATCAGTCTTGGAGATGATGGGTTTGATAATAACCAAAGTGCGATTTTGCTACTGCCGATGTTAGACGACGATGATTGGCTATTGTTGGACCTGGCAGACAACGAAAGTTGGCTATCGCAAATTACTACAAGGTCTGATAACGACCATCTCTCTTTTGTGATTCGCGCAGATAAAAACCGCCTAAAAACCATACCCACAGATTGCGAATATTTCGGATGGTTGCATTCACTTGTCGCAGTGGATGGAAGTTATATGCAAAGCATAATAGATATGTCTTGGCTTACCGACGAATCGTTTTTGGGCTATTCTCTTGCGGCCACTTTTGCGCGGTTTACCGAAACCCCGGTTATCGACATGTCTAACGCACCTGTTTTTGTAAATGGTTTCGTAACTTTTACCAACCAAAATCCGTACCCAGACATGGATTTTGAAGATGTTGGCTACAGGCTACTTGGCCTTTTTAGGCTATGGAATGCTATGAAATATTTCTTCCCGTATATTGATATCATTGACGGCGATTGGCATGACATTTTACTTGAGCATATCCCCAAAATGCTGGAAGCTACTGACGAGTTAAGCTATCATTTAACCCTTATGTCACTTGCAGCCGGGCTAAACGATGCCCATGTTGGGTTTAGCAATATCCTTAACGTATTTGACGACAGGTTTGGACGATACGCACTTCCCGCACGTTTAATCGAGGCCGAAGGGGAACTTGTTGTTGCATACGAATTTCGCATACACCCATTTTGGCAGGGTATGCGATTATTGCCAGGCGATGTTATAACAAAAGCAAATGGCAGAGATGTCGGCTGTATTGTTACTGAAAAATTGAAATACATATCTCATTCAAACGAAGAGACAGCATTGGCCGATATTGCCAATGCCTTTTTGCCGCTGCGGCAGCACACATCTGATACCTCTATGGAGCTTTATGTAATTCGTGATGGTGCAGAGCTGAGAGTTGACGTGGAGGTCGCGCCTAGTTTGCGCATTAACTACCGGCAGTTTGCGCGTGTGGAAATGGCCACCTATCAAAGGCTGGACGGTGACATTGGCTTAATTAATCCAAGGATGCTAAACGCCGGTGAAATTCATGACATAATGGAATACTTTGCGGATACAAGTGGCCTTATCATAGATATGCGCCAACGACCGGGGTATCATGGCTTTACGTCTGATATATCGGAGTACTTTGTGGAAAGTAGGCAACACTTTGTGTCCTTCATGCGGCCGGCACAAGTTGCGCCGGGTATGTTCATAGGTTTCCGCCAGTATGTAGGCGGGCCTATAAACGACAGGGCGTATTTTTATGAAGGCAATGTGGTTATTCTAATGAACGAACGTACAATGAGCTTCCCGGAAACAGTGGTTATGGCATTACGTAATGGCGCAAACGTTACGGTGCTTGGTAGTAATTCCATGGGTGCTAATGGCGACACCAGATTTCTACCTTTACCCGGCGGAACAAGTATGGCTTTTTCAAGCATAGGAGTTTTCACCCCCGACGGCGGCCAAACACAGCGTATTGGACTAGAGCCGGATATATATGTACACCGCACCATAGCCGGTATCCGCGACGGCAGGGACGAACTGTTAGAAGCGGCGGTTAGCTACTTGCTTACGGGTAATCCTTTTCAAAGATAGGGTTGGGAAAATTCCATATAAAACAAATAGGAGTGGTTAAAATGTATTCAAACCTTTTTGATGATTTTGATTTAGATATACAAAAAGTAGCATCAGGAAGTCCAGCATTACCACAAGGAGAAGCCTGGCCAAAGCTGTATACCTTTAGCCGGGCTTTTACTATGTTTTTAGTTTAAGTGACTATAGGCTTACCCCGGAGTCTCCAAATCATTGTCACCCCAGTAATAACCATGGTTGTGGTCAGTCTTAGGAGCCCATGTCAAGCTCGGGATCACATGTCTGATGGCTTTAAAATAGTCTATTTGTATTTTCGTATTGATCATATATGTAAGAAATATACAAAAACATGAAGTATTTTTGGTTGTTTTGTCAATTTACAAAATCTAGGAGTGGGGTATAATTATGGCACAACCGAAACAATGAGGAGTAATTAGCATAACACATCCGATTTATTAACTGAGTAGAAATATGGAGCACATCTGTTTCAACTTGGTTACAAGCGCATTGGAGGGTATAAATATGGCAGTTGTGATAAAAACGTTTGAAACCCCGGGCGGTAAATATGTATACGATAGAGAAATGGGTAGTGTGCTGTCGGTCACGGATGACGAATTTTTGGCATGCAAGCGTGTAGAAAAAGGCGAAGCCCAAGATGCAGACTGGCAGTTATTAGAGAAATATAAGGTGCAAGGCTACCTAAAGGAAAGTAAGCTTAAAAAAATAGAACATAACGCGACACGGTATATGAAGCATCACCTTAATGGGCATATGAGCCAAATGACATTGCAGACAAACCAAACATGTAATTTAAGATGTTCTTATTGCACATATGGCGGAAAATATGAGCATCAGCGTACCCATGCAAACAAAACAATGTCTATCGAAACCATTAAAAAAAGTGTTGACTTTTTTATGGAGCATTCTAGGGGTGTTGAAGAAGTAACTATGTCGTTTTATGGGGGAGAGGCACTGCTTGAAATAGAAAGAATCAAGGCTTGTGTGGATTATATAAAAGAAGCTTATAAGGGTAAGGTGGTTAGGTATACCATTACAACAAATGGTACAGTAATTAACAAGGAGATAATTGATTTTTTGGAAAAATGTGATGTTGGAATGGTTATTAGTCTCGACGGTCCGAAGGAAATACATGATATTAATCGTGTTTTTGAGGACGGCAGTGGTTCTTTCGACAAAATTATGGACAATTTACAGTATATAAAAGAGCATCATCCTGAATTATTTACGCGTGTTAGATTTCTTGCAACCATTGCTCCTGGCACAGATTTTTCATGTGTTAACGAATATTTTAACGTTGCCGATATAATGGGTCAAGATTCGATGGCGTATAACATGATCAACTCCTATGGATCAAAAGAAAATATTGTATATGATGATTTGTACAGCATTACATATAATTTCAATTATACAAAAGTACTGTTGTCTGCATTAGGATTGTATGATAATAACAAAATATCAAAACTATTTCATTCCCATTTACTGACGGTTGAAAGGCTTTATGAAAGACTTACTAAAAGACCAGTATATGAAATAGACCATCATGGAGGCCCTTGTCTTCCCGGCGTAATGCGTCCAATGGTGGCTGTAGATGGAACTATACTACCCTGTGAGAGGGTTAACGAAGAGTCTGAAATAATGAAAATAGGGCATATTGATACCGGTTTTGATATGGATAAAATAGATGCAATGCTAAATGTGGGAAGGTTAACAGATATCGAGTGTAAGACATGTTGGGGCTTTCAGCATTGTGGTTTATGCGTGTCTGCTTGTGATGGTGGTGGATCTTTATCAAAAAAAGTCAAACTGAACAATTGTTACTTGCAATTGGAAGATACCCTAAATAATCTTAAAACCATTTGCTTGCTGTTAGAAAATGGGTATGATTTTAGTAAATTTAATATGGCGTAGGGGTGTAATATGGATAAAAAATTAGCATTGTTTCCGGTGTCACGCAACATGTGTGCGGTAGCTCGTCATGCAGTTTTACTAGACGGGTGGGTTTTGTCGCATTTGTTTTCCCCTAGCTTTTTGCGGCTAGACGGAGCAGATATAAGTAAAATAGATGGTGGAAGCATGTCAAACATCTATATTTCGGAATATGGCAAAGATAAACTGGCAGATTGTGACGCTCTATTTATAGAGTACGATGAAAATATTAAAAACTTGGACTTGTATAAAGAAGTTTTGTCTGATGCGGAAGAGCTTGGCAAGGAAGTTATGCTGTCTGATACACTGCTGAAAAAGCTCGAAAAAAGCATTGATGGGTTGCCATTAGAATACCTTGACTCGCTAGACCCAACAACAAATCAGCTTTTTGACATCCAAATACCTGTGATAACAGTGCTTACCCAAGGGTTGCGAACAGACCAGTTTGCGTTTGAATTGGCGTTACGTAAACATTTTACACAGGAAGGATATAAAGTGGGGCAAATTGGTAGCCATGAGTGTAGTCAACTCTTTAATTTTTCTTGTATACCAAGTTTTATGCATAAAGAAATGGGCGCATATGAAAAAGTTATACGGTTTAATAGATACGCGAAAAACTTGGTTGAAACAGAAAAACCTGATTTGCTAATTATTGGTGTACCTGATGCAATTATGAGATACAGCAATAAAATACTACAAGGATTGGGTTTGTTGCCGTTTATTATAAATAGTGCGGTCAAGGGTGATTTAGCTGTTTTATGCATGTACTATAAAGCCCTTAATAAAGAATTTTTCGAGAATATGCGTTTGTTTGGACATTATCGACTGGGTGTGCCAATAGACTTTTATGGTTTTGCTAATACAAGTGCTACGTCAGATCCCTCTTCGGATGATAAAAAAATGAGCTATTTAAACTTAGACAGCGCATCAATTGTTGAAAGTATGAATGACGAGGTAGACAGCGCAGAGAACTATCTGTTTAACATACTAGATGACGAATCTGTTAAAAAGGCTTGCATTGCAATACAAGAAGCCCTGGTAAACCATGTGCATTATATGCGCTAATTGTAATTATTTCCTATAGCAAAAAATGATAGGAGACAAGCGCGTTAAAATGGAATACAATAGAGAGGAGCGATGACATGAAAGCAAAACTAAACAAAAGAACCGATTTAATGGAGCAGACAATGGAAGTTTACAATGACTGTGGTCCTTGTGCTGAGCCCTGTGGTCGTTGTACGGGCTGTGTGGCAACAATGCAGCAGGCGGACACACAAGCATGGATGCTAAACATAGCACGTCAATCTCGCGTAGAGAGTGGTGGCTAAATCACTACAGGTATCTGTTGGTGGTTAATAGCGGCAAATTGCCGCTATACATACTTTTACTAAAAAATCAGGAAAGGCTTAGCTATGAAAATAATCTTAGTTTTCGTAATGATAAGTACAATTTTATTACTTGTTGCCTGCGATAGGGAGCAAGTAAGTCACCAAGAGCAAAATAGCGCATCTGCCCAACCCTTATCTATTATAACCCCGGGAGGATTGTTTGAAGGTGCTATTAGGCTTCCCCTTGTGGATATGCTTACAGAAAATCGCCGAGAAGGTATTGATTTTGAATTTGAAATAACTAGCTTTGGGGATGACTGGGAAGATGTTATATTACGCATGAACACGATGCTTATGGCAGGGAAAGGCTATGACGTTATCGTTTACTTTGATCACCCACTGTATGCATACGTCAACAGAGGCTTTTTGGTGGATTTCTATGACCTAATTGATAACGATCCACGCTTTAGTCGGGATGATTTTTTCACAAATGTTTTAGAAGCTTTTGAAATTGATGGCGGGTTATATATATTTCCATTACAATTTGGCTTTACTCATGTGGGGATAAACTCCAGATTGCCAGAGTCTATCAGAGATAGGTTTACTCAGCTTTTTTCTATAACTTACCGTGAACTTTTTCAAATATACAACGACTTGCGGCGTGAGTATCCGGGGCAGTTTGACTATCTAGGTTTTTCATACCGCTGTTGCTTAATTAAGAATACTGCAATTATGTTCGAAATGGGCTATTTTATCGACAGAGGTAATAGGCAATCGTTTCTTGACGCCCCACGTTTTGCTGAGTTTTTGGAGGAATTGGTAAAGGTGGAGTGCCGTAATCGCCTTATTCATCCTCTTGAGATACCCTATTCTCAAGTTGGTGCTTGGAGTTGGTTTGATGCCGAGAATGCTGATGTTAGTGTTTTCACGTTTCACAGTGGAACTACGCCATGGTGGTCAATATATGCACATCTAGATTTAGATGAGCCGTATTTTTTGAATTATATTCCTATAGTCGATAACGAAGGACGCTTGCAAATTGCTCCATCTTGGCCACACCATGGAATAGGGATGGGCTTATCCATTACAGCTGGGGCTGATATTGATTTGGCGTGGGACTTTGTCGCAAGAATGATAACGCGTGCGACAAATGCACCGCAACACCAAATTAATGATTCTGGTCGTATAAATTTTCTTATGCCATCTTTACGCACAATAATCTATAGACCTAACTCGCAGGCCCATTTAGAAAGTGGCTTTTCCGTATTCACTGGTCTTTGGGGCAATTGGACTGTATCGCAGTCAGTATTGGGATTACCACGCGCCGAAAGACAACAACAAATAGACAACGCCGTTGCAAGAGTACAACAACTAAACGAAATGCCCGTTACACGCCCGTCATTCTTCCCGCGTTCGTTATGGCAAGGCATTGAGGACGATATAATTACTCCGCTTTCTTTGGGTATTATAGACTCCCAAGAAGCGGCGCAACAAATACACAATCGCGTGGCATTGTGGTTGATTGAATAGCATTACTAAACTAAGAAGCTATACGCATGGTTTGCATATCGTATTGGCGAGGCGTTTTTTCGATAGTTTTTGTTACTGATGACGCCGCGTGCCAAAAGGCACGCAAGGAAGAAGTAACGGAAAGTAGCGGAAAAACGACCGTCAAGACGATGTTGCAAATCCATGCGTATAGCTTCTAAGAAAGGGATGATTAAAATTACTATCAAAGAACGCTTAACATCTATAGTTAATGGCGTAGTATCTTTGGATGACTACGTGGCCGAAGATTGTATCTTTAGTCAAAAATATCAAATATCTCCTGCTGATATGGTCTATATCCTATTAAAGCTGGCGAAAGAGTTTAAGTTTACGATTACAGATGATTTTGTAGATGCACTTGAAAACTGTACGTTTGCAAAGCTAGAAAATTTATTAGAGCAATACGAAGGCACTGCAACTGCATAGCTGTATCCGGCTGTCAAAAACCGACAAAAGGTGTCATTTAAGCCCGATAGCAAAAATTGTACGTGAACGCACGCACCGCCCGTTATTACGAGCAAAGCGAAGCAATCCACTGGTACTACTATGTTACAGCGTAGCCAGTGGGTTGCTTTATAGGGCTAACGCCCTTCTCGTAATGACGGACGGGCTTAACTTTATAGCACTGGCAAGTCTGTCCCCAGAATACCTTGAAAAACAAAAGAGGTTTATATGAAAAGGAACGTAAAAACACCCACTCTAGCCTTAATAGATGACGGAATACATCATTCATGTGTAACTGCCGATCAACCTTTCGAGAGTTATATCGCAGACGAGTATGGTGTAATACAGGGTATGGTTCCCGAAGGTTACGGTACTCATGCTTTGGCCTGTTACAACATGTTTAAAAAAAATATCCGTGTACCCTATCGTTTAATTAGCATAAAAGTTATCAATCATGAAACTGGAACAGGTTTGAAAAAGTCTTTACTATCTGCATTACATTGGTGCGCGCAACATGATATCGATATAATAAGTATGAGCATGGGAACAAGGCAACATTCAGACTTTGCTCAGGTATCCAAAGCGGTAAACGCTCTGTCAAAAACAATTATTGTAGCTGCTTGCAATAACCAAAATACATTAACCTATCCGGCTTGTTTGCCAAATGTAATAGGGGCCCGTCATTATAAGGAAAAAACATTGCGGGATAGGTTTGCTTATATTCCCAATCCTTATGATCAAATAGAATTGGTAACCTGTGCGGAAGATGCATCTAATAGCATGGCGGTACCTATTGTAACTGCCCATGTGTGCGAGTATATTGCAAAAGGGTTTAGTGGTTTAAGAGTTATAAAGCAAAAGCTAAAAGAAGATGCAGTACAAGACATTTCCTTTGTTAACTATGATTTTTATAAGAACTTGCTGCCTGAATGGGAAGAAATACAAATACCCATTGTTGTGTTGCCGGACGATATTCCCGAAGGGATCGATAAGCTTAAACATCTGGTTGCCGTCTTTGTGGAGAATGGATATCGGGCTGCAATTTTATCCCAAAACCACAAAACTTGTGTAGCAAATCATATTTTTAGCCTGTCTTGGCAAGGGGCGCAAGCTTATTTGCTTGATTTAATTAAGCTATACCACAACTTTATCCTGCCAGATATTTTGTTTTTGCACATTAAAAGGGAACATATATGTAGTATAGAAGCAGATATAGTTATAGAACCTGGTTGGTTTAATGAAAGTGTGCAACATTTATTTTGGCAAATAAAAGAAAAGTTTTCATGAGGTTTTATAATGATAAAAACCCTATCTAGCTTATGGACAACAATAATCTGGTGTATTTCCCTTTCGTGGAAGTCGTCAAAATTTTATACAGTGATGCGTATCGCGACAGATATTGTTATCCCGCTATTAGCCATTGTCACAGCTTTTATAGGTAAACATATTTTAGATTTACTGTCAGGCTCCCTTGAGGTAACGGACACAACAAGTATGCTGTTGCTGTTATGTGGTAGTCTTCTTCTTATTGCTTTAGCGCGTATGGTCGGCCGAAAGGTATCCCAGTACAGCCAAACAATGCAAAGCGAAATAATAAATGGTAAAATAGCAATGGACATGATGAATCATTCCATTAATGCAGACCTTGAATATTTTGACAACCCAGAATATTACGACAGATTATTATCTGCTAGTCGTGATTCTACGGCAGTATCTTATATTCTTTGGAATGTGCTTTCTTGCTTAAGTGCTAGTGTGGCTTTTGCCGGGGTGTTTGCAGTGCTTTTTCAAGCAAGTCCTATTTATGGTGTTGTGATGGTAATAACTGCTGTTCCGGCTTCTGTTGCGGCGTCAAAATATACAAAGCTATTATATATGCTAAGTTTAGAGCAAATTAACGAGCACCGTCAACTGGGTTATTGCAAGCAAATGGCATCTGAAAAAAACTATGCACAAGACATCAGGCTTTATAATGCAGGGGGAAAATTAGTAAGCAAGTATCAGCGTATATGGCAGATGATGTTTACCCGCCGCAGAAGCATGACTCGTAAGCGTTCTGTGTTGACAGGATTTTTAGAATGTTTGCCAGAAGCGGCGGTTGTTCTTATAGGCGTAGATATTGCTTTTGGTGTTTTAAATGGTACTAATACTGTTGGCGATTATGCACTGTTTACGGGACTGGCCGGTCAGTTATGGGGCTCTATTAACATGTTTTCGTCGTCGTCATTGCAAATTTATGATAATAAGCTTAAAATTGACAATATCAAAAAGTTGGATACTTTTCAAAACCATGTAATTGATAATGGGGATAAGAGTCTTTCGGAAGTAAATACAATTACATTCGAAAATGTCAGTTTTTCATATCCAGGGACTAATTTTAAGGCACTGGATAATATCAGCTTTACACTTAGCAAAAATGAAAAAGTAGTTCTTGTCGGGCTAAATGGCTCCGGCAAATCGACACTTATAAAGTTGTTATTGCGTATGTACGAACCCGAAGAGGGTACTATTTATATAAATGGATTAGATATTAGAAAATACAAACTTTCAGAGCTAAGACTTAATTTTAGTGTATACTTCCAGGAAATGCTTAACTATAATTTTACTATTGGCGAGAATTTTACTGTTGCTGACAACGAGCAACCAGAAGCAAAAGCCCTTGAAATGCTAAAGGCTGTATATGGTACAGATATCTTAGAGAAAGCCACGAAGGGATTTGAAACTAGCATAACTAGACTTTTTGACCCAGAAGGGATAGAATTATCTGGTGGGCAACATCAAAAACTTGCACTTGCCCGGGCTTTATTCCGTAGGCATACCGCACTTATACTGGATGAACCGTCTTCCAACCTTGACCCTAAGGCAGAGCATGAAATTTTCAAGTCACTAAAAAATCTTACAAACAATAAAATGACAATATTCACTTCCCATCGTTTAACGAATGTTGCTTTGGCCGACAGGATACTTGTTCTTGAAAAAGGTTGCATTGTAGAAGATGGTACCCAAGAACAGCTATTGCAAAACAAACAACGATATGCGGAACTTTTTAAATATCAGCAAGATAAGTATATTGGCAGCTGCTAGACTGGGGCGATTAAATTGAAACGCAAACGATTTCTAAAACACGATCATTTAATATACTTCCTACTACTGCCAAGCTTATTAGGGCTGGCTCTTTTCTATGTAATCCCATTTGGGATATCTGCGTATTACGCGCTTATAGACAATGCCATTTCGCGTCAATTTGTGGGCTTCGCTAATTTTATTGAAACATGGAACAATGGTGCTTTTCGGCTGGCTGTACGCAACACGATGTTTTTTATGGGGGTTAGCATTCCATTAAACATGGTGCTTGCACTTATACTTGCATTAACATTAAGGCCGTTAAAACCCGTTGTACGGCGGGTTTTAATGTTCTTTTTTTTACTGCCGCTGGTGATTCCATCAGGTTCTGTTGTGCATTTTTGGAATAGTCTAATTGCAAGAAATGGGGTATTAAACAGGGCTTTAGCCCAGACATTTGACATGCATCCTGAAGCTTGGCTTAATACCGACCATGCCATGTGGTTTATCATTTTGATATTTGTGTGGAAAAACATAGGCTTTAACGTAATCCTGTTCCAAGCTGGGCTTGGTTTTATTCCAAAGGATTATTACGAATATTCCTCGATAGAAGGTGCGGGACGTTTTAAGCAGTTTTATATCGTTACACTTACATATTTGCGGCCGACGTTTTTGGTCGTGTTTATTCTTTCGATTGTAAATTCTTTTAAAGTATTTAGGGAAATTTATTTGCTTACGGGTACGCATCCTAATTTTTCTATCTATTTGTTACAGCATTTTTTGAACAATCAATTTCTTAATTTGAATTATCAGCTAATGGCCTCTGCGTCGTTTTATATATTCGGGGTTATATTGGTACTTGTATTTGTTTTGTATTGGATGCAGCAAAGGCAGACATATAGCTAGCGTACTTCAAAACCGTGAGCGAGAACGCAGCAATTTGACACAATGCAAAGAAACGACGACGCGGCGTGCCCAAAGGCACGCAAGGAGGAGTTGATGCAGCAGTGTGGAAAAATT
>Ga0123355_10008909_pt1 | contig 15199 bp, 6 predicted proteins | sample TergutEmb28metaG_3_FD_89872 | JGI IMG/M metagenome (GOLD analysis project Ga0123355, IMG submission 89872) | Embiratermes neotenicus P1 segment gut microbial communities from Petit-Saut dam, French Guiana - Emb289 P1 | ecosystem: Host-associated > Arthropoda: Insects > Digestive system > Gut ... | reverse complement strand
CAAGGTACACTGGTTACACTTTACATTAAGTGCTTAGTACAGCACTGGTTAGACCCCTGTGGTCACACATTATGTTGAATGCAAGGTACACTGGTTACACTTTACATTAAGTGCTTAGTACAGTACTGGTTAGACCCCTGTGGTCACACATTATGTCGAATGCAAGGTACACTAGTTACACTTTACATTAAGTGCTTAGTACAGCACTGGTTAGACCCCTGTGGTCACACATTATGTTGAAGATGGTAGTAACACTGATTACACATTGTATTGTACCCTCGTGGTAACATTGGTTGTAATGTAATTTACTATTGTAAATTGTGACATGGTCACTTGTAACACACTGAATGAATATGTAGTGACATGGTCACTTGTAGCACACTGAATGAATATGTAGTGACATGGTCACTTGTAGCACACTGAATGAATATGTAGTGACATGGTCACTTGTAGCACACTGAATGAATATGTAGTGACATGGTCACTTGTAGCACAGAATGAATCACTTGAACAAACACTGTAGATGTACTCACTTGATGTTCCATGTTGAAAGGAAGGGGTAATACAACACTTTCACATTAACACGAAACTTATACACTGCTGGGTTAAGAATCACAGCAGGGGTTGAGACATGATCTCATTAAGTTACTGATGATGGGACTTCATCAGTAAGATGAATGCCTTGGGACAAAAAAATATGAAAAATTAGTAGGCATTCAGTGCCTTGGTGCACAATCAAATTATGTAAAATGCTGAATAATCAGCATGATGTGACACAAGGTGTCACATTGTTAAGTGCAACGCAGGAATGCTGCTAGATGTTAAGTTGCACTTAACTAAATATCTCTTTGTTATCAGAGATCACACCTGCATAGGTCTAGAGCCTATGGAGTTCGGTTTCCAACTGATTTAGCTTGGCCCGGGGGACGCTAGCTTGGGTTTTGTAACAAAGGAATCATAACTGTTCACTGGCGTCCACTTGGCGGACAGTTAGTAGGGGTGCGAATAACACTAAACAGAGCTAGGTTTGAACACAAAGACCAAAGTGTGGGCCTAGCTCTCGTGGAAAATTCCACTATCACTCCATTGGCTAAGAATCTTGCTTAGCCAGCAATATCCTGTTGCTAGGGCACGTTTTCAAACCAAATGCCTGATTTCACATATAGTAACAAGAAATTTAAACTGTTCTCTATAGTTACATGAAACATATAATATACTCTTTACCCTCTTAAATGATTACATATACAATGAAAATGAAAACACAATAAAATACAAACTTCTGTCCCTTCGTGCTTGAACAGTGTCTCTTTGGCAATTTGGTGGTTAAAATGTGATGATATGAAAATTTGCATACTTTTAGATGCAACGTATTCATTAAGTTTTACGTGGAAGATTATGATCCGTAAAATTATATTAGTTAGTAGAGCGAAGTTCTTGCGCAAGAGGCTTCCAAATTTATTATAATGATTCAATGTATTAAACTGTAATAATGATACTGATGTTTGCAGGCATATATATATATATATATATATATAGAGGGTGAAATAATATTTTGGATAAACTTAGCCTTGTTAAACCAAAAAGACTTATTTGTGCATGGTTTTCACCTTCACGCACAGCATCTTCCGTTTCATTTTCACTGTTAAAGTATTTTTGAAATGGAAGGTCTTTTAAATTTTTCGCTTTTGGTGATCTCTTTGGATGATCGATAAAAGTGAAAAGTGCAAAGAGTCTATTCCAAAAAAAAATATCTTACAAGATTAAGGTTGAAAAAATTATGACTGCGGCCAACTTTGATTCAACTTAAATAAAACGTCGAAAGTGAAAAACACTCATGTCACTGCATGACCCTCCGTAGTGAGCAAGGGGTGCTTCTCTTAGATTTCAGGGCCTTCTTCCCTATTCTGTATGAAAATAAACTCCTATGCTTTTTAAATGTAACGACGAAAGCACAACTTTCGTGACAGATGTAAAGAAATATCGAGTGTGGTTTGAATCATAAAATCGGAACACTAAGAAAAGAGAAGAGCTAGTGAAAAGGTACTACAGAAAATTTTGTAGGAGAAGAAATTTCTTGAACTCACAGCAGAGGAAACAAAAATTGAAAATAAAAACAATTCCTACTACAAACTCTGCTAAGCTAATAAAATCAAAAAGATCTGGTGCAAGTTCAAAAGACATTTACTTCCTGAATTTGTTTTTGTTGAAAGAAGCACTTTCATTCCCGCGTGGGGTTTTATTATACGACCTTTAAAGTCAACTAGTGTAAAAAAAAATAATTTTTCAATAAAGGGACACGTACATATTTTGTATGTGTGTGTTTGCAAAATAATTTTAATTCGGAGTGTAAGGGATACACACCTGACAACTGTTTTAGAATAATTCTCTGTTGTATGATCAGAAGACAACTTCCTTTAAAATAACTACATGTATGTTTCCACTGTAACTACAGCATCTGTTCAAATCATTATCACTGACATGTGACCACTTCCAAATGAGCATTTTTAAAGCACCACTGCGTCATTCATTCTTCCGTTTATTGCAAAATCAATGTACGGAAATTTGGCCCTTATCCACAGTAGCTAATAAACATCATACTGTAGCCCTTCGGACGGTATTAAAATTCACAACCACTTTAAGCCTCCGAATTTGATTATGTTTCCAATCAATGACGCCACTGTAGTTTGGAACATCCAAACGTGATTCACAATATCTCATTAATTTCTTCCACTACTCGAAAAGACTAAAACCTCCAACATAGCACAATATTTTAATATGGTTTATTAATTATTATTATTATTCTTTACTGTATAATTAACATTAATAATGAATGCTGCAAATAAAGCACGCAAAAAATAAATTTGTTAAATTAATTTTATCTATGTATTGAAGTTCTTAGTATTCTGCAGACAGAACAAATATACTGATCACATTTGCAGACTAATCTATTAAAAAAACGAGTCTCCATAGCGAAGCTGAAAGTTAAAGTCATGGTCGCCAAGAAAATGTTAATAATAATGGATTCAAAAAATTGGAAAATATATATTAATTAACAGAAAGGAAAATTGTCTGTAAGCGGTGGACTAGAGCCGCCAAAGCGAATATGTCAAAGTCTGAAGAAGGAAGTATCAGAAGAGAAGATAAAGGACTATACGAATTGTGAGCAGAAACGGTCTTTTAATTGTATGATTTAATATGTGGGTAGCGCCAATGATAAGTTAATTTCGTTATCCGAAGGCTGCAAAGCACAAGAAAATAAATTTTATTACCTTTTGCAAAAAGAGCTGTGCAATTACAACTATGTCGTACCAACGTTTTCTAATTTGTCAAAAAAAAGTTAAGCAAGTTACGGTTGAAGAAAAGCTATGTCAGTTGTCAGAAAGAGGTTGCACCAGCCCTGTAAAAAGTCAAAACCGCTGCAGAATCAAAAGGGAACAACAGGGATTCCGAAAGTGGTTCATTACAAAAACGAAGTGTTATTCATTCACAAGTCAAGGCTGCTTTGACGTAGGGAGCAATCACACAATAACATTCTTTTAAATTCGGATACAATGCACTTCAATTCGGTTGGGACATTCTTGCTTGGGACAAAATAATATGCAATTCTCCAAAGCCAAGATTCAAATTTTTAAAAAAGAATTTAAAAAAATTCGAATTAAAAAACATTCCCAAAGACCTTATGGTAAAAGATGCAGCTTTACGTTTCTAATAATATCGAAGTCTTCCAGGTCTAGATATATAGACCCTTAAGACATATGGCATAAATTTTAAAACGATGTTTTTGCGACATGGCTTAAAACTTCAGATTTTAAAAAGTAATCACCAGCAACTATATAAATATGAGTGATCTCTAAATTCAACGACAGGGGAAGACACTTCTTATATGTGTATTCTGTTTTCTTACACAGTATACTAATTTGTTAATAACACTTAAACATTTTCGTCGGACATTCTTGTGTGTTTACTGAATATGTACCTTAACTTTCGCATCCTACTAAAAAGTGTTTAATCGCCTATTGTGTGTGTTAAAATAATCCTGGTTTCACAAAACAACGACGCCTGCTCATTTTGCTGCTTATTCATAAACCTGTTTAACTTCTTTGATTATACAATCACAAGCAACAAAAATACGAATAGGCACGAGTTCAGCTGCCGCATTTTCCAAATTAATTATCGTGTTCAAAGTTGAGAAACAGTACAAAGGGAATTTCGTTCACCCATTTAATTCATTCTTGATAACCTTTTGACGCCTAACGACGACTATAGTGGTCGTACCGCACAGCTAACCTCTAAATGTTGCATTTTTTATATTTATTCAACAAATATAGGTACTGAAAATTTTAAACACGGTATATACTCTCCGTTTTTTCCTCTTCAAAATGCAGTTTGTTTCATAAATCTAACGTATTTGGTTTCTGTATTATTCACATTTTATATACAGAGTGTGCTAAAATTAAAAAAATAATAATTCCGGCGCCAAAAGGATAATTCATCCGTAACGATGATTCAGGATGATAAATTAAACTACCCTTAATTTTTTTCACAAAATTGATTGTTATTGGTAGCCCGTTCCTAGAAGTAAAAAAGTTCAATCCTTTTCATATGGTGTGCTTTTTTCCTCGCATATACAAAATCCATAACATCTTCAACTCTAACAAAGAGATAAAGGGTCCCCTGTACATACCTAGATAAGCCCCTAGGGTTACAGGTGTTTGGACCTCCTAAGATTTCTAGACAATCGACACATGAAAGTGTTAATTTTGTAAGCCCTACGCAACGGTTGCCTGCAAGTCCCAAGAGATAATCCTTGTACTTATTCCTGTTACAGACTGAGCCATTTGCAGGGCCATATTGCAGATAGAAGGAATAAGTCAATCAACTGATGTGCATAGCTAATCTGTACCCTTAATATGGTGTCACAATAATAAATATCATCTTCATATTCGATTTTAAAGGTCATGCTATAATATGGGATACGGGCGATGAGGGGTATTGTAGTTACAGATGTACCCATTCTTAGCTGGATGGTGTTGAGTGGTCAAGGTCATAAGCCTTCTGCCATTCTCCCGGAAAAAAGCCCTTGTGCGTTGTACAGAAAGCTGGGTGAGCCCCATGGCTCAACCATACCGTTACGGAGAAGGGAAAACTTTTTTCCCCTAGTGGTATTCAAACTCCAGACTATCTAACCTGTAGAATCGATTTTTAGAATAAAAGACGAATTCGGTATTTGTGGATGGAAACAAACGGCCTGCATAAAGGGCACAACATGAGCATCAGCGTGCAAAGAATGCACGAGCAACGAAATACGTTAATAGGCCACTTTAGGAATTATGATTCAGTCTAGGAAATTTTGATATGCAGAACGGAAATATAGACCACTGAAAGCATGACGTCCGTAGATGTTTGTTTAACAGTCGTTTCCTTCTCACGTACTAAATACAACAATAAATAACCCCGAAAAAAGAAAAGAGGTCAAGGAAATTAGGCCATGTATTAAACGACTGTATGTTAATTTCACCTTAAAATTACTAAACAGTTGTATGAAGAGCAGTCAGGTTTATTTCATTCATGAATCTCACATCCAAAATTTTGACTATAACACTCTGAAGTAAGTCACGATATCCCGTTCCGAAATCTAATTTTTTATTCTTTTTTTTTTTTTGAACAGTGAAAGGCCAATTACTTACTAACAACTATTAGACAAAAACACTGATTTAGCTAATGGTTTCAAATAAACAGCCAACTGCCTATGTAACGTCACACGCATTTCCTCTTTATCCTAATCATCAAGCCTGCCATTCCAAGCCATCATTCCTGTTCCTCGGAAAAGGTTCTACTCCGAAAATCGCACCACGCCATATATACCAGGATATCAACGTTAAGATTTGTCGCTAGTGCTCCATCTGGGTTGGGAAAAATCTATTCTGTGTGCCATATCTTGGAGAGTAATAAGGTGTGCACATACCGTATTCAATGTTTTCGACATAGGTCCCGTCCCTACGGGTCTCTCGTCAGGGATTTTATCTTGCTTTCGTCCACAATCAAGTGATATTCCTTGAACGGGCTACTGTACTCGTCAATCTGAAACCAATTACGGTTATTTCCTGATAATATGGGCTGTCCAAGGTGATCATCGATTTGTCCCACGAGCCTGCCGCCATGACATAGACATATCAGCGGATTCAAAATCAAAGCAGATAGTATCTTGCTCATTGGACAGCCTTGTGTAATGGGACATCGTGTGGGAGAGAGTCCTACAAAGTAGCCATTAATTTGTGCCGAGAAGAAAGTCTTGTAACACGCCGTTTGTATGAATGTGATGAACTTCATGCTATAGCCATAACTTTTTATCATTCGAAGTAGATAAGTACGAAAAAACTTGTCAGAAGCTTTGTGAAGTTCAAGGAAATGGTGCAGAGTGGGGCGTGTGTCAACTCTGCATACGCTATAGCTTTCCGTACTGTCGTCACTGCGTCGTAAATCGTAGTACCTGGCACTCCAAAATACTGCTTCGGGCGTAGCATGTCAAAGAGAGTAAGTCGAAGTAAATTCGTTCTAATACGGGTTAGAATTTTATAATCTGTGTTCAGTCAAGTAATTGGTTCATAGTTCGCTGGTGTGGTTGGAAAGTCGGTCTTATGTAGAAGCACAATGATGCCGTGCTTCTGTTGTTCCATGATCCGACCATCCAAGAACGTCTGGTTGAATATGTCCTGCATGCCATCCTTGATGTTGTCCAGTTAACTTTTAAAAAATCCAGGCATATACTATCTCTTCCTGGAGCTTTGTTACAAGCTCCTTTGCTCACCGCTGACTTCAGTTCTTCTTCAGTAATGGGAGTGTCTAGGAAGTCCCTCCTTCCCAGCGGTAAGGTCCTATGCATATATTTCTCCAGTCAAGTAACACAAGCATGTTCCGCCTGAATAGGATCACATTTGCTTTGCAGAAACTCAACAAAATTGTGCAGAATTCTCCTAGAGGTCATCTGTTTTACACCGTCCTTTCCTATAGCGCTGGTAATCATCTGCTAAACACGTCGTTTCCGCAATTGTAGGAAATGGAAAAGGGAAGGGCTTTCTCCATGAAAAGGGTACCTTCATGTGTATTTATGACAACGGACTGAAGCCGCTTGCAACTTAGTCAGACAGTCTTGAATTTGAGTTGTTTTAGTGCGGGTATTTCCTCCCTAGGACGTCTACGGTTCTTCATAATTTCGTATAACTTCCCGAGTGCTCGCCCTCACATTTCGGATGAAAGGAAATGGATTTTCCTTTTGCCATATTTCTCCCACCACGTAACCATGACCAGGTATTTTTATCTTCCTGCAGTCTCCACCATTTGGGACAAAATTACAACTGACAGCGTGAAATGCAGACGGTAATGACATCAACAACACATAAAACTTAAATTAGGTCTTCTGTACAGCATATTTTTGTTTGCAAATAAAGAACGTAGACTTGATAAGTTAAGGAATTAACATTCTAACCACATTTATTATCCAGTGTGACTGAAAACAAATACCCAGTTTCACAACATTCCATTTGTAATTAAGAGGGGATACCACACACAAACACGGGATCGATATGACAGCATGTTAAAGACAGATTCCCTTATACAGTTAGATCAGTGTGCTAAGTGTATTTTTCAATGCTATAAACGAATACTAAATTCACTAAATTCTTCTGAAAGGCTTAAAAGCATATATTAACACCGGATTAACACAACAATAACCAGATTTAGTATTAGTAATTATCCCTAATCTCTGACAAATTATTTCTAAGAAAAGGAAACGGAATGCTAATAATATCAAGTATAAATATGGCATAAATAATGCACATAATTACAGACAGTCTCCAAGCAGTCACAAAGGTACTGACCCTTGCGATATCTTCAGTGAAAACTCTGGATTGTATACATTTAATTTAATGTCCACGGCCTTTTGATTTATTACACTTACAAAAATTTCCTGTCGCTAACGCAATATTTGTCTGCTGCAGATAATGCAAGAGACGCTGTCCTTCTTCATGTTTCTGCTTCAAGTGAAGGACAAGAATGAAGAAACCATGCAGGTGCAATGACGAAGACAACAGAACTCCATAACGTAGCACATAGCAATGCCTGTGGTTCTTCTGTCTTGTGCTTTTATACAATATACCATCTGGTAGTGCACGTTATGTAGTACATTACGCACACACATGTTAACAGTGTAATATTAAAGTCACATAGTAGGTGCTAGCGGAATATCATATCAAAATTTAAAAAGTCAGTGTCCTTAATGCCACTGTTTTCTATCATTCCATAAAAATTCATTACTTTGGGATATTCAATCGATTAAAACATCTTTTTGACCTAATCTACTCTATAAGGTGAGGTAAATTCAGTCAAAAACACAACTATGAATATACGGCTATATGATGGTGTTTATTAGCAATAGAAAACTACATGTTTCGGCCTATAGCGGTCATAATCAGATTTTGACAAATTTCTTGCTATAAGAATTATATACAATATGCACATTATATACAACTTATAGCAAGAAAGTTGTCAAAAACTGATGATGGCCACTATAGGCCGAAATATGTAGTTTTTCTATTGCTAATAAACACCATCATTTAGCCATATAATCATAGTTGTGTTTTTGACTGAATTTACCTAACCTTGTAGTTTAAACACACAACGGGGATGGCGCACCTCAAAACTAGTCTACTCCAAATGTCACACGAAGTTAGTAGACTAACTCTATAAACCAAATACAAGACGCTCGGTATAACAGCATAAATGTGTGGGATGGATATGTTTAAAGAAGTGACAGAAGGTGAAGACTGCAGATTTCATCAATTGTTAATCCGTACCAAATTCTGAACGAACTGCGTAAAAAGTCGCGGAGTAATAAGTATTCCGAACATGAGAATAATACACGGTAAATGTTTCTGTTTTCCGAAATGATATATATTTAGAACCATCATATTACGTTCAATAATTACACATTCCACATAAGTACCAAGGCTGCCGGTAGGTAGACTTCGTAAGGCATTATTATCCATCTGATTTCTTAAATGTTGAAAAATCCTCTGAATGTCGTCATAAAAAATCAATAATAGTGCCCTGGTATTTACTTTCATATGGACAGCTGAAAGTGAATACACGTGCAATTCCATTTGCAACATAACATGTGTCTACACACAACAAACATTACTCTTTCTGTAACACTAACACAAACAAGAGTACTTCAACTCGCAATATAAAGTGACAATATACATATTAAGCTTATGGTTCTGTGCATCATAATTCAATATTAAATAAAGTTCCAACCAGATGCAACAGTATGCAGTCTGATTGAGTGATTTAGCAGTAAAATAAATCAGACTGCATACTGTTGCATCTAGTTGGATTTTTATTTAGTATTGACAATATACACTAACAGCATATCACAAACATTTAACAAAGTCAGATGCGAAAATGTACATAAATATTGAATCACTAAGTATTATAACACAAGAAGCAACCTCATTACAATAGCGCAGAAGCTTCCAAAAGAACCACCCGTTAAAACCAATAAAAAAGCTACGGTGTACTGACATTTAAAAACTCCCAGGAACCCGATGCCAACCACAACAGCGGACACTAATTTTCTACACATAACATCAGTACAAAATAATATGGTTTGATGAATGCAAAATTTTATATGGATTAATTTCAATATTACACTAATGATGTTCTACTATTAATGATATGTTTCATTATATTGCTGAAATAAAAGCTACTTTAAAACACCTAATGCTGGAAAGAACCTAATAAAATGAGTTGTAGTTTACAATTTTAGAAAATATGAAAAATTTTGCAATAACCCAAATGTAAATAAAATTCAATTAAATGACTTTCAACATTTTTATGTCACATAGACTCTAAATTTCTGTTCCAAGATGCAAAGCACAATTCAACTGGCCAATTGTTTAGAAGTATTTCACCGAAAGCAGAAATACTCCAGTCTATAATCCATAACACAAACAACAAAGATCACGTCCCATACACGGAGTACTTAAATCTGAAAATAGTGAACAGAAAATGTGTTTGAACCCGTAACTTGACGTATATAGTGTACACTACTTCGAAACGACAAATTCCGATTACAAGCATAGAGCACTAGCGGTACATCAGCGATGACAGAACGTGGAACAGAAGTACAATTGCTGGCTCGAAAGGGTTAAGGGGGACGGGGGATTGTGAGGTAGCATTATACTTTTTTCAAATATCAGGCGTAGATGTAGGGAAGTGGCCATTATTACGCTTCAAAGTAAACACGTCTGGCATCCACAGAATAGGAGACATGATAGTTACTGGGGATACTTAGGATATACTTTGAAAAGGACAGCTACAAATTCGCTTGTCACAATTCAACTGTCGTTGTGTGTGCGTGCTCTAATGTAACTCAGAATATTTCCTTCGGATCTAATTAATGATTCTAACGTGCATGTGTCTCGCTCAGATAAAACTCATTACACATAAAATAGCGTAAGATGTAAGCTCAAAATCAAGTCACTGGAGAAGGACGGAACCTTCGATTCGATGTTTTATGATGCATATTTCTGCTTATCCTAACAAGCAATAGAATCACATTCACGTTCAGTTTTTCTCGTACATTCTAATACAGACCAACACATTGCATCTCAAAACATGCTTCAGAACCAAGTCAACATTGCAATACATTAGGCGAAGAACTGTAAGCCATGAGTAACAATGATGTATTACAAACAATTTATATTAACCATTTCAGAACAGAATACTAATCGCCGTGTGTATAACAACTATATTCACACACATGCACACATATACATATGAATCGGGTTAATGAAGGGAACAAATTATGAAGCTTTGCTTTATATCCTTTTCACCAGTTTACTATTAATTTCTTTCTCTCATGCCCAAATAATATTCTTCCTACGCCCTATTCACCAAAACCCATCACATAACAAACCCCTTAAAAGTCTGGCCCTGAAAGACTCATGACGCATCACAGGGTGGAGGGCTGGATTTCCAAACAAAGCAACGTGTAGATGAATATTAACATAATATATGAAAATGTGTATATATCGGTGAGCATTTGTTGGCTTATACGTAATTTTCAATTCAAAATATGCTCCGACCAAATTCGACAATTCCTTTATTTCCGCGTTGGAATCTTTTAGTAAGTTTATCTTCTTTCTATTTATAACAGATGAAGGAAAGAACCACATTCCATTATTTAAACCCAGGAGTTCCGCAAAATCTACTCGGAATTAATGTCGGTCTCAAACAGTTAAAGTAAATTACAGATACATGTACTTATAGCGCACCAATACATGTACCTATAGCTCACCATACAAAATTCTGTTGTTTGTAATCTAATTTTTAAATTTTAAAATGAAATTTATGAAGACAAAATGCTGTAATTTGAGCCGAGTTGGCAGAAAAAATTCCAAAAATTTACCACTCCTATATATACGTACATATATATATACTTCACGACCAAGAGCAACTAATTCCCTTTGACATAATATATTTTATATTATTTCGTAACTGTTATAAAATTCAAACTCTGTATTTTAGGCATTCTATATCTCCACACGTTTGTGATCTGAAACCTGAAGTACAGTTGTAAAGAATATCCACTTGTATTATAGTAATTAGGCTAACCAGCCGATGTCGCTAGCTACGTGGTCTAAGTCTTGATTCTGTGGCAGATCAGTTGCTGGGAATACAGGTTCGAAACCCACTAGGCCATGTTTGTCTCTCTCTGGAGAATGTTGTATGTTGCCAGGTAGAGCTCTCTGTGACGGGCTGATCCCTCTTCCAGAGGATTCCCACCGGGTGTGGTGTGTTTTGAGTGTCATCAGGTGGAACATTAATCCCCTACAGTGTAGATGTTATATCGAAGGTGCCGAGAATGCACCTAAAATGAAGTGGACAAAGTAACAAAGAAAGGAAAACGGCTTTTCGTTTTAGCGGAAACATGTCGCTTTATTCTTAATGAATATGATGTATTGACTGACTGAAACATTCATTTCCATCGTCATTAACGATGTTTGTGTGTGTGTGTGTGTGCGTGTGTGTGTGTGTGTGTGTGTGCTGAAGTCTATCCATGATACTTGCACGATACAAGAGGTTATAATTTTAGATGTTTTTGATAAGAAGGAATTACTTGATGTAGATTATTACGAAGAAAAAGCACGGAAAAATGTGATCAGTAAAGAAAGGTGATGAAACAGAATGTCAGTGATTAACAATACAACAATATGATGTATTCCAACCGTCCAGCGCTCCAACAAGTGGAAACACAAAGTTAACTTTGTCATTGAAAGTGAGGAGCACAAGATTCTGTCATCCAGCTAATCGAGACTAATAAAAACTTTCACATTCATCACCACGACCACCAACAACAACATCATACCACCCTCAGGCAGATATAAAAAACATGCGTTCTTTTTGCACCACCCTGTATATATATATATATATATATATATATATATACAAGGTACAGACATACACAGAAGTATTCTAGTGTACGTAATATATATATATATATAGTTGACACTGTAAGCTGTGTGGAGTACGGTCGATCGGAAACCCCCGTGGGTATGTCGGTGCTTTGTTGCGTAGGTGCAAACATCTGATGGAGATGGAACTGGTGGCTGAGTCGAGGTGGTATGCATGTTGTGGTAGTTCTACGGGGTGCGGCTTTACATACAGCAGTATCCGCTATCAGCATGGGCGGAGCAGGTAAGCAAATCCTATAAGTGGGGTATTTTTGTGTATGTCGAATTGCCTGTGGTATGGAGTTTTGTGTGTGAAAATGGAAATGTATAGAATGTGGAATTGGGTTGCTTTGGTGTGTGATTAAACCGAGATAAAATGCACAGTGCCATGGTACTTACATGTAGGAAGCGAACTCCTTGCTGGTGTTTTTACTGGAGTTCTCGTCGCGCATTATGTTATGTGTGTAGTAACACCGTTGTTTCACTTTATATTTCAGGGTACGTGCACCACAAGATTAGAACTGTAGCTAAAATGCACACTGTATTGTTTTATGTGTGGAGCCGATGTACGAGGTTTGTTCAAATAGTACCCGGATTGGAATTGTAGTGGTTGTTCACTGGGTGGGATGTGTTTGCAACCAGTCATGACATGTTCGTACATGTCTTAGCAACTCATGACACAAGTTGCTAGTGGCTGCGTTTGCTCAGTTGGTTGCAGTAGGTCGCGGAAATAACACATGCGTTTACGTCATAGCGAGTTTTACGATGTGTGAAAGTACCGAACAACGCATTTGCTTCAAGTTTTTCTTTTGAAATCGGAAAAACCGCAAAGAAAACTTATCAATTATTGCAGCAAGCATACGGTGAAGATGCAATGGTTCGTACACAAGTGTTTGACTGGTTCTATCGATTTAAAGAAGGGGCCCCATGTGCGAAGTAAAACAAAGGTCATGTAACTGGCGTTTTTTGATTCTGAGAGTATCGTACACTACGAGTACGCTCCCGACAGGCAAACAATTAACAAGGAATTCTACGTGGAGGTCTTGCGACGTTTGCGTGAATCAGTTCGCCGAAAACGACCGGAAAAATGTCGGGATGGCTTGTGGATCCTGCACCACGACAATGCACCCGCACATAATTCACATCTTGCGCAGCAGTTTTTGGTCAAACACGGCACCGATCAGTTGCAGCAGCCGACATACTCACCAGATCTTGCACCGTGTGACTTTTTCCTATTCCCAAGGCTTAAGGAAGTTCTGAAAGGGCACCGACTTGAGGCCACGGAGGACATCAAAAGAAATTTGACGAAGACACTATTAGATATCCCGAAAGAGGAGTTCGCAAACTGTTTCCAACAGTGGAACAAACGTTGGGCGATGAGTGTAGCTGCGGAAGGGAACTATGCTGAAGGCAATTGGGTTTTAAACCCCGTAAGCCTTATCTACTTCATGTGCTGTGGTCAGTCCAGATACTTTTTGAACAAACCTCGTATGTGTATGTGCATGTGCCGTCTCTTTGGGTGGATTGGCACATGTGTGGATTCCTCCTTTGATCCAGTGTCACAACATTATCTCACTGTTGTTGCAGATTAACTCTAAGTTGTTGTGGCTATGCTGGCTTCTTTCCTTTGACTGTGAGCCACGTTGTAAGAGGGTGCGACATGTTTTTCGTATGAAATGTATGTTCCACAAATGGCATTCAAGTTGTGTTGGGGTGTGGGAATGTTTTAACATGCTCAAAGGGGGGAGGGTTTTTATGGGTGGTAGGTACCACCACTGCCCAATATATGAAACAGTCTGGACAGTCTGACAAACAGTTACATTTTCATAAAAATAATCTTTACGTACAGACGGACAGCCGTATATTTTTAAACACTAAATCGGATGATAGAGACAGTGATTTCTTTTCAAAGAGAACAGTCAGGATTTTAATACATTCTATATCCCTGAATTAAATGTGTAATATTTTCAACAAAATAACTAAGTTTATAAACCATCAAAAGTGTTAGCAGTGTGGTCACCGATATCAAGCTTAGCAGCAGAACACTTTCTAATATATTATGAATATTTACATATCAAGCATAACATAGAAAAAGAATCAGTCGTATGCCATACCCGATAAGTTCATGACATATTAATTATTTATGACAACACAAAAGTCACTACCACCCAGATAGTAACACCGCCAACTAAATCCACAAAAATTTAAAATTTAGTCTAACGCAAAAATAGATGCTAACATGTGTTTCTTATGTCTTCTTTTACGTGTAACATCTCAAGAATTTGGAAAAAATGTGTATAGAAAAACAACGTCCAAATATATGCTGATTCATTCCAATTCCAATCACCATACAGAACAAAAAAGAGCAGCATTTCGATTTTTCTTAACCAGAAAGCATCAGTTACCTTTAACCCCTAGTAATTAACAAACCGAATGGAATAAGACACTACGCATTGCTAAAACAAAAGATTTCCCCCTTTCAACACTATTTACGAAACTGAAAACAGGAATGCTCAAAAAGATAAAATCACCATTTATACATAATAATCAAAAACTAGATGGAAAATAAACTAAACTAAAACTAAACTCCGTGGCTTTAGTCCGCGAGCGAACCATACCGACAGAGCGGCCGCCGCCGGTAGGCGAAGTTAGTGCCAACTTTTGCGGATAGAGGGGTGTCACGTGGT
>Ga0123355_10008908_pt1 | contig 15200 bp, 4 predicted proteins | sample TergutEmb28metaG_3_FD_89872 | JGI IMG/M metagenome (GOLD analysis project Ga0123355, IMG submission 89872) | Embiratermes neotenicus P1 segment gut microbial communities from Petit-Saut dam, French Guiana - Emb289 P1 | ecosystem: Host-associated > Arthropoda: Insects > Digestive system > Gut ... | reverse complement strand
TGTGAGTGCGGTAATGAACCTTCGGGTTCCGTGAAATGCGGGGAATTTCTTGACTAGCTGCAAACCAGTTAGCTTCTCAAGAAGGACTCTGCACCATGGAGTAAGTAAGCAAGTAAGTAAGTATGTAAGTAAGTAAGGAAGTATTATTGTCAAAGAATATATGCTGTACCATTTGCAGTCTATATTACCCATTTTTCAGCAAGGACCGGCCATCTTCAGGCTTAGTCACATGTAAGAGAAACAAGTACCCGAACAAAAGTGTATGTTATCCTCAAACATAGAGTAAACCCTTGTATAAAATATGGCAGCCAGTTTGTAATGAATTCATATATGTAGACATACACACACACACATATATATATATATATATATATACAAAAACATACATGTAGATACAAATATAGAGATACACACACACACACACACACACACATATATATATATACACACACACACATATGTACCTATATACTCCTTCCTTTTATTCCGTCCATTGATTTTGTCACTCATTTGCAGTGTCATATATATATATATATATATATATATATATATAATTAACCAAACCAGTTCCAAACCAAGGCTTTACACTGTTATATTTGCATCTGTAATTTCTGAAACACAAAAGACGTTATCAAAAATAGTGAGCGATCCAGGAAACCTCCTGTTCTTTATTTTCGTATAAATCCTACCTCTTTTAACGTAACTCATACGTTTATATTTTAAATTCTCCTAAATTCCGCTGGCGTAAACATTTCTGCTCGTGTAAATATTGTTTCATGCGTGGGTTAAACTCTATCCCGTGTTGTCTGGAGTCGTCATGACAACAAGCTCATCAATTAATCTCTAACGTCTGCAGATAGCATCCGTGTTAACAAAAGCAAGCCATGGCACAGAATTAATTGGATTATATGATACATTCTTACATATTCACCTCCTAACGTAACTTAGTTACGTCACCTCTAAGTCTGCTAACCATTAACAAACATAATTTTGTCTCGGAATAACGGAAGCATAAATGCCAGTTACTTTCCTCAGAAAACACGACTCATTTCTTTGAAAACAGAATACGAACTGAAAATACGTTATGTCACACATATATCATGTATTTTGTGCAACACGGTAGAAGTACCAAATATGGAACCAATTACTCTGCCAATTATGTGGTTTTATCCCGGTAATCTAAAGCAAGTGTAAACTTCTTCATTGACGAAAGTATTCACTATATACAATTCATTTCGTAGACAGAATATACTTCCGGAGGTAAAGAGGCTGTGGCGTGGAGTTGATCACCGACCGCTTTTTCGCGCCGGCTTCGATTATGGCTCTAGGCGTGCTTGTCACGTAACAGGACAGATTTGACCTTGATACAAGTGGGACTACCCTGGACTTCTTTCGTATTACCTTGCTTTACATTTAAATGACATTTCCAGTTCAATTTATATTCCCTTACTTTTCTCAATATTCATAACCACCACCGAATTCTTAATTACCGTTAGATCAGTTTAGTCTTGCAAAAGCTTTGAAATACAGGCCTGTATTTACTCATTCCATGTGTCATTACATGACTGAATAGTTTTCGTAATTACAGTGACAACTAGACGTCATAAAATATTCAAAATTCTTGTAACTCAACATTGATGAAGTTATCACGCTATTCCTAACGTGCCGCCATTTTGTTATGCATATCAATCGTCAGGAAAATGGCCACGTTGGAGGTCCCTGCCATTCGTGCATGACAAGACTATTCGTTGCGGATCGAGACGGCCTTAAGACAAGACAAGAAATTGTGAGTTTATTGAACAAACAACCGTGGACCCAACATGGAACATATTAATTTTCTGTTATTATTAAATTTATGTAATAATTAATTAAGTATTACAGTGCATAATGCGCGGTACGTGGTGACGCAGTTGGTTGAGGCACTGCGCTACAAATCCGAAGGTCGCGGGTTCGATTCCCGATAGTGTCATTGGAATTTTTCAATGGCATAATCCTTCCGGCTGCACTTCGGCCCTGGGGTTTACTCAGCCTCTAACAGAAATGAGAACCAGGAATATTTCCTTGGGGGTAAAGGCGGTCGGTGGTTAGGGCTGACAACTTTACCACCTTCATATGCCGACTGTCTTGAAATATGGCAGCCTTAAACTCCTGAAATCCTCACGGCCTGTCCAGGCCTGTAATGGGATTGCTTCACCTTTTACTGTACATAGTTCCTGCATTGTTATGTGATATCTTTTGCTTTTCCTCTATATCTAAATTCCAAACACGTACAGACAGCAAGTTTACAGTGCTAACAAATCGCATGCAAGGTTTTAATAGAGAAACCTGGCAATTCACAGTGAAGACTATATGCCTCGAATCACATGAACATAAACACTATAGCCTTCTGTCATATATGTTAACATCATCTGGAATTTCAAACGAATGTGCCTTTTAATTTGTTCTAATCCGCCCTCCCACATTACACGTTTAAATGAAATACGCAATGTTAGTGCTTACTGACGTGAGCTTCACTTGTGACTCTGAATAACCCAGTTTACTAACCTTGAAGTGTATTCAGATTATTGTTGATGTAAATATGCGGATTGACATTTTCTAGGCGCGTTCGCAAAATTGCAAAAAGCGATTATTAGCTTCGTCATGTCCGTCCGTCTGATCGCAGGGAAAAGCTCGGCTCCCACTGGACGGATTTTAATAAAATTTAATATTTCAGTCTTTTTTTTTTTAATCTAAAGAGAAAGCTCAAGTTTCATTAAAATTTGACAAACTCTGGGACTGTACGTGAATATCATTATACCTTTATGATAATATTTCGCTCAGTTGCTCCTAGAATGAGAAATGTTTCAGACAAAAGTTATAGGGAAAATCAAACCACACATTTTATGTTCTATAACTTACATATTTTTCGAAAACCGTGCCTTTTAAGGGATAAGGCGAAGAAATATTGTGTAGCCGGGCAGGCCACAGATGACAATACGGCGCATGGGCATTGCATGCAAGATACCTAAGGCTACAGACACACACTCAACATATGTAACACTTACTGCTTTTCCACTGCAACTATAGTTGCACGAACGCGTCTCCATAGTACGCTGTGCATAAATCGCCGTCTTTTATCATGTCACTGAGCTCAGCAGCTGCTACGGGATGTCTTGGACCATGCGGACTTTATATGCGATAAACCTTATGTTCTCAGAAAAAAAGGTAAAAAGGACAACCTGTGTTTCCACTGCCTGACGTTACGTATACGTGCTGCAGGATCTTTTGGGGAATTAAAAAATATATATATACTTGTAAAGAATTAACTACAAAAATCTACAAATACTCGTAAAAATTTCAAACCATAATTATATCATATTGAAATGTCACTGTTTTTAATCTTTACTTTTATCGTTGCACCTTGCATTTCGTAGTGTCATTTAATTAGCACACCAGCTAATGCACATACATAATATGTTTTACATCAAAACATTTAAAATCGCTCCAACATGCTTCGATCCTAAGATCATCTTCAGGCAGCTACACTCTTCCTTGTTAAAGTCACATTTTTAAAAACACTCACTGATTAATTTCCTTATATTAACTTGGTGCTGTGGCAGCATGTCGTATTGTGCAAGTCGTTCGCTGCTGAGAAGGCGCTTGACTATGGGTGTGTGTCGTGTGTTATATGTTGCGTGAGACTGCACCCTGAAGATAATCTTAGGATCGAAATATGTTGGAGCGATTTTAAATGTTTTAATGTTAAAATTTTATGTATGTTATTAGTTGGTGTGCTAATTAAATGTCACTGTTTTTTGTTAAATATCTTGTTGGTGTAAGAAATTGCAGTTCATTTCAGTTTCGGCTAGAGTAGAAGTGTATACTGTGTTGGAACAATACGAATCAAAACTGAACTAACTTCACAAAGTTTAGCTGACAAAGATGGGGCCATTATGGGATGTGATGAGTCTGCCAAATACAAAAACCTAGCGCACTGGCTCTAAAATTACCTTCCCTGTGTTGTGTATTGGAGTCATATACACTTTTTATTTCTTTTGTCCTGTCTTACTCTACATCAATGTTGTCCTCCGGTTTATCCCACGTTGTGGCTACTTCTTACTCTCCGTTACACATCTACTTGCCCTTCCTGTCCCCCTATTATCTGTGTGCGAGATCTCGTGGCTTGTCACATGACCTTATTTCTATGTGTGTCCCGTTTTCTGTTTACAGCCTCGTAAATGCGTCACATGTCAGGTTTGCCTGATGCTCACTTGTAGGTCGGACACAACCTTACGGCAGTCACATTTCAATGGCAACATGGATGACCAACCATGACAAAAAGGTTTGACTATCCAACTCCTCGTAGAAAAGCCAAAGTCCAGCACTTGGCCAAAAATCCCTCCTCTTTTATTGACTCCAATTGTTTTTACCAAATCCCAACCGATTTTGAGACTCAGATAAACAACCTAACCCACGTCTTCAAACCCTTCTTATTTAAGACCAATTATAACATTTTCTTCCAATCTATACACAGATTTTCCAAATGGCATCTCCTATTCAGGGGGATCGCGGTAGCACAGTGGTTAAGGTGCTGTACTACAAATCGCAAGGTCGCTGATTCGATTCCAGATGGTGTCATTAGAAATTTTCATTGACATAATCCTTCCGATCGCACTATGGCCCTGGGGTCGACTCAACCTCTAACAGAAATGTGTACCAGGAGTATTTCCTGGGGGTAAAAGCGGCCGGTGCGTAAGGCTGACAACCCTTACCACCATCCTGGGCCATTGTCACGTAATCTAGGAACCTTAACTTCCTGGAACCCCCTGGGCACCTCGGACCTATAATGGGAATGATTTACTTTTTTTATCTCCTATTCACGTGATGGTGAAGGTAAATTTGTCCCACACATTCCATGAAGCACAGATGGGATGTAAATTCATAGCTACTCTCAGTCGTACTACCGACACCACGTTTGAGTGGTCAACCTTTTCGCTCCAGCCTGTTTACCCACGGTAGAAAACTGCAGTATCCATTACAGAGGAGATTACTTTATGTGCTGCGACAATTGATAACACCGCCATTCCCATATGCGTCACTCGCGCATTGCATTTAACATTTCTTCATTTGATCAATAACCTGCAAACATTTGGTGGTAACCTCAAAACATGGAGCTTCTCGTCACATGTACGGTAGATCTCGCTGTACACGTGGAGCTCAAAGAAGCGCACCCTGACTAGGAATATGTATTTCAATTTTATAAACACATTTCACCACTTAGAAGACCAAGGATTAGATGGGAGGATAATATTAAGATGGATCTTCAGGAAGTGGGGTTTGGGGGCATGGACTGAATCGAGCTGGATCATGATAGGGACAGGTGGCGGTCACTTGTGAATGCGGTAATGAACCTTCGGGTTCCATAAAATGCGGAAAAATTCTTGACTGACTGAAAAAGGCTAGCTTCTCATGAATGACTCTGCTCCATGGAGTAAGTAAGTAAGTAAGTAAGTAGGTAAGTAAGTAAGTTAAGTGAGTAAGTAAGTAGCCACACTGTAGGAACTCTCACCAAATCTCAAACAAATATACATCAAATTTCATCCAAACGTTCTTTGAAAAGACGCTCCTTAAATAAAAAATAATGACAAATATCGTCAGTTCCATGAAGTTAGTTAATGACCTGCTTCCTTCGTAAATCTAACGGACGCTGCGGACCAAAGCCCCTTCTCCTCCAACCCCGCGGGTACACCAACGCAAATCTCTTACGATGCGAGCCGATGGACTTTATTCCCCTGCTCAAGCGTTTCTTTCCACTTTCTTCTTACTTTGTCTCCAAACTTTTCTTTGGTTTCACGGAACGGGAATAATTAGTCACGTGGTATTAGCTCTAGGAGTGTGGGTCCGGAATGCTAAAGAAGGCCGTGTGCTAATAACGGAGGATCATCACAACCCGCAATTAATTTCCATTTTGTAACTCCATTTCACACAAGTGGAGGAGGCATCCATTTCGGAATCTTAAAAGCCAACTGCATTACACTAAAGTTTTGAACTCCGTATCACTGTCATTATTCGTTCCCTTTATACAATTTGCAGACGGGGGAACTTATCATCCGCATCTGTACGGTGGCTCTCCTTAGCAAAAGATATTCAATCACTACGCAACAACAGACTTCTTAAGTTTAAACAAAATGTGATATCTTAGGCCATAAATTACTGCTAACAACGCAGTAAAAACAATAAACACAATAAACATAAAAGTAACATTGTGGTGTGTTCGCGTAATAATTGTTACAATGGAAAACAACAATGCGCTTTACGTGTACTCTTGAGTTGCATGTAAATTTCAACAATATAAAAATATTGCGTGTTGCACAACGATGATTTTATGGGGAATTTATGTCACCGTAAACAATGAAATGTACTTAGGGTTTCATGTTAATTGCCCCATAGAGTTTAACAAACTCTGGAATTTCTAGACACATTTCTACAAAAGCTCCCAATATAAAATTTTCATGGAAATTCTTCCGGTGGACTCTGATGTAAACAAACGGATGGACAGACTAACTGACAGAAAAGACGCAACTAATAGCCACTTTTAGAGAATATGTGAATTTGCCCAATTATTAGGGTCTACAAAACAAAGTTGAAGATAAAAATTCTGTAGGATTTAACGCCGTGTGTTCTGGCATAAACTTACTAACAATTTCTCAAAATTTACCCTCTCCAATCTTAGAGTATACGGAGGAATATGGACGCAGCTGTTTCCTCCGGAATTTTGGCAAACTATGCAAGAGTGTAAGTCATGACAAAGAAAAAAACACTGTTTTTAGAACCTCCGATCGCTTATGCAAAGCACTTATCTCAGGATAAAATCTATACATAATAATAATAATAATAATAATAATAATAATAATAATAATATTGACAAACGTTCGTCTTCAAACTCTAACGTCAAACGTCTTAACCTTGCTTTATGTATTAACTGAATTCTACTTATTAATTTTGTCACGTCAAATGCGAAGTTAACTGGAGTTGACTGACTAACGCCGTTCTCATAATGAACGATGACTTCAAAGGAACACGCAAGAGAGTGTCCTACTTTAAGGTTCTATCCCGTCAAGTACCTTAAAGGTGAGTCAGGACACTGGATCTTACACAGGGATTCCCCTGGCGAGCGTTAGGCTGTAGACCTGCAGAAACGAAGTACGGTATCATAAACAGACTGACCAGATGATACTCGAGACAAAGCTTCATAACTTCTGATCCCACTCACGTAATTTAATTTAGTAAGTTCTTGGAGAAGGAAATGTGATTTTACCTTCAAAACAAACAGAAGCTTAGTTACTGTAACATTAGAACCACACATCCATACGGATTAATGAGACATTTAATAAAAAGCAAGGGAAGATACTTCCATCCGTTCGTGAGGAATCAAGTATTTTGTTGACATCGAAAAGGAGGTTATGAGAATGAGAATGGGATGATGAAAGGAATGAGAAATAATTTGGGTGAAGGATGGAAAAGGTGAAATTGAATCAACTATTTCGTTCGGAGAAACTGAGAAAAACCCGAAAGTAGAAGAGTGGACAATATCAGTATGGAACTTAGAGTAATATTGTGGAGAATGTGGACCGGGTTTGTGTGTGTCAGGTTAGGGTCAGTGACGGGCTGTTTTTGATATGGAAATGAACGTTGGAATTAAAGGAATTTATTGACTAGTCAAGCGAAAACTGGTTCTTCGAGAAGGATCGCCTCCATGCATCACGGTTTGTATGTTAATCTGCAGCGTCACATTGATAGCTATAATCGAATGAGAGAACTTTATTACCACCACCACAAACAGCAGTGTTTACTACTACTACTACCACCACCACCACCACCACCACCACCAACACCACCACCACCACCACCACCACCATCACTATCACCACCACTATCACTATCACTATCACTAACACCACCACCACCACCACCACCACCACCACCAACAACAACAACAACAAAACCACCACCACTACTACTACTACTACTACTACTACTACCACCACTACTACTACCACCACCAACACCATCATCACCACTAATAATAATAATAATAATAATAATAAGCTCTAACTAATTTACATTGACGATGAAACCCTGTGCCTAGTGTTTGATTCAATCCGATGACCAAATAAGCAAGAACCCAAGGCTCTGACTCTTCAGTGCTAATACACATACACGTATTACAAATAAACACCGATCAACGCACTCTTATATTGTTGAATCACAAATTTATTAACGCTACACTTAACTCCAACATGACATACATTCTATCAGCGTGAGTCAACAAAATGGGTCACCATATGAAAGATTCATCTGAGAGTGTAGCGAGTAAGTCAGTACGTAGCAGCTGTACGTAATGAATGAGCCACATACAACTGCAATACTAGTTTCTATCAATCTGATCCCGTGCATATATTTGTGATTTGTTAACACCAATGGGGATGCCTCATCTTAAAACAAACTTCAGCTAAGTGACTTGTGCTGGTTGCACTATAGACTTGCGTTAACTGAACATGGAACTAGTAACATTCGTATGAATGTAAGTCTACGCAGCACGAGGTGAACATCATGAATTTCACTTTGCATTCCTCTGTTTATTAAGCAAGTACATTATGCCTTTAATAAAAACGTAAGTTATGTTTGTGGAATGTTAGTAGAGGAAGGAATTTGCAAGTGTTAACTCGTAGCTACAGTTCCGACGCCTTGTAATAATTCTGGTGTGTTGCATTAACGTCATTTCAACAGTGGCCATTTTGATTTCATATAACTTTGCTGTTCTCTTGGTGGTGATAATGTTTGTGTATGCCAAGTACAGTCAGTATTTGCAAATACATGTGGAAATATCTGGAAAATTCTGAATAATTTTCTCCCAACCAGGCATATAAAATATACAACAATATTTATTATATGCCTATACGTAAATATATTAAAGCCACTCTTTCATATGTAGGGATCCACACTGGGACTTAATGTAGAATTTTATAATGTATAATTCATATAATAAAACCAGCAGATGCACTAATGCTAAAATTATATATTTACAAAAAATCCATCATAACTCCGACATGTTTCGATCTATCCTGATCATCTTCAGGGAGTTACGTAACCAGTAAAAGATATATAACGTTTTCATATATGTTTTATTGATGTTAAATAAATTCCTGAAGATGATCAAGGTACAGCGAAACAAGTTGGAGTTCTGATAGATTTTGTGTAAAAATATATATTAACATTAGTACATTTGTTGGTTTTATTACGTGAAATGTTTATTAGTGAATGGTCATTAATAACATCAAGATTTATAATATATGTGGAGCAGAAAGGAGTAAAAATACCGAGAATAAAATATTATTTCAACATGTCTTTTAATCTTTTTATTTCTAATTAGGCGCTTGAAAATGACGGAATGCCTGACATTCAGTACATTACGAGAGTGAAAGTGGACAGAACTGTGCACAAACTATAAAACTTCAATTTACAAAAGCACTTGCTTTTAAATGTTAGAAATTACAAATAAGAATGGAAATAACCAGATCAAATTTCAGTAGTAGGCTGTCAGGCGTTCTCCGAAAAAAATTATCAGCCAATACAATCATATTTAGGTACTAGAGACATTATAATAATATCAGTTAAGTGTTGAAATAAGTACTTATTTTGGCGAATTTAATATCAATTATAAAGAAGTAATGAATTTGCAATCCCGCAAATATTTTTGGTATCTGCTGAGACTAAGCACCTGTGCAGTATACAAAGAACTAATTCCGTAAAACATTATCCCATTCAGTGCCTTTAATCAGAACCCAACAATCTAGTACCACTGACCACATAGTGAGCAAGCAGAAATGAACAGAGCAGCGCCGTTCATTTACGCATACAGATGATAGATTGAATTCACATCACGATGATCCTAACATACCTGAATGCCCTAAATGAACTGACCACAGGATATGTAGCTATACTTGTAAATACAGTAAGGCCAATGATGTGTACCTGCGAACCACTACTTGACTTCACATTTCCATGACAATCATTGGTCTGACTAGGTTTTGTCCCTTTGGATTTAGCAGTCCTTAGCAGAAATATAACAAGCTCCATTTTGGTGCACTTCCTGTAGATTCGCAAATGTTGATAAAGATGCTATCGCTACACAATTTGAACAGGCCCTAAGGGCTCCAGGAGGTTGAGGTTACCACAATTTCTAGACAATCGGCACATGAAGGTGGCAATGTTGTCAGCCCTATGTACCGGCCGCCTTTACCACCAGGAGACATCCCAGGCCCATAGTGTGGCCGGAATGATTAAGTCAATGAAAAAACCCAATGACTTAATCGGGAATCGAACTCTTGACCTTCGGGCTTGTGGCGCAGTACTTCAATGAAATGCGCCACCACGTATCCTCTCGCTATGCCGTTTGTACCATGGAATGAACTAAAAATAGTGTCAGATTACTTTTGAGTTTTGGCTTCATTCTTCATCAACCTACATTCGGGGAACATCTACGTGTCAAGCAAGATAGTAAAAAACTTTTTCAACGACACGGAAAACACGATTTTTGGTACATAGATTGAATGTAATGGGTAAAAAAACAAGGATGATTTGTCCGAAATGGGGCCTAATAATTGTGACAGGTTTTGTTTTAGTGTTGTAGGTTGGTTGACAATTTCAGCAAAGTGTTACTGCAGCTAAAATTGGATAAAAATAATAAATAATTTACAATAGTTACACTAAGCACCTACATTATTTGCGATACCCGGTGGCGCAGTTGGTTGAGTCGCTATGAGCCGGAAGGTCACGGGCTCCATTCCTGATGATGTCACTGAGATTTTTCATTGACTTAAGCCTTTCGGTCGACTTTGCCTCTAACAGAAATTCATACCAGGAGTACTCTCTGGGGGAAAAAGGCCGCAGGTGCATACTGCCGACAACCTTACCACATTCGCGCAACGATTGTCTGGAAATCTGGGATCCTCAACCTCCTGAGCCCCTAAAGGTCTTTCCAGGCTTCTCTTGGGGTAGCTTTACCATTCTGGCTTATATTATTGGAATGGCACTATAATTTAATAGAGCGTTTGAAATAAACACGAGTTTTTCCTCAGTCTACTGAAGGTCTGAGGTGGCCAGTATGGCAGCAATGAGCACTCGTCCTGTTCTTCCCTTCGTTCTAGCGATTTGTCAGTTGTCATGCTCCATCTGCGAAGACATCTATCAAGATGTAGAGCTAACTAATCAACACGTCACGGGACTGAATTTGGATCCAGCTCGTCTGTTAGTCCTCCCGCCCCACCAACATTATAAATCTGTCTCGAGGGTTTAGCATGAATGGCTTACACATACCTGCGATCGTTACTGTGTTTCTAGAAGTAAGCGAACTACAGCGCTGCACATTACCGTCTGAAAACACGTATACTTAGAGATTCGTTACAGGGCTGCATATTTCCATCTGGTCACAAAATATTGTGTTATCTGTATGAAATATCTTAAGGTTTGTGACAAATACTTACCATTGTACCCTATTCTAAGCCAGCTAACATTTTTATTAACTTCTAGCTCAACACTAATATTAGCAACATCCACACAGTTGCGCAGTCGATACAGCTACTCGCTATGGGTTGCACGGTCCGGGGATCGAATCCCGGTTGGGGCGAGATTTTCCTTACCAGTCCAAACCGGTCCTAAGGCCCATCCAGCCTCCTGTATAATGGACACTTGGTCTCTTCACCGGGAATAGAGCAGCCGGAGCGTGACGTGAACCACCTACACGCATCTAGCGCTGAGGTTAAACAAAGTGTACAGCTATAAATCTACTCCCCGTCAGGGCCTTCATGATCATTTATGGGGGAAATTTAACTTTACTGTTAGCTTCATTCACATGGTTATGCAAAAATTCCTAAAGAATATTGCTTCCATTTGGCTCTTCTAACAGACTTACGTAGTGACGTCTTTGTTCCCCCATCCTTGCCACACCTCATAAAGTTTTCTCTCTCCACCTTAAGAATCCCAAAACAATAAGGCTGAGAAATATTTGCCAAACCTTAAAATGATTAATTACATTTTTGTTACTAAAAGTGTGACAGAGCTTCACACCTACAGGCACGGTGCCCTTCATGCTACCTATGAGGACAGATTGCCCTAATTAGAAACATAGTCTTCTCTGCAATGGAAACTATGATAAACCTACCAATAACATAGACCCTTCCTGAAGCAGCTGCTGATTACTAAGATGGTATATAATTCCCTACGTTAGCGAAATCCAAATGTCCATGAGCATATTATTAGAACCCTAAAATTTAACTGAGTCTAGATCCACTTCGGTTACATTAATATATTCGCACAATATTTCTTTAACTTCGGTTTAAATATTACTTTCTCACACGGAGTAAGGCACGGAAGGTTTCTTCGATTAGCGTTTCACATTCCAAACTTTGCAAGAATTACTAAATTATCCCATGACGATTATATGGCTTTTCTTCATTTTGTACGTAAACATTTTAGGACCATGTAAGTTATGTAGCTATTCCTTACATAACTTTATGCTCTCCTCTCTTATTCCTTCTCTTGAAGGTGAAATATATTCGTCAGCCCTCTCACTTTCATCGCTCTCGGTCTACAACGAAGGACCAAATTTAATTTCCTTGCGAAACACGAGCTACAGTTACAGAGTTTCAAATTGTTTCGGACGTAGCTGAGTACACAAGGACTCATTCTGAACTGAACAGCAGAAAGTAGGTCTAGGTCACGAAAGAAATATGTTGTAATTTCTACCGCTGTTCCTGATAATATTATTGTTTGCTTTTTGTGTGTTTCGCGAGGCGGTCCAACACGGTATCGAAGGTGGATGAATTATTATGCATATGAAACATTGCTGGAAGGATAAAAAACTAGAATAATAAGAATATCTGCCCCAGTGTCAATGCATCGACGACCAATCCAACATACGTAGGTCATTTCAAAAGTTCTGCACACTGCGCTTGCGCGGCCAGTAGGATGATGCATTCGTTCTGATTTTCGCGACAGTTGTGAGCCAGACTTCAGTAAAGAACATTGTGTGCGTATTGGCAGGCTACGTCATCCCTTTTCTGCAAAACGGAGCCTTGAAATGGAAGAAGAAACTGACTGGAGTCAGATCTCGCGCAGTGACCAGCGATCACACATTAACGCGCGGCCTCATGCCTCAGGTGCAGTATCCGACATTTTGGAAATTAGGGATGGTAAGTGCTTCCCCATCTGCCGTACAGTCCTGACATGAGCCCACCAGCCTTTGACTTGTTCCCAAAATTGAAGAAACAACTCCGTGGGAAACGCTTCAGAAGCGTTGAGGAGGTGTCTAATGAGGTGACCCGAGTAATCAGAAGCAGCAACAACGAAGGCGCCTTGACAGGAATACAAGACACGCCCAAACGTTGGATCGCTGTGATAAAGCACAATGGAGATTACATTGAAGGCCTGGAAATGTATTTTGTAAAATAAATTCATTTTTAAAGAGAAAACGTACAGCGTGCAGAACTTTTGAGATGAACCAGGTAGATTTGGCTGTGATCAAACCCGGGCTTCTGAGGTGAGACGCCAGCGATTAGTAGCCTAACAGATAGCACGACCCAACGTTGTTATTATTAATATTATTAGCACTATTGCTATTAAATGATTAAATGGCAAATTCCTCTGTCCGTGCTTTCTAAGGCGCAGGTTTGTCCCCGCTTGATTACTGGGATAGCGGGTTAGAATCCCGCTGAGGGTACGGTTTTTTGTCTCTTGCGTTTGTTGGGTGTTGTGTTGGTAAGCGGCCTGTGCGACGGGCTGATAACTCGTTCAGAGCAGCCCTGCTTTACGTGCTTGCGTGTTTTGTGTTGTGTTGTGCGTAATCTCGGAGGTTCAGCAATGAAACGGCCTAGGCTTGTATGGGGCTGTTGTCCACGCAACTAGAAGCACTTAAATATCTGCATGTTACATAGCCCCTCTTGAGAAAGGAATGAGTTATTCCCCGCATTGTATGAGCCTCAAGAATGTTATACATTTATGCCAAAGGATTACTTGGAGAATGTAAAATTCAACCCATCTTCTCACATTGCAATATTACAGATCAATTCCAACATCTTCCCAAAAGCTTCGCCTAGATCTTCTTACATAGTCTCTCCGCTTCAAGAATCCCGACAAAAGTGGTGACGTATTACTTATCCTTACATACGTGCTGTATTTCCCGTCCAAACTGAATCGTTGTTTGATGAAATACTATAGTAATATTTGGTGACATGTATGAGTTAATGAAGCTTCCAGCCGTGTAAAATATACATATCTTGTATCATCCTATCCTATCATACCGTATCATACAATCGCACGTATGTCGTACCATAAAATATATCGTATGTATCATACCACAAAATAAATCGTACAAATCATAACATATATATCACATAATACATTACGTCATATCATATATCATATCACATTCTATGTATCAATTCATATATACCATAACCCGTATCATAACATTACAACATACACCATACCATTGTTACCAGGTGCCCAGAATAAATTAAGACAAAATCAAACATTTTATTATACAACTAATGCACAATATAAAATATTTAGATACAATTAAAATTATAAAATACTTAAAAGTGTTCCAACGTGTTTCGAATCACAAAGAATCCATCATCAGGGAGCCTTGTATAGTGCTTGGTTAAAAATTACAAAATTCGTTCTTGTAATTTTTAGCCAAGCACAGTACAAGGCTTCCTGATGATGGATCCTCTGTGATCCGAAACATGTTGGAGCACTTTTAAATATTTTATAATTTTAATTGTAGCTACATATTATATATTTTGCATTAGTTCGAAAATACAGTGTTTAATTATCATTGATGCACTGTGCAGAAATGAAGATTTAAGACAAAATCACTTAACGCAATGACAGTAGATAGTTCCCTTTACATATTTCGATCTTTCCTCTTATCCAAGGTAGACAAATCCCGTCACACTAACACACCAATATCGGAATGTAATCTTAAGGACCGAAAGATGTAGGAGGGTAATACGCGTATTGTGACTAAAAAATGGAACTAAACTAAAACTAAAACTAAACTCCGTGGCTTTAGTCCGCGAGCGAACTATACCGACAGAGCGGCCGCCGCCGGTAGGCGAAGTTAGTGCCAACTTTTGCGGATAGAGGGGTGTCACGTG
>Ga0123355_10008907_pt1 | contig 15201 bp, 14 predicted proteins | sample TergutEmb28metaG_3_FD_89872 | JGI IMG/M metagenome (GOLD analysis project Ga0123355, IMG submission 89872) | Embiratermes neotenicus P1 segment gut microbial communities from Petit-Saut dam, French Guiana - Emb289 P1 | ecosystem: Host-associated > Arthropoda: Insects > Digestive system > Gut ... | reverse complement strand
ATCTCCATGCTGCATACGCCTTTCGCTTGCACCACTAAAAATTTGGGCATATTGAAGTCTTACAAGGTCTTTTATACCTTGCACCATATGTTGGGGCAAATCTAACATTCTAGCTGGCGGTACATTTGTACCCTCTGTAACCAGCCCTTTTATATGATTAGGATTCTTGGCCGCCAATGCTGCATCAAATTCTGCGGCGGTCATGGAACGCCCTATTGGGCCTTGAATACTTGACCATAATGATAGGGTTCTATCCCAATTTCCCGATTCGCCTCGAACACGCTCTTTAACACCGCTGAGCCTTTCGCGTTTATCATCAGAGAAAATCCGAAGCATCTCCCTATAATTTTCCATATTCACACTGCCTATGCGCATTGCGACCCCTCCCTTACATGTTTTTGCAACCAAAATATGCCTTCACCATATATATCGGCATATTTCACAAAAACATTAGCAGGACAAATGCATTGCTTCACGTATTTCTTGCGGAATTTCTATGTCCAGCGCATTGCAAAAAGCGATAATTTGGCCAAGATGCATCATTTCGTGGTTTTGCATAATAGCAAGATGCCCATGAATATTCTTCTTTTCGCCAAACCAGTCCACTTCCTCTGTTCCATCGCATTTTTCAAGTGCCTTTTCCATTTGCGCGTCAAATTGCGCCATTTTTTCAATCAAATCGGCCTTATCAGTAAAAACAGGCACATCCCATTCAACATCATCAAGGGTCTTTTTCTCGATGCCCTCAACAAGAGCGCGCTGAACCTTCGCCATCTCTTCAATTTGCTCAAAAATAGTGGTGTAAGTTTTGCGCGGCAATTGCTTTTTCAAATCCTCGTCGCTAAGCTGGGTCAAAAATCTGACCGTGTTCGCGCGCTCATACTTCCAAGCTTCCAGCTGACTTTTAAGTGAAATAATCATAATATCTTCCTCCAATTTCTTAATGATATGACAAGCATAACAAACCAAACATGACAACAGTATGTCATATTCACAAAAATATTTTTCAAAGAAAATTATGCCCCCCTTGCAAAAAAATGCTTGACAAAATGATTTTTTCGTGTTAAAATACGTTTTGTTGCGTATCCATGCGCGGCCTAGGGGATTGGTCAAGTGGTATGACAGAGGTCTCCAAAACCTTTAGTGGGGGTTCGATTCCCTCATCCCCTGTACCATAGCCCCGCAAAGCTAAAAGGCTTGCGGGGTATTTTTTAATTTATAAAGCTCAGGGGCTTGCAACCGCCTTTTTGTTGTGTTATAATGTATGGGTTATAGCATTGTATAGGGTCTATAACTAGAACAAGAAAAATTATTTATTAGGAGGAAGTTGTTATGATTAGAAGCATGACGGGTTATGGTAAAGGCGTTTATCAGTCCGAAAACAAAAAGTTTTCTGTCGAGATTAAGTCGCTAAACAACAAGTATAGCGAATTTAATGTGCGTTTGCCGCGTTTGTTCAATCCGCTTGAAGACAGATTACGTAAATTATTAGCCAACGACATCGCCCGCGGGCGCGTGGATGTTTACGTAAATTTTGAAAGCTCGGGCGAAAACGTTTCCAAAATTAAGTACAACAAAACTATTGCTACTTCTTATCACAAAGCATTAATTTCTCTTGTAACCGACTGCGCATTGTATCCTGACCACAATACACTGTTTAATTTGGTTGCTAAATTCCCAGAAGTTATCGAAATTGACCGCGAGGTTACTGACGAGCAACTCGAAGTTATTTGGATTAACTTAGAGCAAGCAACAAAAGCGGCACTAGGCCAATTTTTGGTTATGCGCGAGCGCGAAGGGACAGCTCTTAGAAAAGACTTGCAAGAGCGCATGAGCAAAATAACTAAGCTGCTATCCGCCGCCGAGGCAAAAGCACCAGAAGCTGTGCAAAACCATCGTACGCGTCTTAAAAAGCGCATGGAAGAAGTCCTTTCGGGCGTTGCCGTGGACGAAACCCGCTTTTTAAATGAAGTTGCACATTTTTCTGATAAAGCCGATATCACAGAAGAGATTACGCGCATGAAAAGCCATATCGACCAAATGAGTGATGTTTTGCTTGAAAATGGCGCGGTTGGCCGCAAATTAGATTTTGTTGCACAAGAAATGGCTCGCGAAGCCAACACTATGGGTAGCAAAGCTAATTTTGCTGATATTTCCAAAATTGTTATTGATTTGAAAAGCGAAATTGAAAAGATACGGGAGCAGGTGCAAAACATTGAGTAATGGCAATGGCTTTATTAACATCGGTTTTGGGAATATGGTGCTGGCGCAAAAAGTGGTCAGTATCATCAGTCCCGATGCTGCGCCCATAAAACGTATGGTGCAAGAAGCCAAGGAAAACGGCAGTGCGGTGGACGCTACATGCGGCCGCCGCACCCGCGCCGTTATTTTTACCGACTCGAAATACATAATTTTGTCTGCACTCCAACCCGAAACCATAGCCCAAAGGCTTTGATTAGGAGGGGCTTTTTAATGAGTGATTTTGAAAGCGCGCTAAACCTGCATTTAAAAGCTATTTCGGATAGAGATTTTGAAAGTTTTAAAAATTTTTTGTGCCCTGAGCATAATTGCATCGTCATTTTGCCAAATGGGCATAAAATTGAAGGATATAATGAGGTTTTAGATTTTCACAAAGATTGGTTTGCGGATTCGGATTGGAGCATTGAGTGCAAAATCTTAGATGCTTTTAGCATCTCCGACGCGGGCTATGCCCTGCTTGATGTTGTTTATCAAGATATCGATGCCGATAATATGCCATACAAATTAGCATATTATCTTAGTATGATTTTTACAAAAGCGGGCGGCAAGTGGATTTTGCTCCGCGACCAAAACACATTAAGAGAATAGAGGGGGCGGCATATGTGGATGAAGGTTTGCTTTTGATACTTTCAGGCCCTTCGGGTTCCGGCAAAGGAACCATTATTAGAAACCTGATGAATGCTGACGAATTCGCTCTTTCTGTTTCAATGACAACGCGCGCGCCAAGGCCTGGTGAAACTGAGGGTGTCGAATATTTGTTCCGCAGCCAGGATGAATTTTTAAAAACTATTGATAATGACGGCTTTTTGGAATATGCAACATTTAGCGGCAACTACTACGGCACACCAACATCCTATGTCGACGAAAAAATGGCGCAGGGCAAAACGGTGCTGCTGGAAATAGATGTTATGGGGGCTTTGCAAGTCAAGAAAAAAAAGCCCGATGCCGTTTTGATTTTTCTTGTTCCTCCCACTTTTGAAATTTTGCGCGAGCGGCTTTTGGGGCGCGGCACAGAATCGGTAGAAGAAGTGGCAAGGCGCAACGAAATAGCATGGGAAGAGCTTCGCAACTTGCCCGAATATGATTATTTGGTCATTAATGATTTTTTAGGCCAGGCACTAGACGAAATCTGCACCATAATTCGCGCCGAAAAATTGCGCATTGCCCACGCGGGCTGTAAAATTAAAAGATTTTATGGGAATAATTTAGAAAAGTTAAATCAAAAGGACTAATATCAAAGGGGTAATGAAAGGGGTAATTTAATGTTAAATCCTTCATACAGCAGTTTGATGGATATTTTAAACAAAGACGCAGAAGCCACCCAAAAAATTTCCAGCCGCTATTCAATTGTTATTGCGGCATCAAAACGCGCTCGTCAAATTGTTGCAGGCGCGCAATTTGAGGATATGAATTTAGATACCGACAAAGCAGTTTCTATCGCGGTTAACGAGATTTATCACGGCCATGTGCGCGTTGTGCCAAGCGACACTCCATGGGAAGATGATTTGGTTGTGCAAAATCTTCCAACGCTTATCGACGATAGCTTTGTTATGGCTGATAGCGATTTGGGCGGCTTTGAAGCGAAAGAGTTTTCGGCTGATGACGATATGGACGATAATGACGGCGATGACGATGATTGGCTAGATGACGACGAAAATTATGAAGACGGCGATGACGACTAAGCCAATATTTGTTAAAGTGGCTGTTCTTGCTGGCGGCATTAAGGAGTTTAACAAAACCTTTGATTATGCCGTGCCGCAAGAAATGGCGGATATGGTGCGGCTTGGCCAGCGAGTTTTGGTGCCTTTTGGCAAAAGCCGAAACTGCGAAGCTTTTGTGATAGATGTGACAGATTATACAGATGTGCCTGATGGCAAAATTAAGGCTGTTGCCGAAATTTTAGACGAGGGTGCGCCTGTTTTTTCGAGCGTGATGATAGATTTGGCGCGCTGGATGTCGCAGAAATACAGCACTCATTTGGCTGTTTGTTTAAAATCAATTATGCCTAGTGGTATTGGTTTGAAAAATGATTATGTTCTCGAAATTGCGGCGGATGCTTCTGGTAGCGGATTAAAAGGGCGGCAGAAGCAGCTTTGGGATTATGTTTTGCATTGCGAAACGGTTTCCCAGCGCGAGCTTGCCGAAGTTTTTGGCGGCACGGTTCAAACAGCTGTCAAAGCCCTTTGTGATAAGGGATTGCTAGTTTCAAGGCATATTTATGAAGCAAAAAATTTTGTTTTGCGGACGAATGTCGCATATTTAAACGACGACGCGGCGGATTTTGAGGAGATTGCGGCAAAAGTTGCCGGAAAAGGCGGAAAACAGGCGCAGGTGCTTGCGCTTCTTCAAAATAATCGTTCCATGCCTGTTGCGGATATACAGCATTTGCTAAATGTTTCCCCCTCGCCTGTTAAATCCTTGGAGCAAAAGGGTTTGGTGCGTACCCAGCAGGTCGAAACCAGGCGCGAAGTTTTGCCAAGTGTTAATGAGCAAGTAGCTTTGCGAGTTTTGACTGATGAACAAGCGGCCGCCATGTCGGCTATCGAGCGCGCTTTGGGTCTTCCTAGCGCGGAGCGCAAGCCGATTTTAATACACGGCGTAACAGGTAGCGGCAAAACAGAGCTATATATTAAAACTATACAAAAAGTTTTGGATAAAGGACAACAAGCCATTATGCTTGTGCCCGAAATTTCGCTCACGCCCCAGACCATCGCCGCCTTTTCGGCGCGATTTGGAAATAAAGTGACGGCGACCCATAGCCGTTTGTCGCTGGGCGAGCGTTATGACCAGTGGAAAAAGGCCAGAGATGGGCAAGTTTCAGTTATCATAGGCCCGCGCTCGGCACTTTTTACACCTTTTGACAATTTGGGCGTTATCATTATTGACGAAGAGCACGAAAGCACATATAAATCAAACAATAGCCCGAAATATGACACTTTGGCGGCGGCCGAGGAGCTATCACGCCTAACGGGCGCAATGCTCATTTTAGGTTCGGCGACCCCCCACCTTTGCACATATCACCGCGCGAAAAACGGCGAATTTGAGCTTGTTTGCCTTAAAAATCGCATTGGCAATCTTAAAGTGCGCATGGAAATTGCGGATATGCGCGCAGAGCTTGCGGATGGCAACAAATCCATGTTTTCGGTGGCTTTGTATCATGGTTTGGGGCAGGTTTTGGCACAGGGCAAGCAAGCCATTTTGTTTATGAACAGGCGCGGCCACTCCACATTTGTGTCCTGCCGCACTTGCGGTTTTGTTATGGATTGTAGTGGTTGCAATGTTAATTATACATACCATATGTATAGCGGCAAGCTGATTTGCCACTATTGCTCCGAAACCGTCCGTAATCCAAAAAATTGCCCCCAGTGCGGCTCTATTTACATAAAATATTTTGGAGTTGGCACGCAAAAAATAGAGGAATATTTAAATGCGGAATTTCCCGCGGCGCGCGTTTTGCGCATGGATATGGACACCACCAGCCGCAAAGGCAGTCATTTAAGCATTATACAAGATTTTGCAGACAAAAAAGCCGACATTTTGGTTGGCACACAAATGATAGCCAAAGGCCTTAATTTTCCAGACGTGGATTTAGTTGGAATTGTGGCGGCCGACACCGCCATTAATAATGGCGATTTTCGCGCGGCCGAAACAGCATATCAGCTTATAACACAAGTAGCTGGGCGCGCGGCGCGCGGCGATGTGGCTGGGCGCGTTATTATTCAAACTTATAATCCAGAGCATTATAGCATAAAATATGCGATGGATGATGATTTTGAAGCATTTTATAATCATGAACTAACAATACGCAAGCAAATGAATTACCCGCCTTTTGCAAGCATTTTCCAAATTATGTTTGCAGGTGAGAATGAGAAAAAAATTATACAAAGCATGCATATGCTGGCGGATATTATGAAAGCCGCTAACCGCAAGGGTTTGTGCGAGCTGAAAGGCCCCGCGCCCGCAGTTATATCAAAAATTAAAATGAATTACCGCTGGAAATTATTAGTTAAATGTCACGACGAAGATATTTTGCGACAATTTGTGTATTATTGCCTAGAAAAATTAGAAAAAATTGATAAGCTGGATGGCATCAAGGTAAACCTAACGCCTAATCCTGCGTATATATTGTAGGGTGCTATTTCGCATCCTTATCAAGGGGGACATTATTGTGGCTTTGCGTCAGTTGCGAACTACGCCAGATGATATTTTAAAAAAGAAATCCAAGCCCGTTACGGTTATTGACGACAAAATACGCGCGCTGGTTTCGGACATGCTAGAAACAATGTATGACAGCGGGGGCGTTGGGCTTGCCGCGGTGCAAATTGGCATTTTAAAGCAAATTTTGGTAATTGATGTTAGCGAGGACGACAACGACCCTATCGTTATCATAAATCCCGAGGTTTTAAGCCAGGAGGGCGAGCAGGAAAGTCAGGAGGCCTGTCTTTCTGTTCCTGGATATTATGGGCTTTTGAAGCGTCCTGCGGTGATGAAAATACGCGCGCTGAATGAGCACGGCGAGGAATTTGTGCTGGATTGTGATGATTTTTTGGCCGTCGCAGTTAGTCACGAACTTGACCATCTTAATGGCATTTTATATACAGATGATGCTATTGAGCTTTACGAAGAAACCGAGGAAGATACTAAAAATAAGAAGAACAAAAAGAAGAAGCTGAGGAGAAGGCGATGAATGTTGTTTTTATGGGCACACCCGAATTTGCGCGGGTGTGTTTGGAAGCACTTGTGCGCGGCGGCCATAACATAATGGCGGTGATAACCCAGCCCGACAGACCAGCAGGACGCGGAAAAAAGCCGCAAATGTCGGCGGTTAAGACCTATGCCCTCGAACAAAGTTTTGAGGTTTTCCAGCCCGAGCGCATCAACCGCGGGGATTTTCCCGAAAAACTGGCGGCTTTTGGGGCAGACATTTTTGTGGTGGCGGCTTTTGGGCAAATATTATCCCAAAAGGTTTTGGATATTCCAAAATATGGCGCGGTTAATGTACATGCATCACTTTTGCCGAAATATCGCGGAGCCGCGCCCATCCAGCAAGCCATTTTGGATGGCGAAACCGCAACGGGGATAACCATAATGCAAATGGATGCGGGTATGGACACTGGGGATATGCTATTAAAACAAGAAGTAGTAATCACCCCCGAAGATACTGGCGGAACTTTGCATGACAAGCTGTGCTATGCCGCACCAAGCGCGCTTTTGCAAGCTTTGGACGACATCGCCGCAGGAAAAGCAAATCCCGAAAAGCAAGACGAAGCGCAGGCCACATATGCACCAATGATTTCCAAGGAAATGGCACGCATCGACCCCACAAAAAGTGCGCAAGAAATTGTGGGCTTCGTGAGAGGCTACAATCCATTCCCGGGAGCAATCACGGAAGCACACGGCAAAATATTAAAAGTTTGGAAGGCCGCTATTCGTGAAAATCGCTCCTGCGATGGTGTTTTTATACAAGCAAATGATGGTTTTGTGGAATTACTTGAAATAACTCCGCAAAACTCTAAGAAAATGACCGGAGCAGAATTTTTGAGAGGTCTAAAATAAGGAGGATTCTAAATGTTTATGTTTTTTGATTGGACTGTTGTGCTTCTAATACCAGCAGTTATACTAGCTATGTTTGCACAGGCCAAAGTAAGCGGCAATTTGAAAAAGTTTTCAAAAGCCCCTATGATGGGGAAAATGAACGGAGCGGCCGTTGCGGCCAAAATTTTGGAAGACCACGGAATTAGGGATGTGACCATTGAGCGTTTGAGCGAAAAGCAGGCCTGGGGCGACCATTACGACCCAAAAGCCAAGGCCATCCGCCTATCGCCCCATGTTTATGACACAAATTCGATATCCGCCGTGGCGGTGGCAGCGCACGAGGTCGGCCATGCCATCCAGCATAATGAAGGCTACACACCACTTGTTGTTCGTTCGGGCATGTTCCCTGCGGTGCGCATTTCCAGCGGGGCGGCGTTTCCGCTTTTGTTTGCAGGGCTTATCCTTGGCATGATGGGCTTTATCGCCCCGCAATTTGCCAGCCTGCTTATCAACATTGGTATCATATTGTTTACCGTAGTTGTTTTGTTCCAAATTGTCACGCTTCCTGTCGAATTTAACGCATCGCGAAGAGCCATGGAAATTTTAGAGAGCGGCAGGTATTTTAACAACGATGCAGAAGCGCGGGGCGCGAAAAAGGTGCTTTCCGCCGCCGCAATGACATATGTAGCCGCCGCCGCAATGGCCGTCACGCAGCTCATCAGATTTTTGATAATAGCAAGCCAAAATCGATAATTCTTTAAAGAGGGTGACTATGTGTCCCCTCTTTTATCATTTTTTAGGATTTTTTAGGTTGTAATTCCCTTTAAATCTCGCAAAAAATGTTTGGTTTTGCAAGTTGCTTTTAGTATAATAGATTAAACTCAGATTATAGAAGGAGGACGAAGTTATGTCAGAAAACAGATATCCGCAGAAAGAGGCCGCTTATATCGAAAAGGCAAAGATTTTTGGTCAAAACTTGCGCACGGCGCGCAAAGAGATGGGTCACACCATGGAAGCCTTTGCAAAAGGCATTGGCGTTACCACGGCTTACATAGGACTTATTGAAAGAGGGGAAAGAACCCCAAGCTTCCAAACTTTGATTAAGATTTGCGAATTTGTTGGGCAAGACATTGGCCTTATGCTCGTTGCAAAAGAAGGTGCGGACGCACCAGCCCCCAAAAAAGGTAAAAAATAATTTTTATATAAAAACAGCCCTTTTGCGGGGCTGTTTTTGATTACCGAGAAACAAATGTGCCTGTTTTGACAACTCGTTGCAATGGCTTGTAATGGCTAGTGTTCACCTTCACGCGCTCCATGCGCCCATCTGGATGGGTGATTATTTTGTAAAGCTCAAATTTCGCGCCATCCATCCCAAGTGACACCACCTGGCTTTGACCAAATGGCAACAGCGGGTCTTCAACAATTTTATCATCCGCGGGGAAAATTTCTAAAAGCTCACTTTCAAAATGAATATGGCGGCCAAGGGGGCGGGTTTCATGCCCAAAAATGTTGATAATATGGCGGTGTGGAGTTATTGCTGATTGTATTAACATAGGATGCGAGGTATTATTTTTAATCTGCAAATCAATAGCCCCTTCGGCTATGGTCGCATCCGTCGCGGGCCCCATATAAGCCACCAAAAGGCTATGGTTGCGCCGCTGGACAATATCCATTTCGGCATAAAGCGCGGCCATATAAAGAGTGCTGGATATTTGGCAAATGCCGCCGCCAACGCCCCTATCTGGCTGGCCGTGGGTTATTTGGCCCGCTTCGACATAGCCATTTTCAAGGGTTCGCGGGCGCAAGGCATTACAAACCGACAAAACTTGGCCTGGAAGTATTATTTGATTATTGAGATAGCTACTAGCAACACGCAAATTAACGGCTCGTTCGGCGCGGGTTTGGTCGAAGGGCGTTTGAAAACTGCCCAAAAGCTGGGTTGAAGCGGCAAAAATATCGTGGGTCAGCTCGGGAAAGGTTTCCGTAATATGCGCAACAACCTCGCCGCTGGCCTTGCTTTGTAAAATGGCGGTTATATCCGCGGCAATGGCATTTTCATCAGCTTCGCGGCCAATGCGCTCCCGTGTTATTGTAAATTCATTCTCATTAATGCTATATGTTGCATCTTTGGGTATTTCATGTATATCATTCGCTATTTTTTTAGATATTTCTAGAATTTTTAACTCGTCGTAGATAAACTCAGCAGAAAATCGCATGGGGCGCGTTTTAAGCGTCCATTTCCGCCGCAAATCTGTAAAAAAACCATTAGGCTCGCTAAAATCCACAGCTTCTTGAACCGCGGCGGCAAAATCGTACCCCGCACCGAAATCGGCAAAACTGTGGTTATACACTCGCTCGTGTGCATGAATCGTGATGCTCATATCTGTGATGCTAAATTTTTCATTTAGCATCGCCACGGCCTCGCCATGCGTAAGCCCGCCCACATCGGTATCATTCACAAAAACATTATTCAAAATTTTAATAGTGCCGCTATCCGCCACGCTCAAAAACGCCGCCAGACATAGAAAGGATAGGCATAATACCAAAAGTCTTTTAAACATAAAATCACCTAAGAGCTATTATGTCCAATCCTTTGAAAATTATTGTGCGAAAAACATCAGCGCAGGCACGATGGCCACGGTCAAAACCAACACCGCAACAATTCCTATTGTAACAATGCGCACAAGGCGTTTTCTCTTTTTGTCAGTCATTTTCTACATCTCTCCTTTGTTTAATTCCCTTTTTGGCTTCCAAAAACAGCAATATATCATCAATCATATTGCGCACAACTGTGACAATTGGTATTGCTACAATCATGCCCACTATGCCATAAAGGCTATTGCCAACGGTGATACCTATGATAACCAAAAGGGGGCTAACTTTTAATGACCCGCCCAAAAGACGCGGGAAAATGTAATTTGCATCTATTTGCTGGATAATAACCATGATAACACCAGCCACCCAGCCCATCGTTGCACCATCGGTGATGAAAATGACGACAAAGGCGGCAATCGTGCCGATTATCGCGCCAAAATATGGGATAAGATTGGCAAAGCCAAGCATCGGTCCAAGGGTTAGGGCATAGTCCACTCCCAGAAGCGATAGAACAAGAGTCATTATTGTTCCTAAAATAATAGCATCTAAAACTTGACAAAATATATATCTTTTAAAGTAGATATTAACTTCGCGTCCGTATTTAAGCACACCTTCATAAACTTTAAACGACATGATGGCTTTAAATGCGCGCTTGACAAAACCTTTGATTTTGTCGGCTTCCACCATAAAATATACCGAGCTGATTACGGAAAGGGCAAAGCGGAATGTGAAGGAGAAAAACGCCATTATTGTGTCAAAAACCACGGTCAAGCTTTCTTCAATATTGATGAAATTCATAACTTCCTCGGGTGTGAAGCTATACAATAAGTCATCAAGATTCAGAAACGGTATGGCATCGCTCAAATCTAAATTTTCAAAAAATTCCACAATACTTAATATTAAACTTGGTAAAAATGCAATAAAATCGGTGATACTTTCGTAGATGCGCGGGAAAACCAATATCGACAAAAGCCATATCGAGCCTATGAATCCAATATATGTTAGTGCGACAGAAAAAGCGCGGCGATAGCGCGCCATGCGCCCTCGTCCCCTGCCCTCCAAAAGGGCTTCGATTTTTTCGCGAGGAATATTGAGGACATATGCCAGCATAAAACCCCACACAAATGGAGCTATCGTCCAAAAGAATCCCGAAATCCATTCAAAAATTGTTTCAAATTCAGAAACAATTTGAAAAATTATGATAACGGTTATGGCCAGCAGCAAAAAGGCCATCCAGCTTTTAAATTGATGGGGGTCTAGCAGTTTTCTCATGTCCTACCTCGGCTTTCAAATATATACAGTTTGTTTGCTGTCAAAAAAGTGTAAGGCGCACTCGACAACTCCGAGTCCAAAAATCTGCTCGGCGGCGCGTTTGTATAGCTCCATTTGAGGGCGATGGGCATCAGCATTTTCTGCACCACCTCCTGTTTTGTAATCAACAATAATCAGTTTGCCATTTTCTTCAAAAATACAATCGATAACACCATGGACAATTATCTGCTCATAGACATCTCTAAATGCTGAATTTACAAGGCTCGCGGGCATCGCCATTGCAAAAGGAATCTCGCGGTAAAGCCGCTCCGCTACCCTCATGCGGTTTGCGATATCAGAGCCAAGAAAGCTTAAAATACTAGCAATCGGCACGATTTTTGCCTCGTCCTCAGTTAATAAATTTATGATAACTAACTGTGTAATCAAATCCGTAATGTCTTTCTGTGTCTGCTTATTAATGTCAATATGTTCCAATACGGTATGAATGATTATACCACGCCCCGCTGCGGTTTTTTTGTCATTGTTTGCAATAAATGCAGGAGGGGAAAATTCGCGCGGCTCTTTTTGCTCAAAACCTTGCGACTCTCGCAAAAACTCATTGAAATACAGCCGTTTAATCTCCGAAACCGACATTTTGGCAGGGGCAAACATTGCATCGCTATGCTGATATGTATAACTCAGACGATGCGCTATTTCATCATGCATTTCGCTATTTTCAGAGCTTTGCGCTGCATGCGCATTCTCCTCAAAAATCTTGGCAATTTTTTCTTGTTTTGCCGTTGCTTCTTCAAGTATTGATGATGTATGTGAAATTTTAACATCCCAAATATCTTTCGGCGCGTTTTCGCCAAATGTCATTAACATCCAGTCCATATAGCTGCGGCCTTTTAGCACATCTTGCGGCGTGGGCAATCCATCCAGATTGCTGAATTTTTGCGTGTTTGCGGCAGTGCCGATGAGTATGAGTTTTTCTTTGGCGCGGGTCAGCGCAACATAAAATATGCGCATTTCCTCGGAAATTTGCTCATTGGTTATTCTGTTTGCAATAACGGCACGGGCAAAAGTGTTGCTGCTGATATTTCGCTCAAAATCTTGCACTTTTAGGCCAATCCCCAAATCATAATCCAGCACAAGATTTTTACGAGAATCCATCAAATTAAATTTTTTGCCCATTTGACAAAGCAAAACCACAGGAAATTCAAGCCCCTTACTTTTGTGAATGGTCATGATGCGCACCAAATCTTCGTTTTCATTGTGAACACTAGCTTTTGGCATATTATGATTAGCTTTTTGCAGCTTTTCAATATAACGCACGAAGTTAAATAGTCCTGTAAAGCTGCCCTCGTCAAAACGTACTGCTTTTTCAAAAAGCAACATTAAGTTTGCTCGGCGAAGCTTGCCACCTGGCAAAATGCCAACAAAATTGTAATAATCGGTGTCGTGGTAAATCTGCATTATTAGTTCGCTGACATTTAAGAATCCAGCGGATTTGCGCCATTTTGATAGCTTTTGGATAAAGCCGTTAATTTTTTGCGCCAGCTCACAAAAATTATTTTGTGAAAAGTTTATAATAGCATCATAAAAATCGCCGCCTCCATTATTGCGGTTTTTGCTGAGAGTTACCAGCTCATCAGCCTTTAATCTAAATATATCAGAAAACAGCGCGGTAATCAAGGGTATTTCTTGGCGAGGGTTGTCAATAATTTGCAAAATTGACAAAATTGTTATAACCTCGGTAGCCAAAAAATAGTCGTCGGTATTATCATTAAACGCTGGTATATCGCTGTTTTTAAGCTCGCTGGCAAATACCTGAGCGGCCGTTTTGGAGCGCAATAAAATCACAATATCCGATTTTTTAAAATTTGATTTTTGCAGAAGTCCCTTAATATGCGCTGCGGCAATTTTCGCTTCCGCTTGTGCATCCGATAATTCAGCCAGTAACGCTTCTGCTTCGTCATCCAGGTTATCGTCGTCTTGCTTGCCCTTGTCAACAATATGACAAATGGCGGTAAAATCATCATCGACATCATTGTCAAATTTGGCGGCAAAGTGCAATTTACCATCATTTTCGTAATCAATCCCTCCAACAAATGATGACATCAGACGAGTAAACAAAAAGTTTACTGCGTCAATAACATTTTGACGACTACGATAATTATCCGCGAGGGAAATGGCTCTGCCGATAGTATCATTATTCTTAAATTTGTCATATTTATCCTTAAAAATCTGTGGCCGCGCAAGTCTAAACTGATAGATGCACTGCTTAACATCCCCCACCATAAAGCGGCGAGCGTCGCCAGCTGCCGCAACCGCGCTCAAAATCCACTCTTGTATCATGCTAGAATCTTGATATTCATCGATAAAAATTTCAGCAAAATCCTGCGCAATTTCATGGGCTTCAGGAGTCAGAATAACATTATGTGTAGTAGATTTTTCGCCCACTAAAATGTTCAAGCAAAAATGTTCAAAATCGCCAAAATCCACAATTCCGCGCTCTTTTTTGGCCTCTTGAAACTTGCCAGAAAACTCCGCGACCATCTGTGTTAAAAGCTGGATATACTTATGACCAAGCTTCAAATCATCCAGCATCGCATCGGGAGTTTTAATCAGCATTTTGCTTATTTCCAGAATAGATTTTTTATATGAATCGCGCAAATCTTTTATTTGCCCGCGCATCATTTTAATTTCTTCCTCTGTGTGATGCTCACTCGCCTTGGCCTTTCCGCCAGGCAAGCGTTCAAAGCTTATTTCAAGGGCTTTGTGCAGTTGCGCGAGGTTTTCATCAAGCGCATTTTTGATGCCCTGCGCCGCCACACGCTCTTTTTCAAAAATCTCTTGATATTTAGGGCTTAAAGCAGGATTTTGCGAGATACGCAAAGCTTTGTCAATCTCATCTAAAATCGTATCAATTTTATGTCTTGTTTGTGCAACAAAGTACTCATACCACAAGCTATTTTCCAACCCAGATTCAAGTTTGTAATCTTCGGCGCATTTATCAAGCCACGCCTGCGGATTCGCGGACGAGCGGGCGTATTCATGCACCGCCAGCACAGCTTTGCGGAAATTTTCATCACTCACTCGGGAATCAAAAATCTGCGCTAATTGTACAAAAGTTTCGTTTTCAGACTTCGTGTAATGATTTTGATAGTGTTCCTCAAACAGTTCATCCATAATTTCGGCCTTCAAAAGGCTGATTTCCGTGGTGTCGGCCACGCGAAAGCCAGGGTCCATATCTATTTTATGGAAAAACTTGCGCGCAACCATAAGGCAAAATGAGTGTATGGTCATTATATTAGATTTATTAATTAAGTTTAGCTGGCGTCGCAAATTTGGGTCGCGCGGACTTTTTTTCAAATTGGCATTAAGGGCAGCGGCTATACTATTTCGCATATGCCCAGCGGCGGCATCCGTGAAAGTAACAATTAACAATTTGTCAATATCAACAGAATCGCTACCTGTTATAAGCCCCAGCACGCGTTCGACCAAAACCGTGGTTTTGCCCGAGCCAGCCCCAGCCGAAACCAGAATATCAGTATTTCT
>Ga0123355_10008906_pt1 | contig 15202 bp, 16 predicted proteins | sample TergutEmb28metaG_3_FD_89872 | JGI IMG/M metagenome (GOLD analysis project Ga0123355, IMG submission 89872) | Embiratermes neotenicus P1 segment gut microbial communities from Petit-Saut dam, French Guiana - Emb289 P1 | ecosystem: Host-associated > Arthropoda: Insects > Digestive system > Gut ... | reverse complement strand
TCCGCAATACTGCGTCGCTAAAAACCTTGCGCACTCCTAGTGCGCGGCGGCTTTCAGCTTCTTGTCTTGCGAAAAATTTTCTGCGTTCTGCGTGGTGATTTTCAGGCTAAATGACTATAGTTTTTTCGATAGATAATACCTATTATGCCCTTCAGGGCAATCTTCCAACGTTCCAAACACTGTGTACCCAAGCTTCTCATAAAGCCCTTTTGCCTGAAAATCAAAAGTATCTAAATGTATAAGCTTGCATCCCATTTCTTTTGCCTGCTCTTCCACTGCTTTAAGCAGTGCAGAGCCATATCCCATGTGTCTGTAATCCTCATTTACCCATAAAATGTCTACGTATAGGATATTCCAACAATACACCTCCGCCAAAATACCGGCAACAACATCGTCGCCGTCTTTTATGCATTTACGTATGGCGGAAAATGGCGGGTCTTGTGTAAATGGCACTTGGGAGTTGTTAAAGGCCGATAGCCCACGGGCAATTATACCTGCCTCCTCTTTTACTACGTCATGAATTTGTATTTTATGCATTCTGTTTGCTCCTATCTGCAAACGGTTACTCTCAGTAACCATTTGGATTTTTCTATAGCTCGTAAAAATATAAAGTTTGCATTGCTCCAAAACGCTCATGTTTACACTCTACCTTATACCCTAAGCTTTCCAAAAGGCGACAGGAGTTGGTGTTGGCTGTTTGCGTTTCAGAAACTATGCGCTTTAGCTTTAACTCTTTTTTGCAAAAATCCAGCAATGACAAAACACTTTCCTTTGCATATCCGTTGCCCCAATATTTAGGGTGAAATATATAGGATACTTCCATATTACTTGGGTTATGATGTGGGGAAACGGAGACCATGCCCAAAATCTCACCTGTGCTGCATAGGCGTACTGTAAAGTCGTGGGAGTTTGCGTCAGCCAGTGCCTCGTGTAACCTATCAATGGTTTTATTTATAGGAACTCTGCCTCCTAAAAACTTACGGGCTTCTTCGTTTGCATAAATTTCTGCTACTTCATTAAAGTCGGCTTCTTTTAGCGAGGCTAGGATGCAACGGCCGGTTAGCACTGTATCACACCATCACCAAAATACTTCACAGTCTTCTTTACTTTGCTCATAGCTATCTTTATATATTTCATTTAATTCACCATTCTTTCTGTTTATGTTGAGTTATAGTCGAATAAATCGACTATACTATAAATTGCGTTTGCAAGAGTATAGCACAATAAAAAAGAGCCGTCTCACTAAATGTAACTAAGACCGCTCCAGCACTATTATTTACGCATATCAAGTATCCCTGTAATTGTATAGGTTAGTAGTTCAAACTCATGCTCGGTAAATTGGGAAATAAGAGCGAAAACCTTCTTTCTATAGATATCAAGCTCGTCGATAGAATCATGTTTACAGAAGCTGACAAAGCTCTCTGGCTCTTGAAAAATACTATCGATAGATATGTCAAATGCTTTTGCCAGTTTTTCTAAGACCACGTTTGTGGCTCCTCTTTCACCTCGCTCTATTAAGCCAATATGAGAAATTGTTAAACCCAGTATCTCTGCTAACTCTTCCCGGCTCACGTTACGAAGCTTTCTTTCACTTTTGATGTTACTCCCAATTACCTTGTCCAAATTACGTTTTTGGCCTTTCATTCTTCCCTTTTCCATAATACTTCACTCCTTGGTTTATATTATGCACGGCGGGGGACTCCCCTTTCACATGCAGCTATGATTATCCTGAATGAATGCTTAAAATGTGACTTGAAAGAAGCTCCCTATGTAGGATATGGCTATGACACGCTCCTGTTACTGGCAAAAATCGAACATTTGTGACTATTATATACATTTTTGAACACAACTGCAAGCAGTTGACCGTCAAGTGCGCCGCGTCGTCGCTTCCTCGTATTGCGAAAAAATTTCTGCGCCACAATGGACTGTTTTTAGTTAAAGTAACTATAACCCGAAAACGCCCGCGCATAACTTGTAAATTTTCCGCAATGCTGCGTCGCTAAAACTTCAGTTCCTTGCCTTGCGAAAAATTTCCTGTGTTCTGTGTGGGCGTTTTCAAGTTAAATGACAGTATAGTATAAAACAACTTCTTTTGCAGTCGTGAAGCACATAAAAAAAGAGCAGTTTCGTATATTTAACAAAACTACTCCTGCCCTATGCTTATTTAAATGCTTCCAACAAATTTTTGAAAGTAGGTTTTGCACCATACATAAGAGTTCCCATACGGTAAATTTTTGTTCCCATCCACGATATTACAGCAATTGTAATTATTTGAGTTCCTATGGATACAAGAATTTCCCATGTGGGTGCAGAACCCATACAAATGCGCACAAACATAATAAATGGTGCAAGAAGTGGCGTATGAGACAACGGCGCAACCCAAGCAGCACCAGGGTTTGTCATAGCTATAAAGCTTGCAATACCGCCAGCACTAAGCAATAATGCGGGGATTTGTCCCATGCTTGTTGCATCTTCTTGGCGGCTTGCGGTAGATGCCAATGCCGCATATGCATATGCATATGTGATAAAACCAAGCAGAAAGAACAAAACCAAGTAACCTAATATCTCCATACTAATTGCAATTGTAAAAATATCTTCTGCATCACCTACTAAAATCGGGACTATAAATTGCATACTAACAATTGCGGCAATTACCATCAGCAATATTTGCGACAAAAGTGCCGCACCAACACCTAATACTTTACCATTAAGCATTTTGCTTGGCGCACAAGATGTTACCAGTAGCTCCATTGTTTTGGTGGATTTTTCTCGTACAACCGTGGTTAGCAGGTGTGCACCGCCCATTTGCAGGCCTATCATTAGCACAAGAATCATAACGTATGCGTAAATGATATTTTCAAAAAACGAGTCTACGTCTGCAGCCAGTTCGCCAATAGTTAACACTTCCGAATATGGAAAGAACATTAGTATTTCGTCTACTTGCGCTGCACCAACGCCAAAATTGCCAAGTTGCTCTACTCTATAACGGTAGCGTAGCATTTCTGCTACTTGATGTTGTATGTTGGCAACACCAACCCCCATTGCCGTTACGTGAAGGATGAAGCTGTCTTCGTTAATTTCAAGTGCGTAGTTATGGTCACCATTTTCTACAGCACTGCGGGCCATAGTGGCGTCGTTAAAAAATGTTGCCCGGGGTGTTACAAAGTTGTCGACGGTTTCCGGCGCAAAAAATCCGGTGTTGTCTACTACGGCAATGGTACGCTCTGCAGTTATGTTGCCAACTGCATCAATTATTACCGGCACAATAGGGCCAATTATTGCTATTGCCATTAAAAATAATGTTACGCCAACAAATGTCTTATTTTTGGCAAACGTTGAAAATTCAAACCGTATTACACTCCATAATTGTTTCATGTTATGCACCTGCCCTTTCTACAAAAATTTCTTCAAGAGATGGCTCAAGCACTCGCATACTGTCTATGCCAATGGGCTGTGCAGCCAAGATTTCAAGCAGTTTACATTTGTCGGTGGCGTTTTTAAGGGTTACTTCCACTTCATCGCCATTTGTTATTGCGCTGGTAACAATGCTGCCCCAAGGGCCGGACAGCTGGCTTAAAAATGTTTGTAGGTCACCTTCTGGTAAAATGCTGATATTATTGCGAGGGTAACTGCGCTTTATTTCTTTCAGTCTGCCATCTAGTACGACCTCACCTTGGTTAATTATACAAACATGCTCGCAAAATTGCTCTACATAAGACATTTCATGGCTGCTGAACATAACAAGCTTGCCGTTTTTCACTTGATCGGATACTAGTCTGCGTAACATTGCGGCGTTTACAGGATCCAAGCCAGAAAATGGTTCGTCTAATATAACAATGTCTGGGTTGTGGAGTACTGCAATTGCTAATTGGATTTTTTGCTGGTTGCCTTTAGATAAGGTTTCTAGTTTCCTGTCCCAATACTCGGATGCTTCCAGCTTTTCTAATAAATCTTGGGCAGATTTTTTTGCGGCGGAGCGTTTCATGCCCCTAAGTTCCGCAATGTAAATCATTTGCTCCCCAACTTGCGATTTTGGATATAGGCCGCGCTCTTCAGGCAGGTAGCCCATGCGTACCTTACTGCGGTCTATTGGTTTGCCATCTAGCAAAATTTCGCCGCTGTCTGCACGAAAAATGTCTGTTAGTATACGAATGCTGGTTGTTTTTCCTGCGCCGTTACGCCCTAGATACCCCAGGGCTTCGCCGCTTGTTACGGTGAAGCTGATGTCTTTTAGCACTTGTTTTGTGCCAAAACTTTTACAGATTTTTTCTACACGTAGTTCCATTTTTATTATTTCCCTTCATTATATTATCCACCACCATATAGGTGTAGGTTGATAATCTGATTTTTTATATTTATAAACTGCCATAAAATATGAGCCTGCATAAATTATTATGCTTACTGCCACAAAAACAAACCATCTGGCGCTGTTAGTAAAAACGTATGCACTTGTTATAGGAGTGCCTAACATCCTGCCATAAATAATATCATTGATAGTACCAGGCCCAAACACAAGATATAGTTGCAAGAACGGTACCAGAATCAAAAACGATGATATTACTGCAGCCACGCTATCCTTTGGAATACCAGAAAAAGTAAATACAAGAACAGCACCGGAAAATGTAAGCCACCCCCCTGCGGCAAGTAGTGTAAAATTTAATAGCACAACGCATCCACCGCCAAAAATAAATACTGCACTTACTGCCATAGTGGCACCTATTAGGCAAGCAGTTACACTGTGTAAGTAGCGGGCTAGCACAATTACCCAGGGTTTAATAGGCATAACATGCAAATATCTTTCTAGCCGCATGTCCATACCCATTAAAACGATATACCCCATAGGCATTACTGCAAACAAGGCGACAAATGATGGCCCGGACGTAGCTATCAAAACGGCCATAACTAGAAGGTAAAACACTCTGCTAAGCCTAGCCCATAGTGTATCCACAAAATAAATATTTAAAATGCCTGACATTAATTTGCCCCCTTCTTTTGCAGTTTGTGCTTATAGAGATACATACTTAAAAAATATGAACCTACATATATTAATACCGTTGCGCTTAGTATTATCCAACTCACTAAATTTGTCCCGTCTGCTCTCATTCCTACAATTACACTTGAGCCAATTAGGAAAGCAAGCATTATTACAAAGCTAAAAATTTGGGCAATAGCAATGTTGCTTTTTACTACATGTGATAGAATAAAAAAAACTGCTCCAAAAAAAAGAAATAACCCACACCACATCATAAATGTATCGAAAACAATGCTAGCAAACGTGCATTTACATTCTTCGCAGATATTTACTATTGCATTGCTTAAGTAGCAAGATAGTGCATACAGTGCACTGCCTATAATAGTTAAAACAAGTATTGTAACGTGCGATAAGTACCTGCTAAGTTCTACATATGCTGCTTTTACTGGCATGGCTACCTCTAGCTTTTGCCAATTGCTTTCGTTTGCGGCAAGACATTGGAATAGATAGTTTCCTACAAACCCGCCATTTATGCCAAGTATAATAATTGAAAATAAGTCATAGCTCCTAATAATAATGCCTGCAATTATACAAAACGCAAAGTATATGAGAACCCACATGGGTGTTATGCGGCCTGCAATTAAGTTTTTGTGCACAAGACCTATCATAATGCTTCGCCCCGGGTAAGTAGGTACATAACTTCGTCCAACGTTGGATTTTCTAACACAAAGTTCCCAGGTGTCATTTGTCTCTGGTCTTTTACAAGAATACGGTATTGATAGTCTCGCTTTGCATAGCGCATTATTTCCCCATTGTTTTTGCGGCGCAATTCTTCAAAGGTTTCATGGTTGCAGCGGATAATACCGTATTGGTACATGAAAAAGTCTTTTTCCGCAGTAGCAAGCAGCTCACCCTTGTGAATGATTGTAATATAGTCTGCAATTTTCTCTAAGTCGCTTGTTATGTGGCTGGAAAAAAGAATTGACTTTTTTCCGTCGGACACGAAATCCAGAAAAATGTCTAACACCTCTTCCCGGCGGACAGGGTCTACACCTCCTGTTGGTTCGTCTAAAATAAGCAATTCTGGCTTTTGGGAAAGCGCTGTTATTATTGCAAGCATGGCCTTTGTACCGTGGGATAATTTGCGGACTTTTTGCTTTTCCCCAATTTCATATTTTTTTATAAGCGTGAAGAATAGGCCGTTGTCCCAGTGTTTGTAGATTTTGCTGAAAATTTTTGCAATGTTTAGTGGAGTAAAATTTTCCGGAAAATAGTTACTGTCAAAAACCACCCCTATTTTTTCTTTCATTTTGATATCGTCCATACTGTAGGGGCGGTTGAAGATACTAACCTCGCCTGTGTTTGGGCGAAAAAGGCCTAATATTATGTTAAGCGTTGTGGTTTTGCCGCTACCATTTTCCCCGACCAAGCCCATAATTGACCCTTGTGGCACAGAAAAGGTTATATTGCGCAAGTTAAAGTTGGACTTTTTGTATGTTTTGCTTATGTTTGTTATTTCTAAAATGTTATTCATGTCAGGCCTCCTTTTCATAAGCGGTTTTAATTAGCTCTATTATTTCCGTAACGTTAATGCCGCTATCCCTCGCAAGCTTTGATATTTCGTTTACATGCTCTTGGATTGCCGCCCTATAGTCTTGTTTTATATCATCTAAATTTGGTACTCTTATAAAAGTACCACGTCCGGCAAGGGATTCTATAAACCCTTTGCGCTGTAGGTCTTCGTATGCTTTTTGCACCGTTATTACGCTGACTTTTAATGTTTTTGCGAGAGCCCGCATAGATGGAATAGGGTCGCCATCTTTTAGTATGCCGCTTACTATTAATTGTTTGACTTGGGTTGTTATTTGCTCGTATATTGGAACTTTGGAGCGGAGCTGTAGGAATATTTCCATAAGATGTGTCCCCCCTTATTAGTGTGATTCGTGTGCATGGTGTACTTGAAGAACAAGTACATTATATGCGATGATTCTTTTTTGTCAAGTGACGGTACGGCTAGGAGTTTGGGCAGGTATTGTGAAAATTTCTAAAGTATTGTATAATAACGTTGCATTTTTTGACACGAACTTAAATTGTGGTAACAGGGGGTAAATGCAGTTTTGCAAAATAATATATAAAGCCGTTGTGGATATTGGTGAGTAAAATATCAATATTCACAACGGCTTTTTTTGCATTGTAATCAATGAGTCTTTTGTGCTTATCTTTTTTGTGTTACCTGTTTAAATTAGGGTGTGATACTGCTACATATAGCAAATTGATTTTGCGTTGTCCTAAAATAAGACCGAAATACACGGCTTCATGTGCATTCTCGGGCTAAATTTGAGGCTACGCAAAACCAAATTGCTATATCACATGAGGCGGATTAACCCTCAGAAATGGACAAAAAAAGCTATCGACATCTCAAGAGTGACAGGGTATACTTCGTATGACAGACAACAAGCTGAAGGCGTACGCGTCCTACACGCATTTGACGAGCCGGATACAATTAAACAATAAAGGAGCTAACAAACATGAAACTTACATTAGCAGAGTACAGAAAAAAAGTTTTAGGCTGCTGGATGGGCAAAAACATTGGTGGAACACTAGGCGGCCCATTCGAAGGCCACCAAGGCATAGTTGATATCGACTTCTACACCCACGATATCACAGGCGACCCGCTTCCCAACGACGATTTGGATTTGCAATTAGTCTGGCTACATGGGCTGGAGAAATACGGCAAGCAATTAAACGCCTCCATTTTGGGGGAGTTGTGGCTCAGCTATATAACAGCAGATTGGGTAGAGTACGGGGCAGGCAAAAACAATATGCGCATGGGAATAGTGCCGCCATTGTCTGGCTACACAAATAATATCTTCCGAGACTCTAACGGAGCGTGGATACGTAGCGAAATTTGGGCATGTATCGCACCTGGCCACCCGGAAATAGCAGTGCGCTACGCCTATGAAGACGCCATCGTAGACCATAGCCACGAAGGGTTGTACGCCGAAGTTTTTTGCGCCGCAATGCAATCTGCCGCCTTTGCAGAAAGCGATTTGGAAAAGCTTATTCATATAGGACTGTCATATATCCCGGAAGATTGCGGTGTAGCAAAGGGCATAAACACTGCATTAGATTCATATAAGGCAGGTGACACATGGCAAGAAGCCCGTATAAAAGTGCTAACTGCGGTACCTGGAAGCTTTTTACATGCCGACCGCTCCCACGATGGTTTTGTTAAAGATGTACCTGTAGGCCCTACAGGCTGGGATGCCCCTGGCAACATTGGTATAGTGGTTATTGGCTTGTTATTTGGCAAAGGTGACTTGGGCGAAAGCGTATGTATTGCAACCAGATGCGGAGAAGACACCGATTGTACTGCCGGTACAGTAGGTTCAATTTTTGGGATAATACATGGCATAGATGCTATACCGGAAAAATGGATTGCCCCAATAGGCCGCGGTATAGTAACCCTATGTTTAAACAAAACCGACTGGACATGCTGGTTCCCACGAAATATAGATGAACTAACAGACAGAGTTTTAAAAGTAGCCCCGCAAATTTTAGGCAGTGATATATGCGATTATGTAAATGCCGCCAACGGCTATGACATTACCATGAAAAAAGGCGAAGAATTGTTTTGCCGGCCTGTACGCAAAATACAAAACGATTTTTGGTACTGGCACGATTTTGGGGACCTGCTAAAACAAAGCCCATTTGCTGTACGCCAAGATTTTGTTATTTTTAACACAGTTTTAGACTACGGTGATGGAGTTTACATTCGCGAGGGGCAGGCCAAAACATTTAAACTGCGAGTAGAAAATAATATGCGCCGCCAGCAATGGCTAAATATCAAATGGCATTTGCCATCTAATTTTACTGTAACTCCCGCCGTGCATACAGGTGTTTCTTTGGAAGCGTACCAATGTGGAAACCAAGGGTGGACAGAGTTGGAATTTACTGTTACCGGAACAGAGTTAAATCTGCCAAAGTATGACTTGTTGGTTGAGATATCGTCTAACGGGCGACATACGAAAGGGATTATTCCGGTTGTGCTTATTAATGGGTAGCAGGTATACCACGTGTAACTAATGTTATTATGTAAATAAGTAGGAAAAAGCAGGGCTCCCATGGATGCCCTGCTTTTTTGCACATATAGTCATTTGCCTATAAAACAATACAAAAAATAAGATGTTTCATAAATTATTTATAGAATTTCTCTTCATACTTAGTCCGTGTCATATCCCCTTCAAAAACCACAGCCACAGCACCGGGTCCAACATGCGCACCTATAACGGGGCTCATCATTGTGATAATAACTTCGCGTACATCTACAACTTCCCTAACCATTTCTGCTAACTTAATAGCATCACTCTCGCAGTCTGTATGCGGAATAATTACAGTGTCAAGTTTAGCATCGGGAGCAATACTGCGCTTTAACTGGCTAACCATCATTTTTAAGGCAGCTAGCCGGCCACGAACCTTATTTTTTAAAGCAAGTTTCCCATCAGGTTGAATATTTAATACAGGCTTTATACTTAATAACGAGCCACTAATAGCAGATAGTTTGCCAAGCCGTCCGCCTCTGTGCAAATACATCAAGTCATCAACAGTAAAAAAACCAAGTATACTGTTCTTCTTTTCTTCCAGCCAAGCGGCCGTTTCTTCTGCAGAAAAGCCTTCTTTTCGTTTTTTTGCGGCTAGCAATACTAACAACCCGTTTACGGCTGTAGCACCAATGCTATCAATAGGATATATATTGCAGTCTGGGTGGGCTTCTTTTACTTGCTCATAAGCAAGTTTGGCACTTTGATATGTGGAAGACAAACCGCTGCTTAAAATTAGATACAGTGCGTCCTTGTCTTGTTTTGTATACTCCATAAAAGACTTAAAAAATGTATCCGGGTTAATTAATGATGTTTTGACCATACCATTGTTTCGTAATTCGTCGTAAAATTCTTTATCCGATATTTTTGGCCCTTCGCTGGCATTGTATTCTGCGTCGTTTAAAGTAAGCGGTATCGGCATTACCTCTATGCCGTGCTCTTCTAGATACTCTGGTGGCAGGTCGCAACTAGAATCTGCAATAATAGCAAAATGCTTCATGGTATTTGTTCTCCTTTTGTCATTGATATTGGTAGCTTCTAATTCTGTATCTGATTTGGCTCCGTGCGATGAAGTTGGTGCAAAAGTTTTGGACGCTAGTAGCCTAAGCAACCTAGACGCATAGTCTCCTCCGCTTTCGCACAAAGAGTAGTATGTCCACTTTCCCCATTTGCGTGCGGTTATTACTCCACTTTCTACTAGAATTTTCATATGATGCGAAAGGGTTGATTGTCCAGTGCCTATTAACTCCTGTAATGCGGTTGCACTTTTTTCCCCATCTCGCAAAAAATCCAGAACTCTCAGCCTTGTTATATCGCTAAATGCCAAAAAAACCTTGGTATTTTCAATATGCCTTGTCAATGCATCACCTCACATCAATTATTTTCGATGTGAATATATCATTTATTTACTCTTAAGTCAAACAAAAAGGAGCTATTCTATTAATCATTTTCATGGTTAACCAGAACAGCCGCCTCAAGCTGCTACCTATTCTCTAACTCTCTAACTCGTTCTTTCAGCAGTTCGATCTCTGCCCGTACAGAAATAGCTTCTTTTGTATTTCGTGCAGGCTCCCCTACGATTGTATTACCCGGGGGTACATCTTTTAAAACAATAGCTCCTGCGCCTATTTTTGCGCCTTTGCCAACAGTAATTGGCCCTAGAATTATTGCGCCTGTGCCAATAGTAACATCGTTACATATCGTTGGGTGACGCTTGCCGGTGTCTTTGCCTGTGCCGCCTAATGTTACCCCTTGGTAAATGGTTACATTGTCTCCAATTTCGCAGGTTTCGCCAATTACTACGCCTGCACCGTGGTCTATGAACACACCGTTACCAATTTTTGCACCCGGATGTATTTCTACTCCAGTACGAAAGCGGGAATGCTGAGAAACAGCGCGGGATAAAAAGTACAGCCGCCATTTGTATAATCTGTGAGCAATTTTATGATGGAACATAGCCCAAAATCCTTGATATAAAAGTACTTCTAAGTTGGATCGTATTGCGGGGTCTTGCTGACGTATGGCTTTTATTAATGTTAATAATTTCAATGTTAATGTTCTCCTTACTCATGAAACATTGGTGTAGAAAGGTATCTTTCCCCTGTGTCCGGCAGCATTACAACTATATTTTTACCCTCGTTACCTGTCCGCTTGGCCACTTGCATTGCCGCCCAAACTGCCGCACCGGAAGATATACCAACCAAAAGCCCTTCCGTCCTTACTAAGTCTCTACCGGTTGTGTATGCGTCTTCGTTTTTAACTTGAATAATTTCATCATAGATTTTTGTGTCAAGAATGTCTGGTACAAAACCTGCACCAATACCCTGTATCCCGTGGGGGCTGGGTGCGCCGCCAGACAGTACCGGAGAGCTTTCTGGCTCTACTGCTATAATATGCACGTCCGGCTTTTTTGACCTTAAATATTGCCCTACACCTGTTATTGTGCCGCCTGTGCCAACACCGGCTATAAAAATGTCTACCATTCCGGCGGTGTCGCTCCATATTTCTGGGCCCGTTGTTTTTATGTGTATTGCAGGGTTTGCTGGGTTAGAAAATTGACTGGGCATAAAGGCGTTTGGGGTGTTGGCTGTTAGCTCTTCTGCTTTTGCTATTGCACCCTTCATTCCTTTTGTGCCTTCTGTTAAAATAAGCTCTGCACCGTAGGCTTTTAGCAGGTTACGCCGCTCTATGCTCATTGTTTCGGGCATAGTGAAAATAACTTTGTAGCCTTTTGCAGCAGCCATAGCGGCCAAGCCTATGCCGGTATTACCACTTGTTGGCTCAATAATAGTGCTGTTTGGGTTTAGAAAGCCTTTTTCTTCTGCGTCGTTTATCATAGAAAGCGCAATGCGGTCTTTTACGCTACCCGCAAGGTTAAAGCTTTCTATTTTGCCTATTATATTTGCGTTTATGTTGTGTTTGGTTGTGATGCGTGAAAGTTGAAGTAGTGGTGTTTTACCAACTAATTCAGTTGCATTTGTGTGGATTTTAGACATTATAATTTCTCCTTATTACTTTTTGTTACGGCTAATTCAATTTTTGAGAAACTGCGCCTGCGCAGCTGGATAGCTCATAAAATAGAGCTTCGATTTTCTTCCCAAGTCCAACATCGTATAAATTAACGCCGAATGTTACGGCGTCTGACAGGATTGGATACAGGTCTATTTTCTGGCCAAACTGCAAGCAGTCTAACACCTTAACAGCCTCCGGCGTTAGCGGGTCTGGGCTAAGCTCCATTTTCGCACCAGTATCGTCCAAGCCCATGCGGTAACGCAGCCACAATGCTACAAATAGCGGAACAGCCTCCAAATTATCTGCCGGTATACCTTTCTCCTGCCGTGCTTGCATTGCTACGCCAAAGCGTACCGGGATTTTTTGCGACGTATCGCAAGCAATTCTTTCCGGCGTGTCTGGGATGTATGGGTTTGGGAAGCGTTCTGTCAAAACCTCGTGTAGGAAGTCTTTTGGGGCAATTATACCTGGGTGGGCCACTGTTGGCAGGGCTTCTTCTGCGGCTTTGTTTAGTAGCTTTACCAGCCGCTCGTCTTTCATACAGGCTGCAATTGTTGGGTGTTTTAGTAGCGGTCCAGCTACGCCAAGTATGGTGTGTAACGGGTTTAGACAAGCGCAAACTTTCATTTGGTCCATTTTGCGCACGGTTTCCTTATCGGTCATGTACACTCCACTTTTTTCTAAGGGTGGGCGGCCGTTAGGGAAGTTGTCTTCTATTATAAGATATTGCGGAGCTTCCGCATTTACAAACGACGCAACGAAGGTGTTTTTTTGTGTTTTGTGGATTTTTGTGTCTTCGTAACCGTCTGCGGCCAAGAGTTTTGCTATATCCTCAGACGGGCGAGGGGTTATTTTGTCTATCATTGTCCATGGGTATGCCATGGTTTTTGCGTATTGTACAAAAGTAGCCGGAACACGTCCGTTTTTTAGCCATGCTTCCGCAATGGTTACAACGGCTTTTTCTACCATTGTTCCGTTTTCTGCAAAATTGTCTAGGCTTACTAGGGCAATAGGTTTACCGTTTTGTTTATAGCGATTTAACAAGCCTGCGGTAACTTGCTCTAAGGTCGTAACCGCATTGTCTGGAGTGGTGCAAATTTTTGCAGGGTCTACTTTGTAGCCATTTTCTGTGATGGTGAAGCTAATCAATTGCAAGCTTGGTTTTGCAATAATTTCCCGCAGGTTAGGTAAGTTGTTGCAAAATGCGTTTGTTATGCTTGCAATTATGCGCTTTTCTACATTGCCGCTGGCATGTAGGGTTACTGCCAGGGTTAGATTATCATATGGTGTAAATGATTGTGGGATAATATCTTGGTCGAAAGCTTCGTATGCAATTATACCTGTATTTGTATTGCCTGCGTCCAGCAGGTTTTGTTGTATGCCGCCTATCATTATGCGAAAGATATTGCCTGCGCCCATGTGTAGCCAAGTTGGGCTTTGGTTGGTGCGGGCGACGGTGGTGGAGATATCGAATTTTGGTAAGGTGTAGCTTTGTGGGAATGAGTTGATGTTTTGTAGGTTTAGTTTCATGGTTATAACTCTCCTTTTCTATTTTTACATGCCTGATGTGTCTACATTGTGCAAGGTAATATTGATATTAAAAGACAACTATCCTTTAGCAAACTCCCGCAACACAAGCAATAAAACAGCCTGCCCGCCGCTTGTTAGCAATACCGCAAGAACAAAGGCAAAACTTTGCCCGGGAATACCCACAAGCATACCAAGCCCCAAAAGAATAAAACTGAAAATAGTAAATGGTACAACACCTTCTTTTTCATAGTCGTAATAATAATCGTGAGTAATCCCGCTTTCTAGGCACTTTAAAATATTAAATAACGGCAAGATGTAAAACTTTACGTACAGCACCATAACCCCAACAATAATTATTGCTATAAAACCAATGCTCCCCAACACCAGCATTATAAGCGGAATAAATACAGCAATAAGCCCAATTACAACACTAATACGGAAAATTGTGAAAGCCGTAAAAATTAACGACGGGCCTTTTGCCTTTATAGATGCAGTAATCATCAGCCATATTGCAACAAGTGGCAGTGCAGAAGCTATAATAGAAAATATAATTGCTGCGTTAATGTTTACAGCTACTGCCAATACAATGGTAAGAATAGCTCCTGCCGTATATAAGACTGCGCCGAATATAAAAAACACGCTGGCCACAGCACTGTACACTCGCTTTTCAAAACTTACATCTGCGCCGTCTGGGCGGCGCCTTACCGTAAAATCTGAAATATTTTGCCCGCAACCCGGGCAAGTTGTAAGCCCGCCGGATACTTTGCTGTCGCACTTATCGCAAAACATGGTTTTAGGTTTCAGGGTTACAGGTGTCTCTTCTTTATTTGGCGACCAGCCGCAATATCCGCAAGTGTCGGTGGTTTTTTCCATAGTAGAGCCGCAGCTTTTGCAAAACATAGGTGAACCCCCTACTTATTCATAGCGGCAATAACCGCATTAACGCTTTCATCAAAATCGTGATTAACAATTCGCACCACATCGTGGTTAATATTTGCAAGCCATGCCTCATGTTTAGGCAAGCTCCTGCCGGTTAATATCCCAGAATCATATCCCGCAGCCCATTCAATAAACTCTCTCGTGCTTTCATAACGGCTACCGCCGGGCAGTACCGCATTTCCATACCGCTCATACTCCCGTTTCTCAAGCCGCTTTATGCGAACATCCGCCGGCACATACACAAAAACCACTAGGTCAAAAAAGGGAATAAGCGCATCTCCCCAACGGATTAACGAGCCGCTTAGTACCCACTTATCACAACCGGTCAGATCCTGTTCCATTAAAACCACACGCTCTTCTTCCGGGCGTGGTTTTGTAAACGGCTCATGTGTGGGGAACCAGTAGTACGTGTCCGAATCGAAATGCGTATAGCCTGTTTTACGGCACACCGCCTCTGCAATAGATGAAGTACCGGAACCGGACGCACCAAATATGTGTACTCGTCGTTTCTTCATATTATTTGCTGCTGCGTTCTAATGCTTCCCACAACCCTTGCAAATACGTAGCACCAAGAGCACGGTCGTACAGGCCATAGCCTGGGCGGCCTTTTTTTGTTGTTTCGTCCCAAATCATACGGCCATGGTCTGGG
>Ga0123355_10008905_pt1 | contig 15203 bp, 12 predicted proteins | sample TergutEmb28metaG_3_FD_89872 | JGI IMG/M metagenome (GOLD analysis project Ga0123355, IMG submission 89872) | Embiratermes neotenicus P1 segment gut microbial communities from Petit-Saut dam, French Guiana - Emb289 P1 | ecosystem: Host-associated > Arthropoda: Insects > Digestive system > Gut ... | reverse complement strand
TTTTTGTATATAGTATTCATTCATTAGTATTCAGCCTTGAAGGCCGGGCTTGGCAGGAACCAGAGCCCAGTCATGTGACCGGTATGGCTCTGGCACACTGCATCCTGGGCACGTTCTTGGGGGGTAGTTTGCCATTGCTTTCCCCCGCCTTTAGACGTTCCCACTTTAGCCGCCAGGTGCCTCCGTCCACAACGACACAAGAGATCCTAGCAGCGAAAGGTGGAACTGTGGGCGAGAAAGATGTCCGGTAGTAATTTTGCCTAAATTCCGGCTTCCACGTAAATTTAGGGATCTTTTACATGCCGCAAATCTACGACATGGGACCGACGGCTTTACTTCCCCTACAGGCGTGCTGAGGATTTTTTCGCCCTAAAAATCCGACGGCTTCGGCCAGGTTTGAACCCGCAAACTTGGGTACTAAAGGCCAGCACGCTACCCTTAGACCACCGAAGCTGTGTGTATGTATAGTATTACAACTTTATATTTTCATCCATGGTTTGAAATGGTCAGTTTTGTGTGTGTGTTTGTGCCATAATCTTTGTGCAGACTTTGAGGTAGGATTTAATTAGATGTAGTTTCATAGATTAGGAAGAGCCATTTATAACTAACCTCACAATTTCAAATCATTCAGAGTGTGATGTTTCATATCCAATTTGAAAACTGAATTGAGATATTTCCCAGATATGCATAGTTGTGCATATAGGAAAACAGATAACTTAAAAGAGCACATCCCATTGTGTTATAATTCCGTAGAGGCAGATGCCTTTGAAAGAGAATGTAAGTTGTGATTTGCCTGGTAACTTTTTTTTATCTATCAAAAACTGGTATTTTAGTTGCAGGGGGAATGCCATACCATGTTACTGATAGTTGGGCGAAGTGAAATCATTTGTTGCAAAGTGTAGAAATTTAAAAGTCAGGAACAAGATTATATTTTCTGTTCTGTGTAGGAAGGTGAAACGTGGCAGATTTGCATTTTGGAAAGATAATGGTTAATTCAGAATGGAAGTACTTTTCTCTGATGTCTCTTGGTTTACAGTTTTGGACTTTTTTTCTGCCCTAGAAATTTTGAGTCCCATGCTGAAGCCCCTTTTGCGGTTACATTTATGACATGTGAGATTACTATTTAAATTTATTTAATATTTAAATGTGGGGATCAGTGATTGTTTAAGGAAAGTCAAATTATATCTTTCATACTTTGGAAGTGTTTTTTCCTCACTTTTCACTGAACCATTCATTGCGCAAAACATGGAATTGTAGTTAATTTGTTTTTCTAAGATTCTGTTCACCCCAGTTTTAACAGTGCTAATGAATATAATTAATCTTATCTCTTACAGATGTTGATGAATGTTGATCACTGACTGAGGCTTCAGATTTGTAAATATGAATTCTTCCCCATTCTCTAGGGCACTGTAATTTGAGGACTCCATTTTTCCAGGATATGATGCTGCATCACTGAGTAGTTTGTTCATGACATTTTGAAGGAAAATGTCTTCAGAACATTGCGAACTGATTGCCCAGTGATGCAGTGTCATATCCCAGAACAAGGGAGTCCTCAACCATTTTTGTCGTCAAAACATCGAGACTTGCGAATTGTAATGTAATACTAGTGAAACTCAAAACCAAAACTGTCTTACAGTGAACTGTGGCATTAACCTTCCACATATATTTCCTGTCAAACATTTTCATGTTGACAGCATTTACTCTTAGTTGCCGGTCTGTCATTTTGACGTGTATTGTTGGGTTAATGCATAAACTGAAAGGTTTTTGTTGTTTAGTGATATCTGTTTTTAATATACAAATTGGCTTCATCAAACTAAGGTGGGAAACCTGCATTCATACAGTCAAAATTAAGGTCATTGTTTTTTTTTCATTTAAAGTGAAATTAACATCCAGAGAGTTATAATTGGTTTGAAAGAACGCTCGGTTACTTGCCTGTAAGTGATTTACATCATGTTTATGAAGAACTTCTTATGACTGAATGGTTTCCTGAGAATCCATTTGTGTGTTGCATTTCTTTAGCCACATTTAGATTTAATAGAAGTTCACTGCTGCAGTAGTAGTGTTCATCTGATACATAACATACAGTATACTAGTATTATGTTAACACTTCCCTTTATCTGAGGTGTGTTTTACACACACACAATAAGACATCAGACTTCTGCATTGTACGTTATCGAGTTCTTGCAACATACTGACCTGAAAGGGTGTCATGAGAAAGGATAAAAGCTAATTTATTTTTTTGTGAAAGGGGTATCTTGAGTACCAGTGGCATTATTAGAAGTGTAAGTAGTATTTACTGGCAAAAGTTCTGGCACTGAATGTTTCGAGTGTGAAGAATTGGCGCCTGCACTGGTTTGATACATTTAATATCCACAGGTGACACTTCGAAGGATTTATTACATATTCTTGTTGCTGTAGGATCCCAGTATGTACCTCATCTACAAGGTATCCATGAAATCCTTGTTCATTTAACAAGCAGCAACATTTGCTGGTGGTATGTTAGGTATTTATGTACAATAAAATTTCTTTAATCCAGCTACTGATAATCTGGACACCTTGATAGTTCAGCACTTGGGGTAGGTAGTTCCAAGACCAGGTATTTACGTTGTGTGACTGGAAGTTTTGCTCTTGATAATTGACTCCATGACTATACCTTGTGTTATCTGGACTTACTGAGTCCATTGAGCTACTGTAATGGCTTCAGATGTTGCCAAAATGACTAAACAAGATACTACTGGCAAGAATAAATGCAAACATTAACAGTTCCTCAGAAACTTAAACAGTTAGGAAGTCTGAAAATGATGAAAACTAAAGTGTGATTATGTCTTCATACAGCATTGGATCATCAACTGTTTATGATATAAGGAACAGGTGGTCTAATTATGGACATTTGTGGCATAAAGTGAAAGTGTGCAGGATCTATTCAAGTGACAGGCAATACAACAGCCAAAATTAAAGCAATTGGACAAGGTGCTGTGTAAGTGGTTTACAGTGTTGTGTTGTGAAGGAAAAATCTGTGACTGGGCATATGGTAATTGAAACAGCTAAGTCTTTTTATGATGAACTGAAATTAACTGACAAGTGTACATTCTCTTAGAGCAGGTTGAAAAATGTAATTACTGTGTGATAGTCTAGAATATCTGATAATTCACCACTTGTCCCATACCATGGGAGCAGGATTAAAGGACTTCTACTGTAATTTGTGCCCATAGGTATTGTGAGTCTGGCCACATGCCCCATTTTGTATTTTCTTAATAGTGTGCCTGAGACTTATAGGAGAGAGAGTCAAGGAGAATTGACATTGAAACCCTCAGGGAATATGAGCTATCAGACTTGTGTGGGAGAGGGAACTAATAATTATATCCTGGTTGGCCATACACAAATGACATACCAGCAGGAATGTTGATCCAGTGGGCATGAGGAGCATGTGAAGGATAATGAAATGGGGCCTGAAACTGTGGGCCAAGTGTTCATCAACATGGATATTATGAGTTTACCAGTTGTATTCTAACAGCAGAAAGAGAGAAGATTACAGATGTGTGCAAAGAGGTGTTTTGTATAGGCTATGCATATGAGAGGTTAAATTACACTGTTCGTCTTAAAAATGTACTGTTCAGGATATAATATGTGTGTGTTCCTGTTATGCCTTCAAATTTGACTGTGCTGCTCAAGAATATTTTGGAGAAAACCAAGACCATTTAATACCAGCAGCTCTGCCTATCTAATAAATTGACAGGGACCCTACAACAGCTGAATTGAAGGTATAAAATATGCAGAAGAAATAAAGGGACCGCATCAGACAAGTTAATGTCAACCTTCATGCCACACTACAGCAAACACTGCATTGATACGGCCTGCCTGAAACCCAAAAGAATGAAGTACACACTATGTATTGCTTTGTAATTAGCTCAAGAAATGATGACAGCTGTTGTGGAATATGCACCCATTCATGGAAAAATCTGAACACTGTCACTGAGTTTAAGGATGTGGAATTAGAACAAGATGATACCATGTGAGCTTGAATATTGCCTGTTTGCCATTGTCCAGTAGATGAAGCACTGTCCGTAATGTGGTGGAGACATGGGCAGTTCACTGAACGATCATCTCTTAGATTAGATGCAGTAAAAGAGACATTTATGTCTTTGTGTTTACACCTGCCAGTTAGATATAATGCCAGAGGGTTGTCCATTGGCTCCCATGATACGCGGCATATACATGCAGCAGTTTTAAAAGGCTGTTCTATAGCAGAGAACACTTTCGTATGTTGATAACTTATTTACCATATGATTGTTGATGAATTTTGTATACCTCAGTCCTTGACCAACAACAGTAAAGCTCACTCTAGAAGAAAGACACACATCCATGTCCTTTGAAATTGATTATTCACTGGTCATCCTGCCATAAGACACTATGTAGTCTGAGCTCCTGTCATTGTTGTTAAAGAAAAATAGATGGATGTTGAAGGCACTGTTGACTCATTCAAGTAAAATTTATTACAAATGTGTTGATGGGTTCGTAGGTTCAGTACACAGTATAATAAAGGTAAAAAAAGGTACAGGTAAGTTCCACCCATGAAGCCCCAGAGGGGGAGCAGAAGTATAGCTCTACCCTTTCTTTAACTTCAGCACTAGAAGGTGTGGGTGGTGAACGTCATGCCCTAACCAGTTTACCCCCGGGAAAGAAATCTAATACCCATTGTACAGGACGCTGGGTGGGCCCCAAGGCCAGTCTGAACAGGTGTGAAAAATCTTGCCTTCACCGGGATTCATTCCCCAGACCATCCAGCCTGTAGCAACTCACACCAACTACACTGTCTTGGCCCACAACACAATGTAATAATATATTGCTTATATTGGCGAAGTTAGTTATACATTACATGATATACTGTGGATTATATACAAAGTATTAAGTACGTTACTAAGAATAAAAAAGGGATTTGAGGTTCTCAGAGTATTGTTGCTTAGCAGAAGACTTAAATATTCAGTATCAAAGTGCATAATTCTGTATTTAGGTGCATATTGTCTAAATATTATTTTGGTGTTTATTAACACAATGTAATTGAACAATTGTACCGTACAGTCTGGTTTAAGTCACGTTTTATATAGATACATTTTTACATGCTGCCACAGATATACTGTGCCAGCTATCATGCATATATTGTAACCCTGATTGAAACCGATCTGCCTAAGGTCATTGTCGCATTTCATAAGATCTCTTTTGGAGTAAAGGAGCAGCTGTGGTCAGAGTGACTGATACAAGGGTGGCTATTAGGTTCCCTTGTTTCCCCAAGACTGTTTTCAGGGGCTTTGTTGATGTGTGTTCCCGTCCATCCCAACCCCCAGCTGTCTTAACGTTGACTCTATTAGGAAGTGTGAAAGGAAGCAAGCATGAAGCGTGAAGTGGTGGAAGTGGGAGCGAGCGAGAGCGAACGGCTGTCCTGCCTGATGAGTGAAGTGGCATGAAGTGGCGCAGGTGAGGAGGACAAGTGAGTGTTGGTGAGGTGGTGATGGAACTGTTTTCAAGCCTTCATTAATTCACTTTGACCATACGTGTGCATTTGTTACATAGGCCATGTAGAGGGAACAGCGTTGTGCATGGCGCGATCAGTCCGTTATGTTTTGAGAGAAAAAATTTTCCCAGAAATCATGAATTATGGAGGAGTGTGTATCACAAATCAGAACAGTTCAGAAATTGCATGAAACATTCACATTGATACTTCATCCTTATTTTAGACAAATTTCAGTTGATCATTAGAAAAGAAATTTTTCTTCACAGGGTAATGCACGTACCCTAACATACATACAAAAGAATGTGAAAATTAAGAATACAGTTTGTCATTCTCCATCTAAATGTTCCAAAACCTGCAAGCTATAAAAGTCAAAAATGGTTAATTAATTGCATATATGTTTTGTATGGGTATGTTGCCTCTGTATCAATCGACCGTGGTGCTAAGGCTAAGAAATTTTGTAACCAAAATTCCTTGACAGTATACAGGAGATTTTCTAAAGGACATGTCGATTGACCTTTTTTATGTGTGAATTTGGAATTTTGGAATTGCACATTACCGATCTCCAGAAATGTTTCGTATAAGAAGTGTGTCCACTGTCACAAACATTGTACAAAACCTGAAAACTATAGATAGTTATTTGGATGAGAACAGGCTTACAAAGAAGGAACAAAAAGAAAAGGAAACTCTTTTAGGGTAGTGGTAGACTCTGGTGCCTCAGAATTGGAGGTTTATGTTAATGTGATAAACATAATTAAAATACATTTAAAATCATAATATAGTTTTCTGTAATATATGTAACATTAGCAAAATACTTTGTTCCATAACCTGGCAGGCTGTCTGTATTTAATTTAAATATTAAATGAGTTTTTAAACACTTTTCAAGTAATTCTATTATCTTTGACATTTATAAAGTCTTCTTGAAATTGCACACTGTAACCTCGAAGAGCCTTGATAATTGTGAAGTAAACAGTGCACTGCAGTTAACATTAGATGTGTGGAATATAAAATACAAGCGTTTGTATGCTGAAAAGTTTGTGTCATTTGAGATATCATTTTTTTTCTCAGTGAGTTGTAACTAAATCATGTTATGTAAATTTCACTAGAAAATTTAAAGGTATAGGAACAGGTAGGTCTGATTCAATTCTTGAAGTTCAACTCTGGTTGTGTATTTCAGCTTCTGATCAATGGAAAACAGTTCTTGAACCTCCTCATGTTAGAATGTAGATGTGTGGGTGTGAGAAAGTTTCAAAGTAGTTTTTTTAAATTGTTTTCTTCCTGTCATGTTGTGATTTGAGTGAGGTCTTATGTTGTGACTGTTACGACCTTGTTCAAGTTCTGATGAGATGAAAGCATTGATGCATAAACTTGCAAGTGAACCTGTAATTAATATACATGTCTTTTGTTTGTTTTAACAGTAATCCCTAAGGGCAGTTGATGATGTGCCCTCCTGAAGAGAAAGGAATTGTGATGAGAATGGTTTAAAAAGTGGTTGTCAGGAGATTAACTGGCAGTTGTTAGAAGTCTGAAAGTGGGCACAGTGTGAGTAGCATGAGTTGATTTTAGATTTTAGTTGTAAAGAAATCTTCTTGTACTCTGCCTAACATCATGGCCTCTCCTTGTGCTGTGTCTCAGAGAGCACTGTAGACAGATATAGGTAAGGGATGATGATGAATTTGATTTTGGATACTTAAATCTCACTTCATGTAATACTGTGTGGTATTAGTACGATTGATTACACATATATCTTTGTGCCATTTCTGCGTAACTTTCATTTCAGTTGTCCAATTTGGGTAAACAAGTGTTACATTAATCATATCTTTTCACGTGTATGACTATGTATAATTTTTCTCCAGCAAACACATGTTATGTCAGATCTAAGAACATATTAGTTTAAAGGTTTTGAAGGAAGTAAGATGGTCTGTGCAAGATATGATGATGTACCATCACGACTTATGGAGATGCACGTAATAGGTAGCAAAGGTTCAATTGAATAACAACAAAAATACTCTGTCAATGTGCTAGGTACCCATATGTTATATTTCTTTTCAGGTTCCTTCTAGTTAGTTGAAGACAATCCAGTGTAGGAATATCCTGCTTATGACAGTAAAGGAATGCCTAATAATCATCTATCAAAGTATTGTTGCTTTATATAATGAGAGATGAGCTGCCATGAAATTTTATCTTTTATGTCCTCAGAATTCCAGTTTTTCACGTATTTTCCATTGGATGAATGTCATTATGTTTGCTGTATGTTGTTGGTTAAATTCAAGCAAATAAATTTAAGAAATGCTCCAGGAGTTTAAAATCTTTCTTTGTTTTAACTGAAGAATAAAAACCAACTAGATTCCACTTATTATTTTATTAGTTTTTATTCTTCAGTTATCACAATGATGCATGGTCAAACAAACATCAAACTTTCTTTGTCTCATTTTGCAAAATACTGAATATTGGTCTTCTCAGTCATTACATTATGGGCTGATGTAGGTCTGTCTCATTTCTTGTGCTTGATGCTAATATTAATATACTGTATATGTATAATGGGCTTTATTCTGTAGAAAAAGTGTAACAGGATTTGCTCACAGAGTAAATGTATTTATACATCCTGACCCTTTGTGCTACTACCAAAAAGCAATCATATTTAAAATTGTGAAAAAATAAATTCCAGTGTGGTATGAAAAAACAGTTCACATGTGAGGCTTGCTCAAATGAAATATAGCAAGGGGATTGTTCTGGACAAAGGAGTAGATGCGTGAATTCAGGCTTCCATAGTGATATGGATGACATCTGTACTCTTCCGGGATATTATGCAACATGGAGCAGTAATTCCATACCAACATTTCGGGACAGCTTATCGGTCCTATCTTCAAGGGTCAAGAAGTCCAAGAAGAAGGCTGGTAGCACTTGGGTACTCAGTTTATATAGGGAAAGGTGTGGGCAATGATTGATTCTCAGCAGGATGCCAGCCAAGAGGGTTGATGCAGTGTGAGGGAGATTGGAGGGAGGAGAGAACTCTAGTAGCTCAGTGCTGCTGTGAAGTAAAATGGCCTGGGAATGTGAAGCCACTACCAAGTGCAGGAAGGTAAAGCAGTCCCATTACAGGCCTCAATAGGCCCTGAGGGCTGCAGGAGGTTCGGGCTCCCAGATTTCATGACAATCAGCACATGAAGTGGTAAGGTTGTCAGTCATATGCACTGGCTGCCTTACCCCGCAGGAAATATTCCTGGTGCTCATTTCTGTTACAGGCTGAGTCGATGACCCCAGGGCCACAGTGCGGCCAGAAGGATTATGTCAATGAAAAATTCTAATGACATCATCGGGAATCAAACCCATGGCCTTCTGGCTTGTAGCGTAGTGCCTCAACCAACTGCACCACCGCGACCAAGTATAGGAAAGTAAGACAAGTACAAAATTATATATATATAAAATAGAAAGGCCAAGACTGAGATGGCTCGAACAGGTAGAAGAAGATTTAAAGAAGATGAAAGTGAGAAATTGGAGAGAGAAGTGTAAAGATAGAAAATTGTGGAACAAAATCATAAAGTAGGCCAAACCCCACCAAGGGCTGTAGCGCCAATTGAAGAAGAAGATACATATAAAATAAAAGGAAGCAAAATAATGAATGAATAGATTAATTAAAGAGGAGAAACATAAACAACAAAGACTAGGAATAAACAAGAAGAAAAATGGATGAAGGAAAAGAAGAGGAAGAAAGAGGAGAGTAAGTAGAACCAGTAAGTGCTCTGATGTAAAGTGGCGTTAAGGAATGGAACTGCCATTACAGTGTGGGAGAGGAGGGAGGAGAGTATGGTCCTCAGAAGGACTGTATGCTGGGAACAACTACTGAGGAGCCCATCTACCGCTTAGGATCAGGCTGTCCTCCCTGCTTGTACTGTTCAGGTGGATCTCCAACTCAGTTGCCTTCCTAAGAGACAGTCCATGTAGCTGGGGTCAGTAGAGAGGATTTGGAAGTGTTGGAATTTAGTGAGTATGTTCTACCACTCCTGATTTTTCTGGATGCCCATGCCATATGTGCTGTTGGTGATATTTTATCCTGGTCTTGAGTGAGCAGTCTGGTGAATACCTGACTGCACTCACAGGGGTGCCATTACCATACACACCTGGAGTTTTTACTCCAGGTCGTCCTTTACAGGACGGAGGAAGTTTGACATCTTCCTAGGCAGCAGGCCTACACCCTTGATGTGTTTGGCCAGCGTTCTGCTAAGGTGGCTGTATGTCGTCTGGACAAATGGCAGGAGAGCAACTGAGGTGGGCATATGTTTGGGCTTGGAAGTTTTCACTGTTGGGTTGAGGGCATATCATATCTGCTTCAAACTGTACCTGTTTTTCCTGAAAATTGTATGAAGGAATTCAGGCTCATCGTGGAGGCTTTCCTTGTCAGACAGAGCCCTGGCCCTGTGCACCAAGTTTGCAAGAATGGCTTCTTTGTTCAAAGGATGGTGATATGATCCAGGGTAGGTTTTTGGTAGACCTTATGGCCCAGGGAGCCATCTGGTCTCCTATAGTCATATCAAGAAAATGACGGTGGCTATCCTTCTGTCCCCATGGTGAACTGGATGTTCCTGTGAATGCTATTCATATGGTCAAGGAACCTCTGCAATTTCTGTGGTCCATGTGGCCAGATGAAAAGCATGACATCCACATAACAGAACCAGCACAGCAGTTTGTGGATTGCTTGTGCTAAGGCCCTCTCCTTGAAGTCATCCTCCAAGATGTTAGTGATGGAGGTCTTGCATCCATGGGGCATCATTTGCAGACTTCCTCTGTAAGTGTTGACTTCTTGAGCAGTAATGTGGTTTGCATTCAACCTCCTGTGTGGAGTCCTAGGCCATGTCACTTTCCCAGACCATTTTACCTCAAGAGCATAACTGACCTAATGACTTCTCCCTACTGCCTCCCTCACACTGCATCAAACATATTGGCTGGCACCACACTTACTGAGAAGCCATTACTGCCCACACCTCTCCCTATATAAACTGCGTACTGAAGTGTTACCAGCCTTCTTTGTGGACTTCTAGACACTTGAAGATGGAACTGATAAGTTGTCCCAAAACATCAGTACAGAATTCCCACTCTACACTCTGCAGTCCCTGAAGAGTGCAGATCTCAAGTAGTAGATGTTAAATAGTCCCCATGGGTGACTTCTTAGGCTTTTGCAGCAGTGTAGTTGAGGTTGTCTGGGATGTGGTACTCTGTCACTGAGTAGTTGGTTCCATGTTTTGAGACAACCCAGTGGTCTTACCTTCCAAGAGTCAGAATGGTCAAGAAGATTCTGCCTGGATATTTCACACTGCTGCAAACATGGTGAAAAGAAAAATCCTGCCTGTGCCAAAGAGTGGGCCTTAAGTCATCCAGCGTAAAACCAGTCACTTTACTGACAGCTGTCCCAGTGAACAAGGATGATGTAAAACAGATCAGAGCTGGTACAGTTTAGGTAAGTAGATAATGAAAATGAAATCAAACAGTTCTGGGAAAGAGGTATTTAAGAAATATGGGAAATGATGTTTTTTATTTTGGGAATGTGTAAGAATGTGTATGTGTTAAAAGTTGCTGTCTTTGATTATGGTGAGGAGGGCCTCACACACACACACACAGACAAACACCAAGATGTTTTGTAGTTAAAAATGAGGTAAAGATATGTAACATCCTTCTTGTCTATTACAATAAATCAGAGGGAGTTAGAGAAATGTTTGGAGGGAAAACAAGTAAATAAAATGAATGGTGTATCTGGAATTTGGATAGTGTCACGCATTGCACATTAAAAAGTGTGGGGTATAACCGAAGAAAGTGAACAGACCATGAAATCAGGTGGCTGGGACAACAAACACATACTGGCTCAACATTATGTTGTGAATAATTTATTTTGTATGAAAAAGGTACAAAACTTGTGTCAGCCAACAAGGGCACTTTCATAACAGGAACATAATAAATGCCAAAGGTACTACATTATTTATAATATGGACTTTAACACAACAGAAATTCTTCACCCTATGTATATATTACAGAAACAAATTTCATTAACAGCACACAATAGAGCGGTAAATACATCTAAGTAACACAACCATTTAAGACACTTAACTAATGTCTAATCTGTTAGAAAATATAGCCCCAGTATATTGAAAATACTAATTATAAAAATATGTTATATAAACTTCATGTGTCCATGTCATATCTAGTGCCCGGCATAGTAAACATAACAATCTCCCAGATATTAAGAATAACTTTACTCAACCCATAACTCGAACCAGATGCTACATAACAATCATGAAGTGAGAATTTAAAATTGCCATGTACATCCAACACAAACCCAAGCTAAAACTACTCTTAATTCTACTATGCCAAGTATAATTCAATAAATACTCACAATGAGAAGCAAACCAAATTTGCCGAGTGTCAGACAAGATTATTTTGCACAGCCCTGAGCATAAGCGAACACAGTCAAGGCTGCATATGAAGCAAGCACTGCCCATGTATGTTTATGTTAAACCAAAACAAATATTTCAGATCTGAAAATGAAATATGCTCATGTACTGAAATATTTCTTACATTTCACAGCAGAAAAACCAAGTTTTGAAAGATCACATATACTGTCTCTACAGTGCACCAACGAAGTTCTGTCAGAGGTGCAACCACTGCCAACTTTCAATATGAGATACAGTCATTGTAAATAGTACAAAGAAAGACTAAGTGAAGTCATGTCTGTAACCAGCCTCAGATCTTTCTTAAAATGTACACATAGTCCTTGAGAAGGTAGTTATATGCCCCACTTTTATGGCCAAAGGTTCATTACCATGTTCACAAGAGTCCACCATGGGTCATGTTTTATAGATCACAACTTAATGAAGAGCAGGAATACCTTAAATTTTAATTTCTTATAAAATCTGAGAAAACATTATTTATTGCAATCCAACGACAAATTTAAGAGAATGCATCTTTGATCAGTGTTGGAATGCTTAGAAAATGATTACAAATGAATGTGTGTACATACATGTATGCAAACACACACACATTATACATAATTTTCCAGTTCAACTTAATTTTAGACACAGAAATTATTTTCATCAATCTTTTGATCCTCGTAAGGTATCCGGATTGTTCAGTCTGAAATCATCCTACACTATATTAAAATATTTCACATACTGGATCAAAGCTTGATATTTAAAGGCATACATTACAAAGAGAAGTTCCACTGATTTTAACTCTTTGCCAAATTTGGCCTCTTTAATTGGCCACATAATGGAATCACATGTTGGAATTGAATGATTTAAAAAGCAGTATCACTGTATTCCTCGATTTTCTGTACATTTTCAAGAAACACATAAATATATTCAACAAATAATCAGCTCAGTCACCATCTAACACAACTGTATATTTTTGTATACTATAAGCAAGCTACATGTATCAGTCCTGGACCAAAAACAAAAAACCATCAGGCTTGTATAAAAAAGTTAAAGCTTGTAAACTCACATATATACCAGCTGTTGTGAGATCTCACATTACAAGTTTTTATGACAATTTTTGTTAATTGTACAATGCCTTCATAGTAGCTTAACCAAGAGAAGCTGTTTGTGTTACATTCATTTATACATCCTAAGTTTACATGTGCATGAACAAGAGGAGGTGCAGACAGTTGAAAGACCACAAAATCACATTTCATTACCATCATATGAAAATTGTTCCATAATTCAGGAGGATAAAATATAAACAGATACTCATAAAGTTTGTATCTAAAAATAAACATCATTAGGTACAGTGACAATATTGTGACAAAAGAACATTTACACCTCACACACAAGTGAAAACGTAAAACTACATAATTTTTACTTTAAAAATTAACATAATCGTTGTATCAGATGAAAATTTGGCTCTAGCAGGTAATGTTTTGAAGAGCTAAAAAAAGAATATAACATACACAACTTCTAGGATTAAGCTTCTAAGAAGGCATTTTACAGTTAAGTGTAATTCATCTGGGTGGGTACTTAAATTTTAGCACATGGTTTATATAAAACATATTCTTTGAAGACAAAAAAGATAAATTTCAGACATAAATGGAATTTTGTGGCACACAAAACAGAGATTATGCCGCATGTCTTGAAAAGGAGGTAAATTTCCTTGTTGCCTAAATACATAAAATGAATTTCTGGGGATGTTCTCCTATGTACATTTGTGTACGTGAATGCAGTCTTTAAAAAGTTTATCTACAATCTTAATAAAAACATATAATGTGAGATTTCACAAAAGTAGGTCTATATGTAAGTTTACACTTTTATTTTACATTTTTATATGCAAGCCTGATGATGGTCCGTAAGGACTAGATTGCTTGTAGTATAAAAAAAATACAGTTTCGTTAGACATTGATTTAGCTGATTATTTGTTGAGTGCTGAAAGTACAATGGAATGATAAAGAGAAAGGTGACATAAAAAAATTGTTTAGAATAGCCATCCTCTTACTATGTTAAAAATGGACAAATGGATATGTATGAATATGTTTGATTGCAGCTGATAAATTTTTCACACAATGAATTACTTCCTAAGTTAACACAACTGCTGTCACTGTTCTACAAAACCTGAACATCACCTCCACAAAGTAATTAATTACTTTTCAAGCTGACATACCTTCTCATGTTTCCCATATGAAATTAAATAATGTTTCTGAAATACAATTTTATGTGGGAGATAAAAGATTTTTTGGAAGTGTTATAAGGCTTGCTTAATTTTCAAATTATTATCATTAACAGAACTGGAATGCACGACTGTCAGCTTATAATCCAGCCCACATATCAAACCTGTTCTGCAATATTTATTCATATGTGCATGTATTTTACTATGCAGTGAAATTTAACAGATATCTGCATTCTTTGAAGGTACCCACTGCAACTCTACAGAGCTTAATGAAGGATGGGGTTAGGTACCTGATAGCTCCCAAGATGATGGTTTTGTTATTTTGTCTTGCTTAAAACTGGGTTAAGTGGGAGAACAGTGTCACAAGATAGATGATCTCTTCTTTCAAAATGATGTTTTGCTGGGCTGGTTGTTTGACATTCTGTAAAACCTGGTATAATTACAAGCGTTGTCATATTGCATGATAATGCCCATTCCTGTATGGTTCATGCTGTCCATGACCCTGCAGGCCATGTGCTGGATAGTACTGGACCACCCCCATTTAGCCCAGGTCTTTCACTGAGTAACTTACATTTGTTCACCCTTATTCAGAATGTACTGAGAAGCCAGATTTTGGGTTGGATGGAGTCAAGACCACAATGTTGCAGTGGTTACAGCTGCAGGCCAGGGAGTTATTTGCAGAGATGTCTCAATGTCCACTGGGACACCTCTTTACCCATTACAACTCTCACATGGAACAAATATTTAAAATGTTCATGAAACTGAAATATCTGAGAAAGGAAACAGTATAAATCACATTCACAGTGAGATTATGAAACTATTATTTCAGTTCATGAATTTATCCCTTCTCCCCAAACCACTGAAGATCAGAATATGTATAAAATCATAATTCTTCCATGTTTTGTATGTTTTCAAAACAGGGCTTCTTGTTAAAGGAGACTAGACCATAACATGAAGATGGATATTGGGGGGGGGGGGAAAAGTAGTCAAAAGAAGGGGGGGGGTAATTGGTTAGGGATCATGCCCGGGGGGGGGGTTTGTTCTCGGGGGTGAA
>Ga0123355_10008904_pt1 | contig 15205 bp, 15 predicted proteins | sample TergutEmb28metaG_3_FD_89872 | JGI IMG/M metagenome (GOLD analysis project Ga0123355, IMG submission 89872) | Embiratermes neotenicus P1 segment gut microbial communities from Petit-Saut dam, French Guiana - Emb289 P1 | ecosystem: Host-associated > Arthropoda: Insects > Digestive system > Gut ... | reverse complement strand
TCAAATCTATGCAACGGCTGCCACGCGAGACTTCCTACCTCACTACCTGTGAGTGGTGTCGTAGTAATTGCGAGCCAGCCCCATGTACCACTAGGCGGGATATCGCTTGCGGTCGGGATTGTTGCCGTCTCAAATGTCAGCAATGCGCCTGTGCCGTCGAGCGTGGGCGATGACGCGTAGTTGACTATCCACTCGCCCGCGCGTGGCACGGACGGATTGGCGTTGCGGTTAGTCCATGCGATGACAAATAGTCCGCTCTCGTGCATAAAGTACGCTGTGCCGAGCGTTTGTCCATTGGTGTTGCTGCCGTTGGGATTAACCCCCATGTTCGCCCACTTACCCGATAACCAATTGTGCGGGTTGGACAACTCAAATCCCGACACATCAGCATCAGCATCCATGCGCTTGACGTAGATACCTTTCGGCGTAATCGCTCCGTCGTTGACTTCGCCGAGACTGTCCGCGGGGGTGTCGTCATCTACTAGGTGGACTTTGTTGCCCGATTTTGCGAGGCTCAAAACCTCGTTGATTGCTTCCGCGACCTGCTTGCTGTCTGTTTGCAGCCCCGCGAGATTTCCGAGTGCGGCGACGGTCGCCTCTGCGCCCCAGTCTAAAATACTGCGGATATTGTCAGAGTCGGGGAAAGCTGTCGTGCCTTGCTGCGCGCCGAAAAACCACCGCACACCTATGTCGGCGATTGGGCGGTATGTGTCAATGAGCGGCGCGCCGTTGATGTCAGTAATCTCGGTGACATCATACGCCAATCCGTCCTCAAGGTACTCAAAGTAGACGTGGCGACCATCGATAACCCACGCAGCGACTGCCTCGGTGACAAGCGGATTGCCTGTCGTGTCCTGTGCCGCAGCTTGCGGCGAGGTGTAAAAATATCGGCGATAATCATACGAGCCGACGAGATCGCCGACAATCTCGACGCGCCATCCATACGACCGAGGCAGCCCCGGAGGTGCAGGACGCACGGTCATGTCGTACTCGACAGTTGCGTCGGGTATGTCGGTGGCGTGGAGCGAGACATTTCCGTCAATTGGCTTGATGGTGTTGACGGTGGAGACGCTGCCGCTGCTGCCACCTCCGCCGACACCCTCAACTCTGCCAACCTCTGCGCCGCCCGCGTTGAAAAATACGAGGAACGTGCCATCGGCACGAACCTTGGTAAAAGCAGTATCATATAACAGAGGCGGAATGTTGGATTCCGCCTCATCTTTAGCCATGATTGACCGCCCGATGGCGACATTGGCAATCGAGCTATTAACCCTCTCGTCTCCGCGAGTGAATACCGCTTGAATATGCCAAGTGCCACGCACTACCGGCGGGAGCGTCACAATTCCGTCCTCGACAGAAAGCCAAAACTTCTGCGCTCCACGCTCAAAGTCAAGCGCGATGTTCCATCCTGCCATACTTTGGGGCGATATGACACTGATGACAATGCTGTTTCGGTCTCCCTCGCGCCCTGCCCCGCGCGGTGTAAGTGCGGCAGTCGCTTGTAGTGCATCATTGATTGTTAATGTGATGTTGCTCATCGTGTTCCGCCTCCTGTCATATTGCTAATTACTTCCCATATAGCAGCTATTTCATCGACCATCTCACCGACTGTCTCGGATTGTGTGTCGATTTCATCTTGTAATTCATTGATTTGCGTTTGTCGAGTAGCAGCTTCCGCAGCTATCGCGCCGCGTATATCTGCGTGCGTAGTGGCTGCTGTGCTTTGGTTGTGGTATGTTACCGCCCCATATACTTGATTGCTAGTGGCGGCGTTATTTTCGACGCTCACAAGCCGCTGTGCGGTCGATGTTTCGCCCTTGATAAACGACCCGAACTCACTGCCAATAGTCAGCGTATTCGCTGCCGGGTTTAGCAAGTCGGTTGTTATTTTTGTGATGAGCAAACGCCCATGCACTCTATGTAAATCACTCTTGACATACACATAGTCCAAAAAGCGTAGCGCGTCCACGTCTACGCCGAGTTGTTTGAGGTCAACGGCACTTATCTCCAAGTTATCTACCGGGTTAATTGTCTGTGCCAATGCTCGCCGTCCTCGCTGAATAAGATTTTGTGGCAGGGTCACGTCGTCATAAATGACAGTGCGCGCGATAAATCCATACAACTCCACGGCGTCATCGTCCTGTACAAAGTCAAGTCCATTATTGACTTCGGCAATTGTGAGGCGTTCGCCCTCTTCGAGACGCTCGCCATCTTCGCCACTCTCGCTGGTCGTCCGCGCGCCAAGTGGGATTATCGCCGTAGCAATTTCTTCGCCGCGTGTCTTGAGCGTGATGTCGACAATATTTTCGCCAAGCTCAATGACTTGATTACTCTCAAAAGGACTTTCATCAAAGTAGTCTATATATGTTACGTTGCCTACTCTCTCAAGATATAAGTGCCCCCCCAGCGAGCTAATCAACTTCTCGCCAATCTCCTCAAGGGTAGTCGGGTATTGCGTCGAGGCTCTAATTATACGCTCACCCTCCTCGGCTACTGTCACGTTGCGTACATTAAAACGCCGAGAGGGGTCTACTTGGGCGTTGTGTTGTTCAATCAAAAAGCGTAGGTATGCTTCTACCCCTCCGTCACGCCAGTCATATGGTCGTACTACGCTGTCGCCTAAAAAAGCGAGTTCGCCCTCGCATGTATATGTGTATAGTCCGTTGATGTCTTGCGTGTGGTTTAGCATCCTCCCACGGAATAATCGCCTGTCATCGTCGTATGCCTCAATGATTGATGATAGTTTTTCGACCATGCCCACGTAGGCGTTTTTAGGGCATGGTTTGAAAGTAAAGTTGCAAGCTGCGTTATCCTCGCGTGTTAGCTTGCCCTGCAATATTTGCATATCGTCGAGACGTGGGTCGTATATTAAGTTGCCATCCTTGCGGATTGTATACATAGTTTCCTCCTACAATGACGCTTCTTGATATCTGATAATTGCGATTGCTGCCGTTGCAGATGACAACTTAAAAAGATTGTGACCCTCAGACAAGGCAAAATCGGTGTGTTTGTTAAGCCCAACGGATAACTCGTGGACTTTGTCTCCCATAGTCATTGTGACTGGGGCGGTAGTTTCAATGGTCGGAATTACTCTGCGTCGCTCGTTGGTCAATATACCGACGTGTGGCACGTTCGGCGCAAGAGTGATATGCTGCACTGTTTCGCGCCGTTTGTACAGCCACGGCTCGCAATTGGCTTGTAGTGATATAGTTGAGTGACCTCTCTCGTGAGATAGACTACGCACATTGATTCGACCGACTAGATATCTGCCATCGTGGTCGGGTGGGACTATTCTCATTCGCTTGCCGTTGCAGTAGTTGGCTATCTCTACGCGCAGCCGCTCCCACTCCTCGCGTGCGGGTGGAAAAATTAACTCGCAAGTAAAAGTGCGGTCGTTGTACCGCACTTCGCCCGCAAGCACCTCGGATAAATCAAGCGTACCGTCCGAGGCGGGTATCTCGACCGTTGTTATCTTGGGAGTGGCAGATGTCAAAGTCCATCCCGGAGCGAGATATACGCCCCAGTCGTCAAAAGATAGATGGTCGCCAATCATTACTTGTTTGATATTATTGTTGCGCATTATGTCGCCACACCCCTACGCCTCAATAGGCTGATATTGTGCATTGATTGGTCGAGCTTTGGCTGTATAGCTCCCACAAGTTCACCGCTATCAAGCACCATTTGCATACGCTCGTTGTCTGCGCGCAGTCCTCTCACTTCATCGATGAGCGACTTGAGCAAGTCGACGACTAGAGAGTTTGAGCCTCCGCCTTTAGCCTCAAGCACTTCGCCGAACGTTTCGCGCATGATGTTCTGCGGCGTGACGATTTCGGGGTTGCTCCTCGCGCCCGAATACTCACCACCTCGGAATAGCGTATCGTCATACAGTACGCCACCGCTTGCAAGTTCGGGGATTTGTGGAGCATTGATTCGTGGTAAAAATCCGAATGGTCTGCCGATTACTGGCAAGTTGAGGTCGCGCAACCTGCGCAACGCTCCATCTATTGCGTTGAATGGCACGGAGACAACCGAGTTAATGCCTCTTATAATTCCGTTGACGACTGTGCGAAAAAAGTTTTTGATACCCTCTGTAATCCCGACGAAAACACGACCGCCTGCGCTGAATACATTTCGTACTGCGTCCCATGCTCGCTTGAATATTCCACCGAACCAATCTGCAATACCGCCGAAAATTTCCTTTATTCCGTCCCAAACCTTACCGAAAAAGGCTTTGACGTTAGCAATCGAAAACGTCTCTCGAATGCTCTGCCACGCTTTCGACGCTCCGTCTCCTGTGCGCTGCCAAAAGTTGCGAGTGTCAACCTCCATCTTGCCGTACTCTTCGTTCCATTCGATGCCCTGCTCGATGGCATCGGCGATAATCGCGTCACGCAATGCCTTTGAGCTTGCCGTACCCTCTCGCGCAAGTCTTGCAAGAGTATCATTCAGCTCGTCGGTGTTGCCTGTTGTGGCTGCCAGTTGTACCATCACAGCAGCATGGGCTAGTTCTTCTTCTTTTCGCGCCTCTGCGATGCGGTCAGAGCCTGTGGCAAGCATATATTGCGCCTCGGCTAGGTCGCCGCTTGCGCTATTGAGCCGCACTTGCGCGCTCTCAAGCTCAAGCGTAGCACGGCGAGCCTCTCGGCTATCCGCTCCGTACTTCGCGATTGCCTCAGCCACTCTCTCCTGCGCCTCGGCCACTCTGTCCTCTGCGTCCATGAGGCGGAGTTTTGTGTCAGCAGATGCGTTTTGTAGGTCATCAAGCTCTCGTGTGAGATTGATGGTGCGCTGTACGGCTGCGATATGCGCGTCCTGCGCCGCTTGCAAGTCCTCGATTGCTCGTGCGCTCAAGCGGTACGTGCGGATAGCGTTTTCAATCCCTCGGCTTTGCTCGTCAATGGATTGCAAGCCTCGGCGATACGCGTTAGCAAGCGCAGACTGTCCTTGCTCAGAACGCTCCATCTCTGCCAAGTTGTCGCGCATCGATGCAGTATTTTCTTTCGTCCGCTCGCCGAATTCGTCGGCTCTTTGGTTGGCTCGCTCTTGCGACCTTGCGCCATTGACTAAAGCAACACCGAGGAGCGCAAGCCCTGCTATTAAAGCAATAATAGCGGTCGCAATGGTTATTACTGGATTCATCGTCATGACGATGTTGAATGCAAGTTTTGCGACTGTAAGTGGAGCTAATATTGCGGTTTTTATAATTTTTGCCGCCTTAAGAGCTATTGCCGCCAAAGTAGCTTTTTTAGCGGCAGCGGCATTTTTTGTAGTCGCTAAAGTATCGGCTGTTGTGGCTGCGGTTTTCTTTTTTAATAATCCTAAAGTTATAAGGTCAACCGCATTTTTGGCAGCCGCGCCAATAGCGGCGAGTTTCTTTGCTTGTGTAGCTTTGAGCATGGCAAGTGTAAATGTACCAACAACGGCAGCAAGAGCTATCAGTCCAACCCTCATTACCCCACTGCTATTTTGTATAGCATAAAACAACCCAACAAGTGCAGCCCCCGCCGCCATGAGCGGCAAGAGTGGCAACATCATCGCGACGAAGCCCGCAGCAAGCCCCAATACCGCTGGAAGAACGGCAACGAGTATCGCCGCTCCGATTGCCTTGAGTAGTGGCAGCCATCGCTGCATCGTCTCGCCGAAATCCTCGCTTTGGACAAATTCGATTACTCGTCCGGCAAAGGCGGTGAACCGCTCTATCAGCGGGGCGATAATCGGGATGAGTTTTTGACCTATGACGATTTGCAACGTCTCAAGCGTACCGCTCAACTGTTGCATTGCCCCCATGTGACCGCCCATGCGAGCGTCCGCCATAGTTTGGGCGGCGGTCATGTCGTGGGTCGCCTCTATGTAGCCGCGCAATCCCTCTTCGCCCGCTATTAGCATAGCAGTCGCAGCGCGTGAGCCTTGCACCCCGAACATGGTTTGTAGATAATTTTGCTGTTGCACCCCTGTCAAGTCGCCAAGAGCATTTTGTAATTGCCCCGCTATTTGCTCCATGCTCTTGAGTTCGCCGTAGCTGTCAACAAACGTCAAGCCGAGGCTTTCCATCGCTGACGCTGCTTGGTCTGTTGGTCGTGCAAGTCCTGTCAGCATCGCATTGAGCGATGTACCCGCTTGCGAGCCGACGAAGCCCTGGTCGGACATCATCGCAAGCGTACCAGTCAAGTCGTTTATGCTAATACCAAGCCCCGCCGCCGAACCTGCAACATACGGAAATGCGTTTGCGAGGTCAGATACACCAGTCATAGCGGAGTTCGCCGCACCGGCAAGAGCATTGACGGCGTACCCTGTGTCCTCGGACGATACGCCGAACTGGAGCATAACCGACTTTGTAAATTGCGCAGCATCTGCTAATCCCATGCCACTGGCAGCGGCAAGATTGAGCGTTTGCTCCAATACGCCCGCTTGCATTTGTGCGGGGGTCAACCCTCCTTTTGCAAGCTCTAGCATAGCCTCGGCGACTTGGTTCGCGCTGAACGCCGTCGTCCTACCCATGCGCAGGGCAAGAGCTTCGAGTGATTCGATTTCTTCTGCCGGTGCGCCTGTAGCAGCAGCGATGACATTGAACGATTGTTCAAACGTCGCCGCCGTATTGATTGAGCGCACAGCTAACGCACCGATAGCAACAGCGAGTGCACCAATTCCAATCAACAGCCTGTTGGAGCTGCTATTCACCGCATCCATCGACGCGTTGAGACGATTATTTGCATCTTCGCCCGCTTGGCTCATTCGTTGCAAGTCGCCTGTCGCGGTATCTATACCATCGATGGCGACTGTGCCAAGTATTCGAAACAGCTCCATATGCTTTTACTCCTTTGTTGGTGGTACGAAATTTGCCAATATGTTATCGGACACTTTGAGCGTCGCCTCCGCTTGCGCTTTGGTCATCTCTTGCGCCACTGGCTTTTTAGTTGCGAGCCTATTCTTCCAATCGTCAAAACTTATCGGCTTTTCGTGCTGCGAATGTATATAGCTGTCCCAGTATAGGTCATTGTTCACGCCCTCGTACATTTCGACAATACTCGCGACAAAAAGCCCACCCTCAATCATTTCGTCAAAATATAGCTGTGGATTTGCGTATCGTTTATAGGCTGTATCAAAAAAACTTAATCCACTTTGGGCAGCAATTTTGATACAGCCTTTACAAAATCGGCAAACTCCTCTTTTTTCACAAAGTCAATAACCATTTCGACAAATACGCCGAGTTCGATGTCTTTGATTTCGTCGACGCTCATGCCGCCGACATCCGCAAGCAGCTTGTAAACGTCATTTTCGCACCTGTCAAGTCCCTCTATGATGACCTGTGCAATTTCTGTCATCACAGCAATTCCGACAACCATGTCAACGTCCTTGCCTCCGCCTCCTGTGGCTTTGTTGAATGCGTTCGTGATTGTATCACCTTTCAAGCACTCGGCGAATTTATTGATTCCGATGGCTCGAATAATTCGTACCATTGACATCACGTCAGTTGTTTTCAGTCGGCGGAACGTGTACGGCTTTTCGCTCACGGCTTTGATTTCGAGCGTTGCTACTTTTGGCAATGCTGCCTTTGCGGGCTTTTTAATTGGTGATGATTTTGTAGTTGACATGGTCAACCTCCTATTTGTTTTTTGGGTATGACTAAGGGGAGACTACAAAGTCTCCCCTTGTGGTATTAGATTTGTTCAAGTTCCGAAGCTGCCCCACTGGGTGGCGTGACTGCTTGTGGGTAGTAAATTTCATATGGCAAGTGTTCAAGGTCTTCCTGCTCAAACGTTGCCACGCACTTGAATTCGACCTCATACGTCGCCGTCTCTTTGTTGTTGGTTGACATCTCCAACGCACCCATGCAAATTGCAACCGGGAAAATGATGATGATTTGCTCGCCACTCGTGAGAGTGCCGACATATCCTACATTTTTGAGGTATGCGTCATCGCCGATACTACGTTGTGAGACAAATTTTTTATATCCGCCAACACTCGCCGTCGTGTCCTCTTTGAGATGCAGCAAATCAACGAGGTTTTGCTCGTTTAGTTCAATCATGTTCGCTTTCATAATGGCTTCATCGGCTACTTTCCAATTTAACCCTTGCACGAGGACAGTTGCGCCGTCGATGTCGGGCGAAAAGTATTCGGGGGCAAGATTGACCGTGCCGCCTCCACTTGTCGCGCCTAATACTGTGCCGCTCCATCCGACAGTTGAGTCATAAACGAGGTCGCGATAAAACGCACCCGCTCCCAAAAGTATATTTTTGGGTGTATCTTGGGTAATGCCGTGTGTTCTTAATTTTGGCATGTTATAATCCTTTCCAGTACCTCACGTCGAGGTGTATTTCGTTTTTTGTGATTCCCTTTGTCCCGGACTGTAGGGGCAACTTGCGAGTATACTCAATGTACACCATTCCGCCATCAAAGGGATATCGAAAGTCGGTGAAAACATCTTTCACCTTTTGGGTGAGGGTCACAAGCTCAAACTCGGACGCGCCGAATACCGCAAGCACAAAACCGCCCTCGGTGGAATTGTTTTCGAAGACAAAATCGTCCTCGCTATACGCTCCCACCATGTAAGGCAAGGCGATATCGTTACCCTCAAATTCGCCGTACTCGTAGCGGATACCCACCGCAAGCAGCTCATTGTTGACTATCTCAAGTACCTTTTGCTCCATTAGCTCACCCCCCGAAAGATATTTTCAGCTTTGCGTTGGATAGGCTTGCGCTGCTCTCGGTATGTAAAATAAAACGCTCGTGATGGCTTTTTTCCGCGAGTACGGACAAAACCTTTCGTCGGGTGACGATATGTCCACCCGCCACGCCGTCCATTGCCTCCGAGCGCATATTCGCCTGTGCCGAACTCTTCCCATACAGCGTTTTCGAGAGGGTTGCCAACTGTGAGGATTTTCGCCCTCTCGTCCACTGTGTAGCTCCACCGATTGGCGGTATCGCCTGTGTCGCGCCGTGTGCGTTTTGCTGCTCCTGCGACGAGTTCGCCGCCCGCTTCGTGCAAAAACTTGAGCGCGGCATCGCCCATCGCCCGCCTAACTTCGGGCAGCAGGTCAACGAATTGTATGCGTGTCAATCTCCTACCCTCCTTAGATATATTTCGAGGTGATAGTCAAGCTCCATCGGGTTGTCAATCGCCATCACGTCGTATTCTCGCCCTTTATGGTCGACGAAAACAACGTCACGAATTGATTTTTCGATGTCAACGTAATCGCAAAGAAAAATATGCGTGCCGTCGAACATTTTTGCGCTGAAATCCGTACGGCTGGTCGTCTCGCCTCGCAAGTCGAGAAATCCGAGCAGTTCCATATGGTCGACAAGCGACGAATTGGTCGTGCCAATGCTTGTGCGTTCAGTCACCCTCGTCATCAGTTTGCACGTGATATTTCCGCCGATTGATTTCATATGTTCGCCCTCATATATGGTTTCAAAAAGTCGAGCATTCCCGCCGGGTAGCCTTTGACGAGGCTGTCGCGGCTCGTGTCGGTGTACGTAAGACTATGCCGCGATAGGCTTTCGGATTTTACGCCCAACATGGCTTTACCTTTCGGGTCGTACTCCCATATCAGCATGGCGACCGCACCTTCCACCACGTCGGCGGGGTAGTTGATTTTAGTCACGCGGTTGTATGCGTCGAATAGCTCGCCGTTGACCATCGTTGTTTCGGCGGACGTGATAACCACATACAAACCATCGTTCACCCCACTCTGCGATATCTGCACCGTTTCGCCCGCCCGAATATATGGACTTGCACCCATAAGTACGCCGTCGGACGAGGCTGCCTCAAACCGCGCCGCTCGCACTTGGAAATTGTTGTTCGTGTGCGAGCGAATCAGCCGCTCAATGGCTACGAGCCTACGCTCCAATTCAGCATCGGCAACTTTGTCAAATATCGGGTTGGATTTGATTTCGTTCACTGCGATTATCATGCGCGCCTCTTCTTAGATGGTTTCGAGTGGAGCTTCTCCGTCAACTGTATCAGTGAGCGGAGCAGCTGCGCCTGCGGCAGCAGCGGGGGCTGCCACTGTCATCAACACAACTTTGCTATCATTGGTCAATGCTGCGACGTACAACTTATCAACTGTGATTTCGGTTGTACGGTTTCGCGTTTGTCTTTCTCGCTCGACGTTTGTATCACGTTTCAAAAATATAGTCAAGGCTGGGCTGTCGTCCTGCGTTTCTGTGTCGGCGCGCAATTGCACTATTGGGTTCGTGAACAAAGTGCCATTGTTTGGCACTTTTCGCGACACAACAACGCGACAATTGGCAACCATGCCGACCTCACCATTCATCATGACCGCATTTCCATATTTGTTGCGGTCTATAAAGTCGGGGTCAAGACGCAATTGTGTCAATTGGCTAGGGTGTACGAAAATCACTTTTTGCGTGTTTACTTCTTCTTGAAATGCGTCAATGGCGTTCACGATGTTTTTGTACGAGATATATCCATCGCCCGCAACTGTCGTCGTAGCTTTCAAAAGCGCATCCAATCCGTCCGTGTCGGTAGTAGATAAAATCGCTGTCGCAAGTTGTGTTGTCGCCTCGCCTACTGGATTACCATGTGCAGAAAGCACCGCCTCGTCGGTCAGCCCAACACCTGTAGCGATTTTTTTGATTGTGAACTGCGCACTTGTCGCCTTTAGTGTACGAATTGGTATGTCCGCACCCTCTGCAACAACTACAGCGTCACCGATGTACTCGAATTTTGGAATTGTGATTGTGTCACCTGCGTTGCCTTGCAAAGTTGTGTCAATTTTTGCATAAGGCAATACGCGAATAGCGTTTTCGACTTTCGCCGATATCATATCCGCCATTACTTGGGGATTGATAAGATTTTCAAGCATTGTAATAGACATATTTTGTCTCCTTTAGTTTGGTTTTGTTAGTTTGGCATATGCCTGTGGGTCTTTTTGAGCAAGTTCGTTCTTTTCGTTGTAGCTCATTTTGGCAAACTGCTCTTTTGTGACTTCATCGCCGCCCGGAGTGCTACCCGGCAAAAGATTTACATCAATTTTGCTGCTTGCTTTTTGTTCGAAATTGCTCGGATGAGCAGTCTTGAGAGCCTCAATATCGCAGCCCTTGAGATTGCCCTTGTCGTCCATGCTTACGTCGCCTTGACTTATCTTGTACATGAGATAATCGAGGTCGGTGGGTTTGGCGTTATTGGCAAGCAACTCGACTTTGATTGCTCCGTCGAGCTTGAGCTTGGCATTTTCGGCTTTCAGCGTTTCAATTGTTGCTTCGTGAGCTATTACTTGCTCTTGCAACGCTCCCGCTCCCTCGGCTGCTGTTTTTAGCTCTGCCAGTGTTGCGGTTGTTGCTTGTAGCTCTCCATCCTTGCCGTTCAGCTGCTCTCTGAGCTTTGTATATCGCTCGTCGAGATTTTCCTCGGCGCAAAGATGGATACCGCTTGATTTCATCGCTTCCAATATCTCGGACACCTTGTCGGGGTCATCGATATACTTTTTGAGCAAATCGGTGTACTTTTTCATCGTGTTCTCCTCCCGCCTACGATTTTTACGACTTATCATGTCATGGCGGCTTGCTTTGTTTTACGCCCAACTTTTAAGGGCAAAATTCGGCTGTTACGCCGTTACTTCTTTTTCGGTGCAGTTTTGCTTGTCTTAGGCTTGTTTTCAGTCACTGTCGGTTCGCTTGGCGACGAGTTCTGCGGCTCTGTCGCAGAGTTTTCATCGGGTTCGCCGCCGGGTTCTGTTGGCTCTGCTTCGACTGGCTCAAAGTAAATGCTTGCGACGAGTTCTGCGGCTCTGTCGGTTTCAAATCCGTAGACTTCGCCGACGACGTAGGCTTTGCCTGTGTGTTTGTCCTGTACGGCTCGTATGCACTTTAGATTTTCCATGTGTTACCTCCTCCCTGCTTGTGTTTGCGCCGCTCTCACGACTACGTCAAGTTCTCGCTCGACTTGTCGGGCAACGCTGCCGTGTAATTCTTTGTATTCGGCATATGTAGAGGCAGATGTCAACTGCTTGACGCCGTCAACCTCTGCCATGCGTTGATGTGATATTTCGTCCAATGCCCACCGGGCGCGTTGGAGCATAACGCAGCGACAGTGGATATCCTCTTCTGCCACGCCGAACAGCCCCGGAGCTTGCGCTCGGTTGCCGTTTCCGCTGATAAAAAACTCGTCAAGCTCTCGCACTTGTTGGTCGAGTGCTTGATGGCTCTCGCGGGTGCGCTTGTCGAGGGTGCTGTCCCATTGTTTGACAACGTCTGCGCCTCGTTCGCTTGCTCTGCGTGCTGCTGCGAGTTTGCCCTCCGAAACAGCTCTATGCCCCTCTGTGCGGGCGATGCGCATGGCTCTGTAGTAATTTTCCGTAGTCGCTCGTGTAATTCGTGCGGCGATTTCCCTGTACGCCGACCCTTGCGCCAATCCTTGCATGAGTTCGTGACGTATTGTCCACGCAAAATTGTTCATATTTACGTTGATGCGCTGTGCAAATGTCATCCCCGCGATGGGTCTGCGCACAACTGCCATCATGGCATCGGCGTTGATAGGCATCGCTATCGGCACGCCTTGCTTGAGCATGGCGAACTGTGTGCCGAGGTGTCCGTCGGTGTACATGGTGCGGATAAAATCGTCAAGCGTATTGACATTGTTGTTGTGCAATCCCACGATATGGCGGTTGATATTCGCTTCGGCTGCTTGTCGGTGGCTTATTTGCATCAGCACTGACTGGGTCTGCTCCCGTTGCTGTAGGATAATCACCTCGCTTTTGATTTCGGCGAGCGCACGAGTATATTGTCGCTCGAGGTCTCTCAATACTGCTGCCTCATTGTGGAGTAGCAGCATTTCAAGCTCGCGTTCGTAGGCTCTCATGCCTCACCTTGTAGTTTGGTGGCAAGTAGCGCGTCACTTGCTTCGTCGAGATTGAGCTTGTGCGCCTGTATCGTGTCGAGATTGATGCCCGACACGTCGACATTGAGTATAACGCCGATTTGCTCAAGCACTTTTTCGTCGCCGAGGTACGGAGACGACGAGAGCAGCGCATCAATGGCGTATTTCTGTCGCTGTGCATCGTACAGAGCAATCTGCGCATTGTCGAGTTCGTTGGCGATAAAGTTGCGTGCAAACTCAATCTTAACTTCGCGAGCGGTATATCCTGTGTCGTTGGCTTGGTTTATCTCGTCGAGTACAATCTCGATAATGGTGTCAAGCAAATTGCGAACGTTACGCTCAATCTTATTACCCTTGAGGTCAAGTAACGTGTATCGCGACTTGATGACAACATTCGTCACGTTGCCATCACCGATATTGTTGCTGTCGAAGCCATGCCCGAACTTGTATATCTTGCGTTCGTTATGCTCAAGTTTTACCTTGCGCGCCTCGTATGGGATGTCTACAGTTTTTACATCAACACCGCCACCCTCCGCTACTCCCACCGCTTTTTTCGTTTTGACATTTGTGATAAACTCATTGAGGTCTTGCCCTTGCATACCTTTTACAAAGTAGACTACACTGCTAAAGTCTTGTATGTCGTTGGTTAAGCTGCAAGCGTGGATGTCGTAATCGTCAATCAACGCCTTTACCGCGTGGATGTCGCTTTTTTGCTCTCGGTTGTTATCTACTCGATAAAATGGTATCGCTCCCAAACCCTCGCCGTATTGCGTGTCACCCTCGTTATAGATGACATGAGGGCGTGGGTTGACCTCTGCGTCGGGGTCTTTTTTGAGTTTACCGTCTTGGTTGATATAGTAGTGCGTTTGTGTGTTATCCCACACTTGTACACGCTCGACAGCTATCTCTTGCTTGTTGTCGTCCATCATGGTATCGTTGTAGTAGTAGATGACATAGTCGTTGCCATCGCTCGTCAGTCTCGCTTTCACCTCAACAACACCACCGCCGTCGGCAAAAACGAATCTGCTACGCTTTTCACTATCAATATAACGATACATATATGCAAATCCCGATATCTGCATATGAGTGATACAGTCGCCCAGTGCGTGGCGAAATTTGTTGCCGAAGTAGCCGTCAAGCTCTTTTTGTAAGTCTGCGTTTTCGCTGCGCACGATTGCGCCGTCACCGCTCATGAGATAGTCAGTGGCTTGGTTAACAAGCTCGGCGAAAAACTGGTGCGGAATCTTGACGTTGGTGCGGTGTTTATCTTCTACAAGTGCGCCGTCGCCGTCGTAGTAGTACATTTTGTAATTTTTGATGTCGTGGTCGCCGTTGTAATAGCGCATACCAAGCCGCGCCTGTTGCTTGCGCTTGCTCGTGCGGTCGTTATCGATAAATCGCAGTATTTCGTCTTGTTTAATCATAATACCCAGCCCCCTTTTGTCAGTTTTTCGCAAGCGTAACGCATTGCGTCCATGAGATGATTGAAGTCGTCTTCGGGGCGATTTTGCTTGACCCCGATTTTACTTTCCGCCCACGAATAGCTGCTAATTTCTGTCAAGAAATTTACGCAACGCGGGTGGATTATGATTTTGTAATTTTGCAAGAAGTCAATGCCGTTGCGAACGCTATCAGCTCCTTTTTTCGCCGCCTCTATCCTGCTCATGCCGAGGGTGCGAAGTCGGTCAATGCTTTTCGGCTCTGCACTGTCGGCGATGATGCGCTCTTTTGCGTAACCTGCATCGGTCACGGCTTGATATATGCGCTCGTTGCTCATACTCTTTTCGTACAGCTCGTCGAATACCCATAGGCACTTTTCTTTTGTGTCCACCATGCCGCAAAACAGCGCTGTCGGGTCGTTGGTGTACCCAAAGTCAAGCCCGAATACGGATTGTACGCCCGGCACTCGTTTGATTTCGTCGAGTTCAAAATGTTCCTCGCTCCAATTCTCGTATACCAACCCATCGGCTACTCCCCAGTTGCCCAATCCTGCCACTTGGTAGCGTTTCGGGTTGCGCACACGCATTTCATCAAACCTTTTCACTGTGGCTGCATCGATAAACTCGTTCATGGTGTAATTGGTCGTGAGTGCAAGCGTATCATCGCATGGCTCGTCGAAAAATCGCTTTTTGAGCCAGTGATATTGCGTCCACGGATTGAATGTCAGAGTCCACTGATAAAACAGCCCATCGGGCAGCATTCCGCGCAAACTCTCGTCGAGTGTGTCAAAATCATCTTCGCGGGTAATCTCGTATGCTTCTTCAATCCATCCCCAACACAGAATACCATGCTCGACTGTAATTGACGTCACCTTGAGCGGGTCGTCAAGCCCGGTGTAATATATTTTCTGCCCGGTAGGGATGTATG
>Ga0123355_10008903_pt1 | contig 15206 bp, 14 predicted proteins | sample TergutEmb28metaG_3_FD_89872 | JGI IMG/M metagenome (GOLD analysis project Ga0123355, IMG submission 89872) | Embiratermes neotenicus P1 segment gut microbial communities from Petit-Saut dam, French Guiana - Emb289 P1 | ecosystem: Host-associated > Arthropoda: Insects > Digestive system > Gut ... | reverse complement strand
CAATACACCCACTGCAATACTAGCAACTGCTGAGAGTCTAAGAAACAATCGTTTGGGTTCATTCATATGCACACCTTATTCCCAACCTCAAGCCCTCGCCCAATATAGGTTCTATCGCCAACAACTTCCAAATTATTCTCGCATGGACGCGTATCCATTAGTTTATAATTCGCTTTATCATGCGCTTCTATATTACTAAACGCAATAGGAAGCCCGGCTGAGAGGAAAAAGCTCTTACCCGTCTGCAGCTGGAAATGAATATGCGGCTCGGAAGAGTTGCCGGTGTTGCCGCACTTTGCAATCACATCGCCCTGCTTTACCTGGTCCCCAACATTAACTGTAATGCTGTTTGGTGCAAGGTGCGCAGTAAGGCTGTACTCATTATCATGGTGCTTTATCACAATGTAATTGCCGCGTAAATCAAACGAGTCGCAATAAGCTGTCAATCCATCAACAAAACTGTCTTTAGCCTTTTTCTTGGCCACCACAATCGTACCGTCAGCCGGTGCAACCACAGCTTTATCGTAGCAAAAATAATTCTGAACGGCACGACCGTCGCCTTCAAATGACTTTCCTTCATCATTGGCAATTATGAAGTCATAAGCGTATTTCTGCGATATCGAACCGCCATGATGCAGTCCAGCATTTACTCCACCATTAAAAACCGTCCATTTGCCTATGAATGGCAATATGTAATCACCCTTTTGTACATAGTTGCTTTTGGAGCGCGATTTGCCTCTATATACAAGCCTAACGTATATATCCCCCACAAACTGGTAGAGTGATTGGATAAATACAGAAAATGGTATTTGCATAAAAATGAACAAAAAAGAATAGTTAAACAACCGCAGTATATCATTTTCAATAAAATTGCCTAAAATTCCCAAAGGAAAAAGCCAGAGTAGCTTGCGTAAAAACCGCAATGCAACTGCCCCTGCTTTGAATCTTCGCAAAATAATATCAGCCGCTCTGCATAAGAGTCCAAGTGATATAATAATTATCCAACTTTGCATTATTGAAAGCCTCCTTCTTGCAAGCTAGCTTATGCCGTAGCTTCAACTACTACATCTTCTTTCGGTATCTTTCTTGAATAGAACTTAAACCAGATGAATATCCACGCGCCTCTAAGCATCGCACCCAGAGTTAGTGCCCACCATATTCCGTCAAGCCCCATTGCGGTTCGTGCCAAGAAGAACGCTGCTATCATTCTCATGAAATTAGAGCTCGCGCTGACCACTGACGGCGGCACGGTTTTGCCGAGGCCGCGGAATGTCCCGGCAGTAATTCCTTCAAGACAGCCCAACACCTGAGCTGCCGCCAAAATACGCATGTAGTTAGCACCCATAGCGATAACCTCAGGCTCGCCGGGCAGGAATATAGCAAACAAAGGCCCACCCGCGAAAAACAGTACAGCCGTTGTAATCACACCCCAGGTCGCCATTATTATAACTGAAATTTTATACCCTTCGCGTATGCGCGTCCATTTGCCTGCACCGAAGTTTTGCCCTGTAAAAGCTGAAACGGCTGACGCAAAGCCTCCGGCGATTAACCATGAAAGGCTTTCAATCTGGCTTCCGATGCGCTGTGTGGCCATAGCCCCCGTGCCGAACTGCGCTACGAACCTTGATATCAACATTGTGAGGAATGTAAACAAAAAGCTTTCAATAGCTATAGGCAGTACCCATTTGAAAATTTGCTTCAATGTCTTTTTATCAGTGATTCCGAAAAGTCTATGGTCTTTAAATGGCTTGTTTTTACTGAACTTCATATGGCAGATAAATATCGTAACTGTAATAGATTGAGCAATTACAGTAGCTATCGCCGCACCCGTGACACCCATCCCCAAAGGGAAAATAAAGATTGGTGACAAAATGACATTCAATATAATACCAAAGGCTTGTATATAAAACGGCGTCTTTGTGTTACCGCTGCCGCTGTATATACCCATTCCCGCGCCGCCAATGAAAAACAAAGGCATGGCAAGGCCTGTAATGGATATGTAGTTTTCAGCGTATCGTACCACTGTAGGGTCATCGATATCAAAGAATCCTATGAGAAATACTCGCCCAAAAAGCAATATAAGCCCATACATAACGCCCAGTCCAAGGCCCAGTGTGAGCGCGGTTCTGGCATAGTTCTTAGCACTTTCTTCATCTCCTCTGCCTAAGCTCTGGGATACGCCTATCTCCCCGCCCATCCTTCCAAACGAAGCAAAAGCAAAAGACATCCACATCAAAAGACCGGCTGTACCTGCCGCGGCCACGGCTTCACTGCCAAGTCTGCCAAGCCAAAACATGTCAGTAAGATTATAAAGCATTTGCATAAGCATACCACCCATTAAGGGGGTGGCTAAAGAAATAAGTTTGCCAAATATGGGGCCTTCAGTTAGATTATGTTTCGCATTTCTATTCACACAAACACTCCTTATTATGTATGTTCTACTATAGTGATGATCAACTACAGCACTATTGTCTACTCCATTTCAATCTCTCTTGCGTTAATTCTGTTTGTCTTGAAAAACTCTCTTAGATAATCCTCCCAAACATGATCAAGACTCTTATCCAAGCTGAAACCACGCTGTGCCGTCGCACTTGTGAAGTAAACTTCTTCGCCATTATACATTATATTCAAGTACATGGCAGCACTGTTCTCGTGCAGTTTAACCGCTTCAGCCGGCTCCATGGAAAATATAATTTTCAGGTAACTCGGGCGCACACCGCCCTTAATGATATTATGTGCAAATGGCCTTATCTCAGCCCATTTACAATATGAGGCTTTGACAGGTTTATTGTCGTTATCGCCATCATCGTCACTTGACTCAGCAGGCGCCCCCGTAAGCAGTTTTTGCCCGGAAATGTTAAAATGTGTCAAAGTAGTAATGTCCGCTCCCCTAACCTCAAAAAAATCAAAGGTATCACTCATAAGAAGCGCGGCCATAAAGGATTTTACCTCGCCTGATTCTATTTTTAGGTTTAGCATACTATGTCTCCTGTCTCAAAAGACTTGGCAATGGTTATGCACTGTTGCCGCTTATTTACTATTCACCATTGATAAGTATATCATATTTCTATCTTCTGGCAATAGCCACGGAAATCAATTTTTGATTTCCGTATCGTTAAAATACGTCGTCGCTGACACTCCTTTGGTATTTTAACGAGGCACTTAAAGAATAAATCGGCTTAATGTTCGCTATGCTCACATTTGGCCACCGATTTTCCTCAGTCGGGCAAAGCCCGACTTGTGGATTTTAGTCTGCGACGCTTCGGAAACTGTGAAAATTGAATTCCGTGTGGCAATAGCCCCTTTCTATTGCTTTTTTGATTGATGTATAATATAATCAACAATGGTATAAAATTTCTACAATACTCAAGGAGGTGTCGCTGTATGGGAAACGAGGAGAGCAGTTTGAATGAAAATGCTCTGGCTGAAACCGGCAGTTTTATTCACACGTTTATACAAAAAGATTTGGAAGGCCGCTTGCAGGATATCTGCACAAGATTTCCCCCTGAGCCAAATGGATTTCTCCATATTGGACATGCTAAGGCGATACTTCTTAACTACGGTATCGCTAAAATGTACGGCGGTAAGTTCAATCTGCGCTTTGATGATACAAATCCCGCAAAAGAAGAGATGCAGTATGTAAACGGCATTATTGAAGATGTAAAATGGCTTATAGGTGACGATTATACACTATACTATGGCTCTGATTATTTCGAACAGACATATGAGTATGCGCTTGAGCTTATAAAAATGGGCAAGGCCTTTGTATGTGACTTGACCCCTGAGGAAGTTAGAGAATATCGCGGGACACTGAACGAACCAGGCAAAGAAAGCCCTTACAGGAACCGAAGCGTGGAAGAGAATTTTGAGCTGTTTATAGGTATGAAAAACGGCGAATTTCCTGACGGCTCAAGAACTTTGAGAGCCAAGATTGATATGTCCAGCCCTAATATAAACATGCGTGACCCAATAATTTATCGTATCGCAAGACTACATCACCACAACACAGGCGACAAGTGGTGTATCTACCCTACCTATGACTATGCTCACCCATTGCAAGACGCAATCGAAAAAATAACACACTCAATGTGCTCTTTAGAGTTTGAAGATCATAGACCTCTCTATGACTGGGTTTTGGAGACACTTGCTTGTTTTGATCCTAAGCCTCGCCAGATTGAGTTTGCAAAGCTTTATCTCACAAACACGGTTTCCGGTAAGCGTTATATTAAGCAATTGGTTGATAATGGTGAGGTTGACGGATGGGATGACCCTAGGCTTATCACTCTTTGCGGTGTGCGCCGCCGCGGCTATACGCCTGAAGCTATACAGAATTTTTGCAACCAAATTGGTGTTTCCAAAGCTCACAGCCGCGTGGATATCGCATTTTTGGAGCACTGTGTCAGAGATGATTTAAAGGCAAAATCCCAAATGCTCATGGCTGTCCTAGACCCGGTTAAGCTTGTGATTACTAACTACCCTGAAGATTCGGAAGAATTTTTGACTATAGAAAATAACGCTGAAAACGAAGAGATGGGTACAAGGCAAGTTGCTTTTTGCAAAGAACTTTATATAGAGCGTTCGGATTTCATGGAAGATGCCCCAAAGAAGTATAACAGACTCACCCCGGGGCAGGAAGTCAGGTTGAAAGGCGCGTATTTCGTGACCTGCACAGATGTTATTAAGGATGCTGACGGCAATATCACAGAAATTCATGCGACCTATGACCCAGAAACAAAGAGCGGCTCAGGGTTTAATGCAAGAAAGGTAAAAGGCACAATACACTGGGTTAGCGCGCGCCATGCCGCTAAAGTTACCGCAAGGAAATTGAACTATCTCGTTTTCGAAGATGAAACTGCTGAGCATGGTATAAGGAAAAATCCGGACTCAATAGGGATTTATGAAAATTGTTATATAGAACCATATGTGAATAAGTTGGACTTAGACACAATGCGGATCCAATTTTTAAGAAATGGCTATTTTTTCAAGGATTTCAAGTTGTCATCAAACGAAAAAGGGCTTGTGTTCAATGAAGTTGTGGCACTGAAAAGCTCGTTTAAGATGCCGGATACCGGCTCCAAGTGATTTACTAAAGGAGGAAGTAAAATGCCCGACTTATTATCTACCTATGAACTCAAAGGTAAAACTGTGAAAAACCGCCTGGTGTTCCCGCCATGTGTGTGTTTTAATTACGCAAATGACGATGGGCTGGTTATTGAGCGAAACATCGAGCATTACGAGCTCATGGCAAAAGGCGGCACCGGACTCATCGTTGTTGAAGCTACTTGCATCAATAAAAATGGCAGGCTTCACCCTACCCAACTTGGTGTTTGGGATGATTGCCAGATTGACGGTCTTGCAAAAATTGTCCAAAAGCTTCATGCACATGACGCTGTTGCGCTTTTGCAAATCCATCATGCGGGCTACAAAACCCATGCGGATGCCGCCAACCATGAAGACATATTCACATCAAGCGATTATGTGATAAAAGACAAGACCTACAGGGCTGCCACTACTCAAGAACTTGAGCAAGTCATTAGTGATTTTGCCGCCGCCGCCGTGCGCGCCCACAAAGCCGGCTTCGACGGTGTTGAAATTCATGGCGCGCATGACTATTTGCTGAGCCAGTTCCTATCTGCTGATGTGAATAAGCGTGATGATGAATACGGCAAAAACAGATTGCTGCTTCATCTCAAAGTTGTAGAGGCCATAAAAGCTTCTGTGCCTGCTGATTTTATTATCGCCATGCGCTTTGGCGCCAATGATGATAACATGACTGAAGCCATAGGATATGCTAAAGCTCTGGAAGCTGCAGGCGTTGACCTGCTAAGTATATCGAGCGGCCATATGAGAGCTACGCCTTCCGATATGGAAAACTTTGAAGGCTATCACTGGATATGTGGGCTGGGTATGAATATACGCAAGCATGTAAGAATTCCTGTAATCTGTGTATTCGGCATAAATACCCCTGAAATGGCTGATGAAATCATCAAAAAAGAGTTATGCTGTTTTGCGGCAGCTGCAAAAGGGCTGCTGGCTGATCCTGCATGGATTAATAAATACATAAATGGTGAAGAGATTGTTCACTGTGCAAAATGCGAGCGCTGTATGTTCTTCAGCGATGGTGCAAAGTGCCCGGCTAGGCTTCGGGCATAGGCGTAGCAACTGTCGGACGCACACTGTGCGCCCCTACGAAGGTTCTTGACTCACTCTTTAATTTATGACATAATTATTTAAAGGCACAAAATCTTATACTTATAAATGTAAAGGAGCGATATTCATGGGAGATAGGAAATTAGTAAAAATTCCAGGCCCAACGCCTGTTGTTGACTCTATCAGGGTTGAAATGGGCAGGGAAATTCAAGCTTTTGGCGATCCACGTTTTATTAAGGACTACAAAGAGGTTATTGACGAACTAGGTGAAATGCTTGGATGCGACGGAAAAACATTCGTAATCGCAGGTACAGGCACTTTAGCTATGGAAATGGCTATAGCTAACTCTACAAAGAGTGGAGATAATATTCTCATCGTAAGCCACGGCTTCTTTGGCGACAGATTTATTGAGATTTGTGAAAGAAAAGGCTTGAATGTAGACGTTTTACAATCTGAATGGGGTAAAACTGTTGCTCTTTCAGAAATCGAGGCTAAGCTTAAAGAAAAAACATATGCTGCTATAACAGTAAGCCATGTTGACACTTCCACAGGCGTAGTTGCTGATGTTAAAGCAATTGGCGAAATTTTGAAAAAATTCCCTGAAACACTTTATATAGTTGACGGCGTCTGCTCGACAGCTGCTCAATATGAAAACTTAACTGAAATGAATATCGATATTCTCTTCACAGGTACTCAGAAAGCTTTTGGCGTATGCCCCGGCCTTCTTATGCTTTGGGCCAATCAAAAAGCTATGCAAAGAAGAGAATCACTTGGAACTATTCCTGAGTACTATGTTGACTTCTATAAGTGGCTGCCAACCATGGACGATCCTATGAAGTACTTCGCGACTCCTGCTGTTAACCTTGTTTGGGCGCTTAAAGAGTCAGTTAGAATAATCAAAGAAGAAGGCGGTCTCAAAGCTCGTTATGAAAGACATCTTAAAAACGCTAAAGCAGTTCAAAAAGCCCTTGAAGCTCTTGGCTTTACGCTGTTAGCAGACGAAGGCTGCCGTGCTGTAACATTATCAAACGCTATCTATCCTGAAGGCATTGACGATGCTCAATTTAGAAAGTTTCTCTTTGAAGAAGGTATCGTAGTAGCCGGCGGCCTCGCTGGATATGCGGGCAAGCTGTTCCGCTTAGGCCATATGGGTAATGTTGATACTAACGACGAGGTTGTGGCACTTGCAGCCATTGAGCGCGCACTCCTCCGTGTTGGCAAGCTTCCAAAAGCCGGCGTTGGTGTTGGGACATATTTAGAGGCTATGCAACAATAACAAGCAGTAAGTATATTCATCAACTTGGCAGTTCCTTATGTTTTTTCACAAGGAACTGCCAAAGTTTTGCAGGGAGTGATTTTATGAATTTTCCGATAAATCGAGTACGAGAACGCTTTCCCGCTCTCAAGAGGATACATAATGGCAAGCCTGCAGTATACTTCGACGGCCCGGGCGGGACTCAATTTCTTGACAGCGCAATAGAGGCTGTTTCTAATTATATGACCAGCGGCGGCTCGAATCGCCATGGCAACTTCCCTACAACGCCTACAGGCCAAGAAACAGAGCAGTTGATTTCAAAAGCCCGCGATGATATGAAAACACTGCTTAACGCGTGGGATCATGAAGTCGCATTTGGGCTGAACGCAACCTCTTTAATGTTTCATGTAAGCCGTACATTAAGCAGGCAATGGAATGAAGGCGATGAAATAATACTCACAGAGCTTGACCATCACGCCAATATTGACACCTGGCGCAGTGCAGCTATCGATAGAAATGTTGTTGTGAAGTATGTGCCTATATGCACGGAAACGCTCGCATTCGACTTTGACGCTTTGGCAAACTTAATAGCTCCAAAAACTAGGCTTATTGCTATTGGCGCTGCCTCAAATTGTATAGGTACAACAATTGATGTTAAAGCTGTATCTAAGATGGCTAAGAAAGCCGGTGCTCTGCTCGCAGTCGATGCGGTTCACGCAATCCCGCATATGTATGTGGATATGGAAGATTGGGGAATAGATATGCTGTTCGCGTCCGCATATAAATTCTTCGCAGCTCATATCGGTATGGCTGTTATTCAAAAAGAGGTGTTCAAAGCGCTTGACGTTTATAAAATAGCCCCGGCGTCTGACTCTGCTCCTGATTGTTTAGAGATAGGCACTCAAAGCCATGAAAGCATACCTAGTGTATCCGCTGCCGTGCAGTTTATTGTTGAACTTGGAACAGGAAACAGTCTTAAAGAGCAAATCATAAGCGGCTACAAAGCTATATGGGAGTATGAAGAATCTATCGCAGACTATATTCGCACCGAGCTTAGTAAAATCAATGGCATCACTCTTTATCAGGCCAATGAAAACACGCTGAAAACGCCAACTATCGCGTTTCGCGCCCAGGGCACATCGCCACATGATTTTTGTGTGCGTATGTGTGAAGAGCACAGCGTTTTCATAGCGAGTGGTAACTTCTATGCAAAAACTTTGGCCGAGAGGCTTAATGTTTTAGACAGCGGCGGGTTCATACGCGCAGGCCTTGCGCCATATAACACAAAGGAAGAGGCCGACAGATTTTTGGCCGGCGTGCGAGAGATAATGAGTAAATAACACAACCAAGTGATGAAAGGAAATTGATATGGAAAAGAAATTTGCAATAATTGCAGTAGCTGTTATGTGTGTCGTGTTTGCATTTATCATTGTTCAAAATGCAGGCGGAATCGGATTTTTGAGCGATCCCGCGCCCGTGAACCCTCTCACAGCGGGAAATGCAGCGAACGAAGAAGAGGCTGACGACGACGAGAACGACGATGAAGATGAGAACGATGAAATTAACAATGATACAGCAAATGAAGAAAGGAGTAATGTAATGGGAGACTTACCGATAGTAACAATAACAATGGAAGATGGGGGCGTTATAAAGCTTGAACTCTACCCTGAAATCGCACCTAACACAGTAAACAACTTTATCTATCTTGCGAATGACGGATTCTATAACGGCTTGATTTTCCACAGAGTCATATCCGGATTCATGATACAAGGCGGATGCCCTGACGGCACAGGTGGAGGACACCCCGGCTACAGTATTTTTGGTGAATTCTCAGCTAATAATTTCGCAAACGATTTGAGCCACACACGCGGTGTTATTTCTATGGCACGCGCGCAGCCGTTTGACTCTGCCGGCGCACAATTTTTCATCGTGCATCAAGATTCAACCTTCCTAGACACGCTTTACGCACCTTTTGGTAAAGTGATTGAAGGTATGGATGTGGTAGATCAGATCGCCGCCACCCAAACAGGCCCAGGAGACAGGCCTGTCAACCAACAAACTATCAGGGAAATCACAGTAGAGACATTTGGTGTGGAGTTCCCTGCTCCTGAAAAAATAAGCAGATAGCAAGTCTTATACAAAGCTATACTACTGTCATTGCGGCCTACGGGTCGCAATGACAGATTTGTGGGTACAGTGATTTTCATGTTTTTGAGATTCAAATACTTGACAAACACAAGAAAATAATTTATCATAGTTCAGGTGGAGATGAAGCTGCTTCGCCTTCTCTAGATTGTAATGCCGAATATCCACGCGGGTGTAGTTCAATGGTAGAACATCAGCCTTCCAAGCTGAATACGTGGGTTCGATTCCCATCACCCGCTTAAGTCAAAAACCGCCAGTCCTCTAAGGATTTGGCGGTTTTTCTTTTAGAAGACTATAAAACCTGTATAATAACGTCATGACCTCTTGCCTGGTAACCGGATCACGCGGGCGTGTGCCGTCTGTCAATCCTATTTTTGTTGCCCATTCCCATGCATCTACCGCCCAACCCGGCATATCATTTGATGAAGTTGCTCCCGAGTCAGACAAATCGATATCTAAAAATTGCAAGAGTCCGTTTGCCAAAGCGGCAGCCATCTCAGGACGCTTGTTTCGCAGCATATCAACATCAGGGTTATTTGCAGGACTGTCGATGAATCCCAACTCAACAAGAATTGCCGGCATATGGCTAAGGCGCAGCACACCCAGCGAACCCACTGCCGCTTCAGTGTCCAGCTTAACCCCTCTGTTGCGCAAGCTCATAGTCTTAGCATAAACGTCATTTATAGCTGTTGCAAATGCCCTATCTTGTGGTTTTGTAGCCGCTATAAAAGTCTCTGAGCCGGTGCCTCGCCCTGCGTTTACATGTATGCTGATAAAATAGTCAGCTCCCCATGCATTAGCCGCTTGCCATCTATCATTGAGTGGCACAATCCTATCTTCTGTACGAGATAACCTGACTTCTAGCCCTGCCAATTTTAACAAGTCTGCTAGATTTTTTGACACTTCTAATGTAATATCACTTTCTCGCATGCCATTACTTACTGCCCCGGGGTCATTCCCACCATGTCCGGGGTCAATGAATATTTTTATTTTCTGAGTCATTGCTGTCCCACCTAATTCCTTTTAATATACTAATTTATGCACAGGCATGCCTATTAGTTCAGCGTTTTATTTTATTGCTCATCTAAGATGTTTTTGATATACTTATATTAGATATTTATTGCATGAATAGAATTCTTAGATTGGAGGTGTGTGATGTTCCTGTGCACAGAATGCTTCATACAAAAAAACGGCCAAACCCTCATGCTCCACAGAAATAAAAAAGAAAACGATATAAACAAAAACAAATGGATTGGATTGGGCGGCAAGTTTGAACCAGGCGAGTCACCGGAGCAGTGTCTAGTCCGCGAAGTGAAAGAAGAAGCCGGGGTTATATTAAGCGAGTTCAAGCTAAGAGGCATCGTGACCTTTAACAATATAATCGGCGACCCTAAGCATCTATACTACATCTTTATTTACACAGCGTCTGACTACATAGGCGAAATAGGCGCTTGCGATGAAGGCGAGCTGCGCTGGATTGATAACGATAAGATTTTAGACTTGGAGCTTTGGGAGGGCGACCGCCTCTTTTGGAACTGGCTTTTAAATGACGATAGATTTTTCTCGGCTAACTTCGTTTATGACGGCGACAAACTTGTCGAGAATGAAGTTGCTTTCTACTAAAATTAAACGAAAGGAATGAGACTATGAAAATACTATTGACAGGCTTTCAGCCGTTCGGCGGCGAAAAAATCAATCCATCTTTTGAAATACTTAAACTGTTGCCTGATAAAGTTGACAACCATGAGATTATCAAGCGCGAACTCCCCTGCTCCTACAAGGATTCTATAAAAGTTCTCGAAACTCTTTTAGAATCAGAAAAGCCCAACGTGGTCTTAAGCTTGGGCCAGGCCGGAGGTTCTTTTGGCTTGCGCGTTGAAAAAGTTGGGCTCAATTTGCGCGATGCGAACGCCCCTGACAATGACGGACACCAAGCTTCGCATGAGGAAATATTTGATGATGGCGATATAGCTTACTACTCCACCCTACCCGTTAAGGCCATGGTAAAGGAAATCATAGAAAACCATGTCCCGGCATCAGTATCCTACTCTGCCGGGTCGTATGTGTGCAACAATGTCCTATACGCGCTTCTATATCTTAGCATAAAGCGATATAAGCATATGAGATGCGGCTTTATACATGTCCCCTACTTTTCTGAGCAAGTCGCAGGTAAACGAGCAGCTTATTACATGGCGCCCGTGGAGATGGCTCGCGGGCTGGAAGCAGCTATCAGAGCCATAATTGAGAATGAAACTGATATTGACTCTATCTCTGCCGGCAGGAGAGATGGGGAGTCATCGTGAAGTATTTAGTAAGTACTGAATAACCTGCTTCTGACTGAATTGCGCGCAAATTCTTTAAAGAGCGAGGAGCGTGCGAGCGCAGTACTAAAGCGAAGTACGGGCGCGATACACGCGACGATGTACTTTAATGAATTTGAAGCAATTCAGATAGAATGAGGTTGTTCAGTGCTTACTTTATTAAGAAAGGATGTTTAATATGAGAATAGGAACTGTTGGCAGTGGGTTTGTTGTTGCAAATTTTATTTCTGCGGCGCGGGAGGTTTGCGGCGTCAACATTGATGCAGTGTATTCGCGGACACCTGAGCGCGCGGAAGCGTTTGCGGCAGAGCAAAATGTATCTACGGTATATACTTGTCGTGATGAGTTCCTTGCGGCAGACATTGATTTTGTTTATGTGGCTTCTCCAAACTCGTTACATTTTAATTGGGCAAAGGATGCGCTCCTTGCCGGCAAGAATGTTATATGCGAAAAGCCTTTCGCCAGCAATATAAGAGAGGCTCAAGAGTTAGTTGCACTTGCAAAAGAAAAAAATCTTTTCCTTTTTGAAGCGATTACAGTGCCCCACCTTCCAAACCTAGCACTGCTCAAAGAAAAATTACCTTTGCTTGGAAAAATCAAGCTGGTTCAAATCAATTTTTCTCAATACTCTTCGAAGTATAACGCCTTTTTGCAAGGCACCCTGCCAAATGTCTTTAACCCTGAGTTTTCCGGGGGAGCGCTTATGGACTTAGGCTGTTATAATATTGCTTTTATTGCAGAGTTATTTGGTGCACCGAAAAATCTCAATTACTTTGCTAATATTGCTTCTAATGGGATTGACACTTCGGGCTTGCTGGTTTTTGAGTATGATGGATTCCTGGCTACCGCTGTAGCAGCAAAAGACAGCCGTTCAAAGAATTTTGTGCAAATTCAGGGCGAGGCAGGCTTTGTTTACATAGAGGCAGAGAGCAGCCGCTTAATAGGTTTTACGCTGTTTACAAAAGACGGAGAAGAGTATTTTGACGTGCAAGGCGATAAGGACACCCTCTACTTCGAAGCCGCTGACTTTAAACGTATATATGATACAAAGGATTTTACTGCACGAGACGCATTTTTTGAGAAAACGCTGACATCAGTAAAGCTTCTGGATGAGGCACGTAAAAGCGCCGGCATAGTATTTCCTGCGGATGAAGGGAGTATGAATCATGCTGAGTAGATATGTATCAGTGACAGGTGTTGGAGAAGCTTGTATCGTTACTGAAGAAATAGATATGGCAAACCTGTCTGAAAACGAAGCCATCATAGAAGCTGAATTTTCTATGATAAGCGCGGGGACAGAGCTTTCGCGTGTATTTGCCATAAAAAAAGGATTTTCCTATCCGGTTCGGCCCGGCTATTCGTCTGTTGGCAAGCTTATCGCCAAAGGCAGTGGAATAAAAGATATTGAAATTGGCGATAGAGTATATTATTCAGGCACTCATGCATCTGTATGCCGTGTTGAAAATGGGAACAAGACCCAAGGTACAAGCATCTTCAAGCTTGAGCACGATATTTGTCCAAAAACGGCTTCGCTTTATAATCTTGGCCTGATAGCTGTCAGCAGTGTAGCTGCGACAGATATAAAGCCCGGCGATACTGCGGCAGTCTTTGGCCTTGGCGCGATTGGGCTTTTAGTTGCTCAGCTGTATAAGCAAGCCGGGGCAAAAGTTATTGCAATTGACCCTGCGAAGTCAAGATGCGATATGGCTAAAAGCCTTGGCATCAGCGAATGCGTATCTGTTTCGCCTGAAAATCAGGTTGAAGAAATCCTTAAAATCACAAATGGATTAGGTGCTGACATATGTGCGGATGTAACAGGCGACTCCAGAGCCATAGCAAACGCTGTCTTCGTGACAGCCAAGCATGGCCAAGTTATCCTAACAGGCACCCCAAGAGCTGATATAGAGATGAATGTTACACCAATTTTTAATCGGATTCATATGAATATGCTTAAAGTTGTAGGTGCGTTCAACAACCTCTACCCACTGCACGGAGCCGAAGGCTGCCGCATCAGCGTAGAACGGAATTTGAGATATTTTGAAAGTCTCATATATGAGAATAAAATAGACGCGGGCAAGATTATAAGCCATGTCATAAAACCTGACGAAATACAAGAGGCTTATCATGGTCTTATGTACGACAGAGATAAGTATCTTTGCGTTGTGATTGATTGGAAGAAATAGTTTTGCCGCTACCCCGGCTCATTTGACCGGGGTAGTTGAATATATATCTAAATCTTCGTCATTGCGACCTGCGAGCCACAATCTCTATGTCTATCCATAGCACAGCTCCGGCTTATCAGCATTCAATTTCGCATTCATACCGATTGGCAAAATCGCATGCCTTGTACCGTGCCCAAAATCATCGGTGTAGACTACGGGAATATTGTTTCGTTTGCCAAAGCGCTCTAGGCAATCCAGTAATTCATGCGGTACCGGGGTACTGTAATGCCCGAAAATAAGCCCTTTTACCTTATCCATAAACTGTGATTGCTCGATAAATGCTAACTCCGCCGCTGTTAAACCGGGTTTACCGTATTTTTCATGCGATTCCAAGAACAAAATATATTTTTGCGCTCTGAGATTTAAGTATCTATTCGCAAGCATTAGGGCGAACAAAGTTGTATACCCGCCAATGAGCACGCCTTCGCATTGCCCGCTTTGCAGAGTTTTCCACTCGCTGTTTGGCTCAAGCCGCTCAGCGCTGTAACCTTCCACAAAATGAGCGCAAAACTGCGTATAGTCATAATGACGTAAATCGTCAAACGAATGAGGCGCTGTACCATAATACGTTATAAGCCCTGTTTGGGCGTGAATTGCGTTAAGAATAGATGTGCCATCGCTATAGCTGCCTATGCGCTTAGGGTAACGGCGAATGTTTTCATAATCAATATATGGCAAGATTTCCGCCGCACCGTTTCCGCCGTTGAATAGAATCGCATCAACTCTATTGTCAGCTATTAACGCGTTAAAGTCAGCAGCGCGCTCCACAGCGCTTGCGGCGTATCCCCATGTGTCTTTATAAACATTCGCACCAAACTTCACTTTGAAGCCCATGCGCTCAATGCCGGCGACTTGTGATGCATAACGCTCGGGAATGGCAACATGGCTCGGGCAAAATATTCCTATGGTGTCACCTTGCGACAGTCTTTTTGCTTTCATGAGACCCTCCAACTTCTTCATCGTACTGCTCATCTACCAACTCAGGATATTCTTCATGATAAAAATTATCGAAGCTTTGCTCACCGGTTGACTCCAAAATGCTCATATTGATTTGTTGCTCAGTTATCCATCTTTTTTCTTCTACATGGTTCTTTTGTTGCTGCATCTCTCGCT
>Ga0123355_10008902_pt1 | contig 15206 bp, 7 predicted proteins | sample TergutEmb28metaG_3_FD_89872 | JGI IMG/M metagenome (GOLD analysis project Ga0123355, IMG submission 89872) | Embiratermes neotenicus P1 segment gut microbial communities from Petit-Saut dam, French Guiana - Emb289 P1 | ecosystem: Host-associated > Arthropoda: Insects > Digestive system > Gut ... | reverse complement strand
CCCCCCCCCCCCCGTTTTAAAATCTCCATTTAGTCCACAGATTTTCGTATTACTGTCACAGCGAGCCCATTATTTACCTATATAGCATTAACTAGTTCACCTTTGCAAGACGTATTGTTTTCTCTGAGAGGTCGGAAATGAAACTTTCAAAGTACTTGCGGTACAAACAGACTTCTGGTGTTTAATCGCCAGTCTGCAGACAAGTATTCAGTACACATGCGCACGGTCCTGCGACCGGCCATCTAGATCAGATTCTCGCGGTTTTCCGCGGTCTCGGAGCAAACGGTCAGTTGGTACATCAATTCAACTCTACAATTCATGCTTCTCATGTCGCTCTCCCACTTTAAACATCACAATTCAAATCTACTGCACTGAAGATCCTACACCGTTTGCTGGCTACTCAATTACAAAGGAGACGAATTCGCAACCCTTCGCATTCTACCCAACCAAGCTACACCAGAGGGACGAGTGGGCAATGCCAGGAAATTTCACAGTCGAAAATAATCCACCAAATTCCCTCCTTTTTAACTGTCCCCCCTCTCTCTCTCTCTCTCTCTCTCTCACTCTCTCTCTCTCTTTGTCAAGTGATATGTTAAACTGTGTTAACGCTTTCAGGATTGACGTTTCTCTTCATTATATTCCCACATAAGAGATGCTTCAGTTCCTATACACAGAGGACTATCGTTTCCAGTAAACAAACCAATCGTTAAATGATAATAAGTGATCAATACTTACTGTGATTATTATATGAAATGAATACTTTTTTGGGCAAGACACAGCTTCTTAATTTTACTGTAGGTGCTGTATAGAGTTAAATGTGGCGTTTTGAAAGTTAATAATGCACGCAGACTGAAATAATTATATTACTAAAATTAACGTTGTAGAATCCTATAGAAATACACTACAACGACCTTTTCTAGCTATGGTTTTCACAGTGCTCCACTGCTTTACATCACAATCCTTAAGAGACAAATTGAAATTACGATTTCACTGAAAATGAAATACTATGTAACTTTCTTGGGCAAAGATCAAGGATTCATGCCCATTGTAGCACAGACCTATTCCTCATATATTCCGGCCGTCTTGCAACTATGTCTATAAGCACCTGCATAACGTATCTACTGTCTTGTTTTTAAGCTTTCGCCGTGTTCTAAATGTAATTTGTTCCTTTTTGGGTAATTCCCCGGCGTCTGAGTTCTAGAACGGGGGAATTACCCAAAAAGGAACAAATTACGTATCTACAGTCGCTCATATATACACAACATCCAATTATAGATCCTACGTAGAGACGTCTGTGTAGTTATTAAATTACTGAATTACAGTTTATCTCAGTTTTTCTCTATAGATTTAAACATTTCTAGTATAGTTGTTCTAGTTGTTTGTCTTAAATGCTTACTATTGCTGTGCCTTATGCTGTAGGTTGTGAATTCGCTTAGCTTCCTATGAACTAGCTCAGTAATTCACCAACGAGCCCTCTAAATGGAATATCAATGGAGCTTCTTGAATCAGAAATGCAGAACGAATTATACCTGAACGAACCAGCTCGATTTCTACACATACAAAACAGCGCTTCTTCATAGCTTAGGTAAAAAACGCTATGGCTACTGCTCCGGTCATGGATGTTAAGAATTACAAAGGCTTTAGACGACTGCACCAAATATCGCAGTCTGGTATTCAGTATTCCCTCCTATTCTATAGGTCAAGAATTCAACTGCTCTCTCACTGAATCATGTTTTTCGTGGTTTTCCGTAATTCCCCCACTCAAATGGCAAAATAACGTATGAAATTAGACCGCTGTGACGTCTTTTCACATCCTATCCAATTCACACTAAACGTTTAAATCATCTGAGCTACCGACGGCGTCTTTACATCTATCGAGATTAAATAAATTAAACCCGAATTTTTACGCATTTCTTTGCCCCGTGCAGGTGCAGGCCTTGCGAAGTACTTCGAAATCCCTAAGATTAACTCACTTCTTCAGCAGTTACCTGCGAATTTAAGGAGGCTAATCGGTAAGGGCTGAAGAATAGTAAGAAGAAATATATGACTAATTGTGAAAGTAATTATGCAAATGACAGCAGAGAATTCCCACATTTTTAAATTCATGGGGAACTTTTTATTTCTTAGCCATATTACTTCAAGATGGCACAAAAAGTCTGCATTTTTAGAAGGTTGCTTATAGAGATAACAGATTACAAAAATGACTGTCATTCTTGCGATATCCCTCCTGCGAAAGGCGTAAGTCTGTTTCCTGGGATTTGAACGTACAGCACATAAACTGGCAGCAGAACACAGAAACACATCATATTTCACCTTTACTTCAGAAAGATGTTTCAGAAATATACGCGTCGATAATGGCATTCTCACCATCATTATCACCACCATCAGAATCCCTCCCAGCAATGGGCCTAAATGTTTTTTTAAGAATCTGATGTTTATTGGACCGTTCATCATTGTGATAACTGGAGAATAAAAACCCAACTAGATGCCACTTGTTATTTTATTGTGCTTCTTATCGGCTCAACATATTTTGGGCATTACTATGCCCATCATCAGGAGCTCACGACTATGATGTTGATTACCACATTGGTCGTTTCGTTCTTGGTTTAAAGTTTTTTTAAAAAAATGCGCTATCAGTATAATTTACAGCCTTGCTATTGCTTCACGGTTTTACGGTTAGAAAGATTTAAATACCGTTCGTCTTACGAAACGTAATTTTGTTAACACTAATCTGGAATATACGTGTAAGTGCTTATAGTTATCAAATAGTGCTTTCATCAGCTAGGAGTACATGGTATCGAATGAGTGAAGAAATGTTGAGCATGCACAGGTAACGCTGACCAAGAATTTACCTGAAGCGACTAAAGAAAACCACAAAAATTCGCAGTCAGGCCTCCCGATCTCTGGTCAAAGATTTAACCCGGGATCTCCCGACTATTAAGCAGAATCGTGACGTTCTATCCTGCCTCACTAACAAAGTTCAGCTACTCGAAAAGGTGTCGAATTACTGCTACAGCAGCCCATGAGGCCAACTGAACGGCCGTTAAACTCGAAACGAGTATAGGAAAGCTCCATGTCGCGTCATTTTAAGAGTGACAAAGTTAGTAATTACGTAGCACGCACTAGAGTTGAGAAAAATGTCATTTTTCACAGAAAACTGAACAAAAAAAGGCCAATTCTGAACCCAAGGCGCAGAAGATGGAGTAATATTAAACTGATCATTAACGAACGCGTTCGATAGGATGTGGATTCACCTTGTTCAAAATGAGGACCAACTAAGTCCTCTTATGAATACAGTAATGAAACTTCAAATTCCATCAAGGGCAGGGAACTTCCTTTATAGCTGAACGATTACTAGTATATCAGGAATGAATTTCCTTTACTTGCTACGCAGTCTACATTTCGATGAAGAGGCTACAATTTTGCTAGTGATTTCCATGCATTTTAGAAGCAGTCTGCAACAAATTGTGTCTCCCTAGGACCTCCACTGGGCTTGCGTAAGTCTACATGATTCTATACGAGAATGAGCAGGAATTTCTCAGAATTCAGTGGCTGCCTGTGTTTAAAGTTAGCCTACCTAGCTCGAATGCAGTCTACACTGTTAGTTGTGACAAGCAAAATTGTCGCGTAACAAACATTATTTTCTATGTTCTGTATGTCAAGTAACTCACGTGGAGCGTAGCAGTAACATCGGCGTGGATAGGAGTGGTTTTCCTCCTGTCGAAATATATTGCGAGTAAAATTCTTTTTAACTAGGAAACTAATGCAAGCAATCAACTCTCTAACAATACGTCACGTAAATAAATATTTAAAGCTTCTTAAACTTCAAAATCCAGATATGTTTATTGCTGGCTGATATATTACATTTAAATTTAGAAGCCTGGAATTAATCCAAAACATTGTAAACATTAATCTGTTACTTTAGAGATAACATAATCAGTCTCTATTACAAAGACCATTCGGTTTATGCTGCTTTCAATAATAACTGTTGTTTATTCTGAAAATCATAGGAACAATAAAAATACATTCCGGGAAAAACGTGCAATTCTTTGTTTTCAAGCAGGTAATCCGTGCGTATAATTTTCTTCGACCTTTAAAGAGTTAACGATTCCTTCCTTCCGCACAAAATCCAAATCAATAACCATTCTAATCTAACCGTTTTATGTACAATTTAATAACCTCTACCTTATCGTATTTAAATCTTTACATTTTGGTCGTAACTCTCGCCTGTACGCACTTGTCTACTTGAAGAGCTCGGCTGAATCTCTGCATAGTCTTTGGAAAGCAAAACAAATCTCGCTAAAGTTTGTGTAGCTAGGAGGTTAGACTCAAAGTGTTTGTAAGGGAACCAATGTTGAGCTACAAACTTTGAAATCAAAACTGTGTGGACGACAACTATGCTGTAACTGAGAAACTCCACGGTGTACAGACTTTGCATAACGTCTGCTGCAGTGTTGTAACAAACACTGATTACTGCTGCAGATTAAACAGACATTTATTACTGTCGCAGTTTTACTGCGGACAGTGGTTACTGCTCTAAGGTTAGAACAGACGCTGATTACTAAAGCAGTAATACTGCTGGCGCTGATTACTTTTGCAGAGATACTACACGCATTACTACCAACACAATGTTACAGCAGACACTGCTTATTGATGCAACGTTACAGCAGACACTGGTTTATGTTGCAGTGTACTTCAGACATTGTTTACTGCTGCTATGTTACTTCAAATACTGATTACTGCTGCAGTGTTACTGTGGAAATTGTTTATTGCTTCAAGGTAAAAACAGACACTGGTTACTGCCGCAATATTACTTCCATCACTGATTACTGTTCTAGGATTACTGCAGTGACTGTTTACAGATGCAACGTTACAGCAGAGACTGATTACTGCTAACTGTTATTGTAGACACGAATTACTGCCGTTGTGTTACTGCAGGCAATGCTTATTGATGCAATGTTACAGCAGACACTGCGTTCTACTGCAGGGTTACGTGTACATGAGACACTGTTTCCTGCTGCATTGTTACTGTAGATATGAAATTGCTGCAGACAGTGCTTATTGATGCAAGGTTACAGTAAACACTGGTTACTGATCCAGTGTTACTTCAGACATTGATTACTGCAGGAATGTTGCTCCAAATACTTGTTCCTTTCGCAGAAGTACCTTACTTACTGGTTGCTAATAAAATGTTACAGCAAACACTAATTACCAAGGCAATGTTACGGCAAGCACTGATTACTACCACAAGGTCACAGCAGACACTGATTATTTCTGCAAGATTATAACACGCACTAGTTACTATTGCAACGTAGCAGCAGATTTTAGTCTTCTAGGATGCGACGCAGTGTCGTTGGGTAGGTTTTTCTCGATGGCCCCAAGAATCGTAGTTCTTTCGCCTTCGGGGTCAAGCAGTACTTATGAAGTTTACAGAAGGCAGTCATTATCGACCCTGAATTCTGTAGATTCTGTGCAATTCAATTTTTTTTTTGAGACATGAAGGCGTATCCAGAATTTTTAAAACTCTCCAGTATTATAAAACAAGTTCATAACCAACAAACTGCACAGATAAAAAATATGAAACACTGCTACATGTTTCGGGTATTGTCTTTAACTATCTTCAGGGAGAATTAATACTAAAATACAAATACCAGTGCTTTACAGCTTAGTCATACGTAGACGGTAACACGTATAATTGCAGAAGAACATAAAGACATCGATATACAGGGGTGCTGATAAGTCCTTAGACCGACCAGGAAGGAAAAAAGCGAATGTTTCTGTCAGAATGGCGTGAATTTCCTTCGGCGCCTTGCCTTGCATAAAAAAAAACTGGATGGCAGCTCGCGTCTCGATGTTGTTGAAATCGCGCGCGTCCCTGACATGCTTCAGAGCTTGTTTCCTTCGTGGTCAGGCAAAGGACTTATCAGCATCCCGGTACAGTTTCACACAAAAATTGTTAAGATGGTTATATTACAAGACAGTTATTGAAATCTTCTTCACCCAAATACTTTGATACAGTAAAAATTCTTCGAACAAACTCGAGTAATAAATCCTGTATATTACTACTCTATGTTCACACCATGAAGAATCACTCTGTAAAGTGTACAGGGTACAGCCGTCAATTTCCGCGCCCACAATCTGTACGGAACAATGCAGATAAATATTTCGATAGCCTAAAACGATCCTGCTATGAGGGTTGGTGACTGGGGGCAGCAGGTTCCTTCGAAACGTCGGTAACTAATTACGAGACTATTCGGTGACCTAAGAAGACCGCAAAATAAATGTTCAAATATCATGCAAAAGAACCTAGGTTCCATTAACGCCTTCAGACACAGCTGTTACTGCACATAGCGTCTGCTTTAAGATTCATTAAGATATGAAATGTACCGGTAACGGAACAGTGAAGCCCGTTCAGATTTTCACACGATTATCCAGAAAGCAAATTGCATCTGCCTTGCGCCACAGTACGTTAAAATCGTGGAACAGACTCTTCGCCCTCTCTCGCCCTGCCATATTTCCTATACTTACTTCGTAAATGGCGAAAGTCATATATGCGTACGTCTTTAAGCAATGTGTATATTTTCCCGAATGAAAACCAAACTTTAATTTGGTAGACAGATTTTAGTAAACCCCCGAGTAATTAATTTATGTAAATCTTTCCACTGGCAATCAAGGTGTTCCACTTGGACAGACAGACGGACGGACGGACAGATATGACAAAGCTTCCCGCAATATTGCGCGAAAGCGACGAAAACCCTTTACATTTTGCTCAAAAACTGTATTAATTTGCTTCGTATGATTCCCATTTAAACGGCGACTACTTTCCTACAAATCTAAATATCACAAAAAGGCTGGTCTTCCTAAATGGACGAACTTAAATCTCTGTGCGATAAAAACTAAATTTTTAAGTATAATTTAAGTGTATTTAATTATTCAAAGGTATAGAAATACTCCTTAGTAATTCTCTTTAAATAATGCCTCTACAAAACTGCCCAAGTTTCTAACTAAAATACACACATAAATTTGTAAGCCAGCATTTGCATGAAACTTTACATTCCTAGAGATTGCGCAGAAGGTGTTTCGGGTAGCGTCGATTGCAGATACGCCAAATAGACTACCTGGAAAAGCCTGCGAAGAAAAACGATTAAACCCAGGACTAGAAAAAAAATTTTTTATGCATATGGTCTGTAAAATGTACCCACTGGTTCAGAACCGTCGTCGCAAACCTACAGATTATACATAAGCCTTTCAAAAGCATAAATACACAAAAGGCTTGCGCTGGTAATAACGCAAGCTCTAAACTCCATGGAAAGACCCTGTGCCAACTTACAGTAGAGTATCAGTGTAAAATGCTTAGTCATAAACGTGTTTCACCGACAGCGCAATTAGGAACTAAACTGGCACAGCCTTGGCTTTAGTGTTCTGTGTCTTATCGCTAAATAATTGGCCAGTGATGATCCAGATGGCTCAAAAGAGAAAACAGGAGCAGTTCTGTCAAAAATGGTATTGGTTTTGGGCTTTCACCAAATTCCAGGAACTTCTTACCCAACCCGTTAATTCCAACGTCGCTGTAACACCTCTGCTGCACGGTCAGTCAGTAAGACAGCCAGTCACTTCGTTAGTCAATCAGGTACTTACGGAAATACGAATTCAAAATAAACACGCATCTTAACACAAATCTTGAAGGAAAAAGTATCTTGGAAGTTCCAAGCGTACGTGGAAGGATAATATTACAATCTCAAAGAACGAAGATGTAAAGAGGTAGTCTTGATGGAACCGGTTCGCGACAGGGGCTAGAAATATCTTCTTTTCTACACTATATTAAAGCTTCGGGTTTCACAAAATGCAGTGAGATGCATAACCAACGGCTCAGTTACAAACTCTCTAAAAAAAATCTGCCCAATTACGTCAATATCTACCAGAATTCAGCGACAAAACAATCAGTCCTTTACAACACATTTTGTGATAACTATACCGTAAAATATGTGCTGCATGGCTTTTGGTCCGAGCTGTATGATCTATTTTGGTGGACCAACAGAGACATGATAATGTTTCCGTGTTGAAAGCATCATCACCAAACTTTGATTTCAAGTTTATAATACCCCATCCTCCTACTTCACTCTGCGCATTTTAAAACACACAATGTAGAGGCAAAGTTTCAAGCAACAGCAAGTGATCAATAACTATCCAACCAGGTATCCTATTGGACAGTCACTCACCAACAGGCAGCATTGCTGCGCACAATGCGTGCTCTTCTCGGCATTCATCAGACGATCCTAATACTTCATCGAATACTCGCAAAATGAACAAGGATAACTCAGTCGGTATAGACTAATGCAGACTAGGCTACACACTGGACGAATGGAAAAATTTGGTTGGATTTCCAACACGGACACGCATAATTCTCTTATCGTCGGCATGCAGACCTGACTCAGGGACATGCTTCCTATCATAGGGGTATAAAGTCTCCATTTCCCCATTTTTTACTCCCTACAATGAACAATAATAACAACAAGGGAAGAAAGCAAATATTTATGTACAGAATAACACTACCGGTATTTCCTTCAGGAACCCTTACAGTGTATCTTAAAAAACATAATATTTTATTGAAATGATAAATTTTGGGACGTAAAACACCCTGTCGATCACGCGAATATCTTCTTTACCTTCAAGTCTACAAGTGAAAATAAACAATGGTGCCAAGAATTACAAATTTTGTTCGGATAATGACTACAAACATCTAAACTTCTTGTGCATAAATTAGGATTGGTATGCTATAAGGTCAAAAATTATGAGAAAGGGAAATTCAATTTTATAAAAGAAAAATTCTTCGTAGACAGACCCTGCTTCTAACTAATGAGTTAGATATAGTGTTTCCTATCGCCGTGAAACTTGGTCTGTCATACTATGGGAAGAACGGAGGATTGGGGTGTATGCGAATAGGGTGCTACGGAAGATTTTCGGATCTACCAGTGAGAAATTAACAGAGGTTGGAGAACCTTGCCAGATGAGGAATTTTATGTTCTTCAACAAGCATTTTTCGGGTGATACGAGCAAAATCGACGAGGATGAAATGGGCATGGCGTTTAATTACTTATCGGGGAGGATAATATTCATACAGGGTTTATTGGAAATGATGAAGTTTAGAAAACTGTGCAGATGCCTGTAAAATTAGGATATGAGAAGACATCTTTATGTCTGCAGGACCTAACTGGGAACACTTTGTCACCCACCCTAAAAAAAGTATGAAAAGCCGCAATGGCTTTCACCTTCGTTATCATAGGCGAACTGGCAACCAGTACTGAGGGCAGGGCCTTAAAATTGTTTTAACCTCCTGGATGTGTGGTTACAGAAAACAGAAAGTTATTTTTCTCTCAAAAGTTCCAAAAGCTCTGCTTTCTTGTTATATTCGGTCACTGTGACATTCTCGTTTCAACAATTCAATCAATGTCTGTTTTTAACAGCTGATGGGTACTTGTAAAAGGTATTATTGAAGTAACAACACCCTACGAGTTCATGTTGTCATTCTTTATTTAGGCAATTTGTAATATACAAAAACTTCTTAACAGAAGTGCTAAACATGGGAATAAAATTCAGTCAAATCACGGGCGTAGCGCATTTTCATTCGGGTGAACCGCCATTTAACAAAACAGTCGTATTTTGGTCGCCAGTACTTAAAACTACAAAAAATCATTTTTAAAAATGACACTTATTTTACTGTAAGCTCACATATTTCCGAAATATTGACGCCCAGACTTTGCGCTTGAAATGACACTCAGTAATGTTCAAGACGCGCCACTGTTTAGGACCACTGGCATATCCCGATTATTAAAGCGACTGTGCCAAATGACGGACAGAAATAATGTCAACTAAGACATTCCTGTGTCATAAAGAAACACGTTTCATTGCGTCCCAGACTGGACAATGAACTACGTAACCGCATGCGTTGGAATCCATCTTCAGAAGCTAACCGTTGCCCACCTAGTCAATTACCCACTAAGCTAACACCAAAAGTTCTTTATCGTGTTCACAAAAGCCCAAAACAAGTCGTTATTCTCAGCCAGTCCACGCCCATTCACCCTACGCCCTTAAGATCCATTTTAATCTTATCCCCCTACCATATTTCCGTCTTCTAAACAGGCTCCTTCCATTCGGTTTTTCCATCACAAATTTGTACGCATATATCTTCTTTCCCATGCCTGCCACATGCCATATCCATCTCATTCTATACCCTTTGATCATCCTAATAAGGACTGATAAATCTGTACAGCTTCTCATATAACTTTCTGCAGCCTACCTGTGACATCTGACCTACAGGATACATGTATTTTCAACACCCAATTCTCCAACAACCTCTATCTATATTTTTCCCTTAACGTGAGAGGCCATGTTTTACAACCGCACACCCTAAAAATCAACATGCAACGTGTACTTATATAGCTTTGTACCTTTTACTATTTCTAGAGTGTCTATAACTTCACTAAATTAGGTTTCTGACCATACCAACTTGTTTGCTACCGACACAGCATTAATCGTTACATCCTCCGATTGCCGCAAATCTTTGATGCTGAAAACAAACTTTAATTTGTTCCGTTTAAATTAAATTTGTGGAATCCGGCAGTCCCATTGTATCTGGAAATGAAGCGGATGTAACGTGGTTCAGCGCAGGGGCTTGTGTTCGGGTAGTGAAGTTCAGTAAAATGATCGGACTGACAAAGACAGGTGTTATTCTAGCGAAAATAGATGATCGAAAGAGCGGCAACTGCGATTTGGAAAGCAGTGACATACAGCTGTAATACATCTTGATGCTGGGAAGTAACCAATCCTGAGATGCAAAACCGATACTATTTTCGAAAGGTATCAATTTAAAATACCAGACCCTATGACGCACATACAATCGACCGATCAACTGACCCAGACTCACCTGCCTAAATGACGGTCTGACAGGCTGACTGGGTATCAATGCCTAAGTGAGAAACTGAATGACTGATTAGATGACTGTCTGGCTACCTGGCTGGGTATCCGGCTGACTGTCTTGAGTGAGAGTCTCACTGCATGATTTCTCGACTCCCGTTCTAACAAAATGCATAGCAGAAAATCGGCCTTAAATGACTGATATTCTTTCTCAATTTCACGTCCATTCATCAGTACACAAAATTTCCAGTTAAGAAGTAACCGTGATTTTCATTTGATATTAAATAACATTAAAATTAACCACTTCGATCAGTTCGTGCCTCGTAATCTACGATTAATTTTTAACATTTTTAATATACCACATTTTTATAACTAGCGTACTGTAAACCACGGGATCCCGTAGGTAACAACAACAGATGTACCATGTATGATACCATATTTTATAAGCCTGAAGATGACCCCATGGGGTCGAAACATGTAGCTTTATTAATTGTTGCATTATTTTAACTTTGCACCAGAGTGTTGTGTACGACGGACAATAAATATTAAATTAATACACAGGTTTACAAACGTTACAGTTTTCATACTCATAATTTTCGAAAGACTACAGGCACTAATAGGATACACCTCTGATGATGTCCTAAGTACAGTCAAAAACGGCCGGCTACTTACAGTACGTAATTTGTGGTATCCTGACGGTAAATTAATTAGTAATGGTATGTTGATAATACAATGATATGGTTTGATTATATGTTACGGAAGAAAAATTTCGACTTTAAAGAATTTCTGTCATTTCTTCACACCCAGCACAAAGTATCAAGTTGTGACGCTTCTGTCATCTACGCAACAGACGTCGGTTTCGAATCTAGGCTTAAAATGGACTCTTCTGTGACTGTTCGTAGTTGCACTCGGTCCTTGCAAGTAAGTACCATACCAAGGTAGCAGATCGAATAAGATCAGTGCTGTATCTAGCATGTTCTGAAATTCCTTAGTTACTACCAGTGTATCCTGTATACACAGGCTATGATAGTTACAGCGCTGGGAAAGACTCTAAGGATAAGAAGGCTTTCCAGTTTATCGTAATGTTCTTATTATACTGAATGTCTGGGGGTCGTGTACCAGCCGCAAACGCCGGAACAGATGTGTTCTGTCTTTGTGACTCTGACAGTGCTTTTCGAAACTTGCGTCGTTTCCCTCACTCTAATTCTAAGCCAATATTAAGAGCAATATGCTTTCTGTACGGAGAGCAAACGACTTTATCCGCGGGGCCATCAAAGGGCAACTTGTTGATGACGCGAGGAACATCCGCACTATGACGTCAAACATGGAGGTTGTGTGGGAGGAGGCTTCCCTCTCCCTGAATGGAACCACCTGTGGCTACGCTCGATAAATTGCTATAAAAAGTTTTGGTGACATCAAACAATTTTACAAATTACCCACATTGCGTGCCCGTAGCATATTACTTGCCGGTTTGTTTAACCAACTTAACTGAGGATGTGAGGATTAACTACAACTGAAAAAGCACTCGGCACTCAGAGTTCGCTATCACAAAATTTGAAACAGCGTTGTTCTGTCGCTCAAAGACAATTCTGTTTCTAAATCCTTTTATTTGGGTCACATAAAATCGCAGTTTTCAATTTTACTTTTTATTAACTGAAACGTGATATATATATATATATATATATATATCCACGTCCAAATAGCTCCTTTGTGTATCTGATGATAGAGTGACATTATAAAAATATTTGAAATTTTAAGGAATTCACAATAATTCTAAAATATTTCAGTTTCTTTCGCCACCAGTAACACACTACAGCTATGTGATGTCACGCGATGATAAAAATGTTATGAAATGTGCTATTATATGAAGGTTTATATTCTTCTCAGACATTGTACCTTTTCCATAAGCACTTACACACTTCCTTATACACTACATCTCGTATGTACTGACTAAAACAAATTAATCTGATCCTACGTGATTTTCTGAAAGTGCACTAAACAGCTTCTAATCGCTCGAATAACAGACGTTTCACAAAGAAAACTATTCATCGTGCTTACATCCACAACACTTTTCAAAAATGTCGTGTGCGATACGATTCTCAATAACTTCTTACACAAGCACGTTTGAAAGAGCTTACCCTGAAATATCGGAACTTATTATAATAATAACAATAATAATAAACTGCAATTGGGTTGTCACCCTGTGGCAGTGGTTATTTTACATGTATACAAAATATGAAATTTTACCGGGCTTCATGATATCACATCCAAGAAAACATCGATCATAGTCACCGCCATACTAAACAACAAATCTCAAATTTTTAACTTGTTGGAATGGAATGTGACTGAGTATCTTAGTACACAATCCATCCTCGATGGGGTGTACTGTATGAGTCTCTGGTGACAGCTGAGAATGTAGCAGTGGTGGAGTTCTGACTGACACGGAGAATCTTGAGTGTTCAGAGTACAGCCCAACCCTGTGCTACTTCTTCCAGCACAAGTCCCACATGGACTTCCCTACGATTGATCCCGGGCCTCGGCTAGGAGCAGCCGGCTACTCCGCAGTCTGAGATACGAAATGGCCTTAATCACACCAGTCCTCCCAATAAATCACACCAGTCCTCCCAATAAATCGCACCAGTCCTCCCAATAAATCACACCAGTCCTCCCAATAAATCACACCAGTCCTCCCAATAAATCACACCAGTCCTCCCAATAAATCACACCAGTCCTCCCAATAAATCACACCAGTCCTCCCAATAAATTCAATTCGACGGCTATTTAACGAAATAAATTTCAAAGTCAAATTCACCCTAGAAGAGACCATAAAGGCCCAGAGGAGGAGTAGACGTATAGGTCTACTCTTTCTTTAACACCGGCGCTAGATGGGGATGGGTGGTCAACGCCTCGCCCCGGCCGCTTTACCAACTGGAAATAGAACTGTTACCCATTTTGCAGAAGGCTGGGTGGGTCTCAGAACTGGTCTGGAACGAAATAAAGTCTTACTGAAAACACAATTAAGTAAAATTCGCGAAGAGGGAAACCTCACTAGGAAGTATTCTGTATGTCCTTAGGTTAATGTATTGCTTCAGCTTAAGGAGTGGAGAAGCTTTATGATCTGAACTCCTCACCAATTATTATTCGGATAATAAAATCAAGACGATGTGGGTGAGTTAGTTAGTTACTTAGTCAGTCAGTCAGTCAGTCAGTCAGTCAGTTAGTTAGTTAGTTAGTTAGTCTGTTTGTTTGTTTGTTTGTTTGTTAGCTGGTCAGTCGGTCTGTCGGTCGTTGGTTGATTAGGTGTTTAACATGTTAATTATTTGGTTATTTGTTGGTTACTTCTTCAGTTGGTCGGTCGGTCGGTCGCTATATTCATATTCTGTGACTATGCCTGTATAAGAACCAAAATTTGTTACAGACACTGAGCATCTCTTTATGTAAGTCACCTTCAATGGCACTATATGCCTACAGAGTTACATGTAAGTCTAATCAGCGATGATGCTGCTTACATTTCAGGTAGACACAAACTCCAGTTCATACGTTACATTCGATATGCATTATAAAATTCCAGCATCCCAACTTATTGTTACCAGTACCTGAAATGCCAATACGTACGAAGACGATTACAAATGTAATATTGGTACAAGACTTTGAGCAAGCATATATATGCGACACAAACATCCAGAAAACGCTCGCGGCATTCGGTATATTTTGCTAGTTCACTGTGAAACACAAATTCTCTCCATTCTAGTGCTCATGTTACCATGGTAATTGTATTAAAAGCGACTCACTCACGCACAATCCCGGCTATACTATCTTCACAATGACTACAGGGTGAGCACAAATTCCAACGCTGATTCTGTGTGACAAACATGAAGTATGGATAAAACACGGCCCTAAAACTCTCTAATTACTGACTTAGGAACAACAGTACATATAAAATTTGTAAGAATGTTTACGATATATCCTCATACCAATTTGTACACTTCTTGTTCCAACGTGCCATTAATTATCGTTGTCCAAACAAAAAACTATTTGTATGTAAGGTTAGCAGGTTGTTTTACAATCTCGGCACAAAAATACTTCAACAATTTTTGCATAACCATAAACATACACCATCTGTGTGTTACAAGTAGAGGACTGTTCTCTTTTTTTAGTTTGTTGGTTGTTCGTTGTTTGGTTGTTGGTTGCTTGATTGCTTGGTTGGTTGGTTGTTGGGTTGGTTGGTTGGTTGGTTGGTTGGTTGGTTGGTTGGTTGGTTGGTTGGTTGTTGGGTTGTTTGGTTGGTTGGT